>JAEEGL012312863.1_pt1 | contig 14629 bp, 13 predicted proteins | sample 9134231 | NCBI WGS metagenome assembly JAEEGL01 (sample SAMN16246548, study PRJNA631951) | gut metagenome | biome: gut microbiome; feature: rumen; material: fiber-attached | host: Bos | place: Iran: Karaj | collected 2018-10 | reverse complement strand
GATACATCCACGAAGACGACCGTGCTTGTGGAGAGAGACGAAGGCTCCGCACTTGCTTCGCAGTTGAGCGTTGAGCGTTAAGAGTTGAAAGCTTGCTGCCGCCATTCCCTTGCCATTTAAAGAATCTTTGATGCTGTTGAGAGCTATCTCCTTCAGTTGGCGTTTGTCTTCGTCGGAAAGGGTGAAGCCTGCTTCTTTGCGTAAGAAGGCGAAGGAGTGATAGCCTACCACACGTGAAGGATTGTAGTTGTCAATATCACCTGAGTTCTGGTACATCAGGTGTTTGATGTCGTATTGTCCGTCGAGCATCAGCATCAGTGTAATAATGGGAAACTCACCACAGGCACTCGTTGCCAGGTTGCGCTTTCCGCTACGGGCATTTTCTTCAATGGCGGCAATGAACTGTTCCACATCACCTGTCTCTATCGCCTTGCCCGTCTTGGCATCCACCTCACAGGCATCGTCATACGAAGGATAGTGTGAGAAGTCACTGCTGATGATGAAGAGGTTCTCGTCAGTGAAATACGTTTTCAGCACCTCTGCCATCCGCCTTAGTTTCTGGAAGTCGTTAGTCGAGATGATGATGGGGACAATCGGGGGCACTTCTTTAGTGTAGAGTTTAGAGTGTAGAGTGAAGTATCTTTGCAGGAACGGCAGCTGCACCTCCAAACAATGCTCCCTGTCATGCGCCTTTGGGCGATAGGAGAACACGCTGTCTTTCTTCGTCAGTTCGATACATGTCTCATGATCCACCTTCACATTCCCCAAGGGCGTGGCATAATAGTCCGCCTCTGTATTCACGGATGCCCCGTCGAGCCATTCGTGATGACTCGGTCCCAACAAGAATATCCGCTGATAGGTCTTCCCGGTATTCAGCGTCATATAGGCCGATGCCGCCACATTTCCTGAGAAATAATAACCAGCATGGGGTACGATGAGTGCTGCCACATGCTCATACATGGTCCTGCCACGATGAAGTTCCAGAAAACTGTCAACTTCAGCACTCAATTCCTTGGGATCGCCTGTGTAGAAGCGGTTTGCCTGAGTGGCAGGTCTCACCACAGGATTGTTTGTCTGTCCGTTACACGAATTCACCATCATCAATAATAATAAAACAATACTCAAAATCATGCCACAAATATACAATTATTTTGATAATAAACAAAATATTTTGGTACTTCAGAATAAAATATGTATCTTCGCACACGAAATACAATAACTATGGAACGAAAACAAATTACTTTCGACTCGTTTATACGGGGTGCCCTGGTGGTTGCCGGCTTCGTGGGAGCCTATCTGTTGCTCGACCGGTTGAGTGGTGTGCTGCTCCCCTTCTTCCTTGCATGGCTCATTGCCTATCTACTGTTCCCATTGGTGAAATTCTTCCAGTATCGCTGTAAGATGCGCTATCGGGTAGTAGCTATTCTCTGTGCCCTGATTACTGTCAACCTCGTATTGACTGGGGTGTTCTGGCTCATGATACCTCCCGTTGTCGAGGAGACGATACGAGTGAAGGACATGCTGATAGAATACGTCACCAAAGATGCGATGATGAGTAATATTCCTGACCGGATAGAGATGTTCATCCATGAGCATCTGACGGCAGAGGATATCAAGGCTATCGTGACGCAGGAAGGTTTCATCAACAGCATCAAGGAGGCAATGCCTAAGATTTGGGACATGCTCATGCAGTCGGTCAATGCCCTTTCCGGACTGGTCACCATGATCATGGTACTCATCTACACGCTCTTCATCCTCATCGACTATGAGAAATTCACGAAGGGATGGTCCGAACTGCTGCCTGAGCGTTATCGTGGCATGGCTGTCCGTCTGGTCGCTGACATCACAGAAGGTATGAACAAGTATTTCCGCGGACAGGGTCTGGTGGCTTTCTGTGTGGGAATCCTGTTCAGTATCGGCTTCCTGATCATCGACTTCCCGATGGCCATCGGACTGGGTATGTTCATCGGACTGCTGAATATGGTGCCCTACCTCCAACTCATCGGCTTCATCCCTGCCATCCTCCTGGCTATTGTCAAGGCAGCGGATACAGGACAGAGCTTCTGGCTTATCATGCTGTTGGTCGTCATCGTATTCTGTGTCGTACAACTCATCCAGGATACCTTCCTTACCCCAAAGATCATGGGAAAGGTGATGGGACTCAATGCCGCCATCATCCTGCTCTCCCTCTCCATCTGGGGTTCCCTGTTAGGTATCCTTGGCATGATTATCGCACTGCCGATGACCACCCTCCTGCTGACGTACTACCAACGGTATGTCATACGGAAAGAGAATGCGGAGAACCAGGAAAAGAAAGAAGAATAGACACTAAATACCACCATCATGAGGACAGGATTCGTTTTAGCAGTGATGCTGATGACTGTAACAGCATCGGCACAGGAGAATCTACAGCGGGGGTCTATCGACTCGCAGGTAAAAAAAACGTTCACAACGGTAAAGGAGATTCCTATCACAAGTGTGAAGAACCAATGGCGCAGCGGTACTTGCTGGGCTTATGCCACGCTGGGGTATTTCGAGAGTGAGATACTGCGACAGACAGGGAAGACATACGACCTGTGCGAGATGTTCGTGGTAAATAAAGACTATATGGACAATGCCACGCACTATGTGCGGATGCACGGCTACAGCCAGATCTCTGAAGGAGGCTCGTGCGACGACGTACTGGAGGTGATTCGCCAACACGGCATCTGTCCGGAGAATGCCATGCCGGCACCAGGTTCGCTGACAGGTGACTCACTGGCTAACTTCATGGTATTCTTCCCTGAACTGGACCGCATGGTGAGGAGTATCGTCGTCAAGGATGCCAAGGCTCCCCTTCCCCACTGGCAGGACAGCGTTCAGGCTGTCATCGACCGCTACATAGGGCACTGTCCGAAATCATTCATGTATGAGGGAAAGACATATACGCCGAAGACGTTTGCAGAGAGCCTGGGGCTTAACTTTGACGACTACGTGAGTCTGACGAGTTATACACATCATCCGTTTGGCAAGTGGTTCATCATCGAGGCTCCCTACAAATGGCGTTTGAAGCCCAGTTACAACATGCCCATCGAACAGTTGATGGAGGTTCTCGACAAGGCACTGGATGCTGGATATACCGTGGCTTGGGGCGGTGACGTCTCAGGCGACTTCACCCGCACAGGAGAGGCCATGCTGCCTGACAGCGTACAACCCACACAACAATTGCGACAGGAGCAGTGGAACGACTGGCGCATGACCTACGATCACGTGATGATCATCTACGGCAAGGCTGTTGACGAACAGGGGAAACCTTATTATCTTGTCAAGAATTCATGGGGTAAGTACGGACAGTACAAGGGTATCTGGTATATGTCACGCGACTACATCGCCCTGAATACCACCTATTTGTTCCTCAACTGTCATGCACTCCCAGACGATTTGCGGGAGACCATCAGGTGTTCCGGATTCTGAAGTACGCTATTTTCCTTATTCCACGCAACCTATTCTCAAACACATCATCGTCAGGTCGTCGTTAGGTTCAGCACCATCACGATGACGCTCCACCTCATCCTTGAGGATCTCGATGACTTGTTTAGCGGAGTCGAAATGGGTGGTACGCAGGATGTTGAGCAGACGATTCTCGCCGAACTGGACCTGTTGGCGGTTCTCTGCCTCGTTGAGACCATCGGTATAGATGAACAACGGGCGTCCCATAATACTCTCCATCTCCTCACCCTCGTATTCCAGACCCGACCAGAGACCGATGGGGGCATTGGAAATCATGTTAAAGAACTCCCCATGTGTCGCACCGCCTCCGAGGACGGGCGGGTTATGTCCTGCGTTACAGAAGTCGAGATGCCCTGTCTTCAGGTCGACGAGTCCCAGGAAGAGGGTGACAAACATGCTGCTCTCATTGTCCTCACCGCTCAGGGCATTATTCATACGGGTACATATCTCGGCAGGCATCATCTGCTGGGCAGCAAGGGTACGGAAGAGACGCGTGACCTGTGCCATGAACAGCGAGGCAGGCACTCCCTTACCGCTCACGTCGCCCACTGCGAAATACAGTTTATCGCCTATCATGACATAGCCGTAGAGGTCGCCGCCGACTTCCTTGGCAGGCATCATTGAGGCGAACATGTCAAGCCCCTCATAGTCGGGGAACGTGCTGGGCACCATTGACATCTGTATGTCACGGGCAATGCGCAACTCCGACTCAATACGCTCCTGTGCTGCCTTCATCTTGGCGATGCGATGTGTATGACGGCGATGGAAGTAGGCTATCACGATGACAGCCACCAGAATGACCAGAACGATGATGATAACGAGATAGAGTTGGCGCCGCTCTGCCTGCATCTGCTGACGCTCACCCTCCATCTTCAGTTCAGATACCTCGAAACGCTTGTTTAACTCATCCAGTTTCTCACGATTATCCACCAATGCCAGCGAGTCTTTTATCTCCGAATAATGACGGAATATGTCAAGGGACTCCCGATAGCGTCCAAGACTTTCAAAGGCCTGAGACCTGTCTAACAATACCATCATCTCATGACTGGTATCACCGATTTCCTCGACTAATTTCTGCCTTTGGCTGCAAAGGTTGAGGACCTCCGCCCAGTTTTTCTGATGCTTTGCCAGATCGGTTCTGACGATAAGGATAGTCAACTGACTGATAGCATCAGGATTCTCATTTTCGATATGTTCGTAATATTCGACAGAGTCGACAGCCAAAGCAGCCCCCTTGAAGTCTTCTTTGATCATCAGATACCTCGCCAAGTTCGTCTGATAACTGGCATGCCAATTGGCCCTTGCCTGAGTATCTTGCTGACCAGAAATGACAGGAGCCTTATCGAGGACAGCCTTCCACTCGTTCATGACTGTGTCAAGTGCTTCATATTGGTTGTCACACTCCAGCGTGAGGTAAAGATAGGAATAGGCATCAATAAGGTCTGACAGCGGCTGACCTTTCGGGAAACAGGCAATGGACTTACGGAGATACTTGGCTGACTCTCCGTAGTTCTCCCTGACTCCATAACCGATACCAAGCAGTTTGTACGACATGAAGAGACCATAGTCGTTGTGACGCTTTAGGGCATCGTCCTGCATCCGTTGCGCCTCAATGGCACCTTTCTCGAAATCGTTGTCCCAGATATACTTCGACACCAGCTTACCCCAGATGAAATAATACTCCCCCATCCTATTATGCTCCTCACAGACCTTCAGTGCTTCCGGCACAAAGATTTCTAATGAGTCGGGCTGATAGTTCTTATAATAAAAAGCCCTATCGCAAAGCGTGGCTGCCGAGTCTACCCAGTTAATGGAGTCGGCAGTACCAACATTCTGTCCGTCCTGCCCATGACGGCAGGATACCATAACGGTTAGCACAAGAGCTGCAATAACGGCTATGGGGGAAAATTTAGATTGATTCATAATGGTTTGGCTTAAAGTTTCTTACTTATACGTATATGTCATTTGCAGGGCGATATAGCCGTTAGGCCATTTCTTCCGGTCTGGATATATTTTGGCATTGCCTTTTGAGAGCAGGAACAGGTCTGGTCTTATTTCACTGAACTCAAAATGCATCTTGTTCTGTCCCTCCGTATAATCTATCCTCTTAATCTGCCAGCAGTCGTCAACGATATGTATCTGCATATTGTCCAGTTTTACCCTGTATATCGTCCTATTGCCCGAGGTGTAACTGCCTATGTATTTCATACCCGTCTCCTGCTTCTTCCGGTATTTCTTCTTCAGTTCCTTTGCCTTGTCACGTACCTTCTCATAGAACTTGTCATATACGTTGGAACTCATGATGCCGTCGTGTTTCAGAAATGACTTTACCTGCTTTGCTGTCAGCTCTTGCTTCATCTCTACCATACGCACGTTGGATGTCTTGATCCTGCCTTTGTTAAATAGTACATCCTCAGCCATCGTGATACCAAAGACCTGATGTTCCATGAGTGCCGACAAGATCTGTCCGTAGCCTGCAAGTCGCGCTGCAAAGGTGATAGTCCGGCGATTGGACATCTGCTTCAGGTCCAGGTCCTTTTCCATTTTACATGTAACAGCATAATTCAGGGTCTGTACACGCTTCTTCAGCGGTTTGGCATTCTCCAGTACCTGCTTCACCAGATACTCCTCGAATGTCTGACCGTCTGCCAGAATCACTACTTCGTTGAGATCCTGCGTGGCATAGATGTCTTCATCCTCCTGCGCCCTGCTGCTTACAGGCAACAGGGCTATGAGACAAAGAATCATCAATTGTTTCATTCCTTAGCGGTCCTCCTGAAACAGCGGATCCTCTGGCATCACCATGACTGGCTTCTGCTCGTAGTCTTTCAGGAGTTTGTCGGAGACATATTTCTTGTCGACAACGAGGCGGAACATATACTCGCGGAACCAGCGGTCCGTCATAATCAGGCAGCCCTGTTGTCCCCATGATGCACCCCATGAGTTCTCCACTTTCCACTTGGAAGCCTTGCCGTTGGCATCGAGGTCGACGGCCGTGAGGGTCATCGCATGGGTAGAACCGCTGTCGAACGTGCTGATGCGCTCTGCCTTCGTCATGCCGAAAGTCGTATTGAACAGGGAGCCGTAGTCGAAGTTCTCCGTATCGGCATAGCCGCGCTTACGATCGAGTTGCTTGCCCACGTCATAGCTGGAATAGAGTTTGCGACCATCCTTCAAGGAGGCGATGGCGAGTTGCTCAATATCATCCATCGGCAGATTGAGATATTTCCAGTTATGTCCGTCATAGGTATGACGATCGTACTCCACCTCGAAAGTCTTGTAATATGGACGACGGGGGTCGTTCATCACCATGATGAACGTGCCGTTGAGAGGTCCGCCCACCGTTTCCTCATAGAACGACTTCGGCGTATAGCGTTTGACCGTTGTCAGTTGCTTGCCGTTCTTATCCTTGAAGGCATAGGTGAACTCCTTCACAGGCTCTCCCAAGGTCAAGGCAAGCATTCCGTATATCTGACTCAGTGCTTTTTCCTTTGCTTTCTGGATATCCGCAGGTTTCTTGCCGTCAGCCACCATCTGGCGTAGTTGCAAGCCATACTCACGGAGTTTCGACTTGATGATAGCTGCCATACGGGAAGTACTCTCTGCCGAGAAGGTCTCAGGCTGTACAGCCATCGGCACCAGTCCGTATTTTTCCGCCAGATCGGAGACACCGCAGAACGTGCCGCCGTCGCCTATCGGACTCTTGAAGAAGAACTGCACCCGCTGGGCATCAATCGGTTCCTTGGCGGTATCGATAACCCCTTGCAGGAAGAGGTTGGCCTTCTCCAACTGGTCATAGAAGAACAGATAGGCCTGGGAATACTCTACTGTCAGCGAATCGGTACGCTTGGCGAAATTGGCACGCAGCACGTTGAGTCCGCTGAACATCCAGCAGCGTCCGCTCGACTTCTGGTCGTGAATCGACTGCTTCTTCGTGTCGATACTGAAATAGGTATCCAACTCACCAGCGTTCTCCTGGTTCTTTGTCAGGTTGTCTATCGCATTCGAGGCAATGGCATTACGCAACGCCTTATTAGCCGGCTGGGCAGCATACTGCCGTTCCATCTGCTGCAACATCTGCTCAGAGATGCCGCCACCAGCTGTCTGTGCCGTCATTGTCAGGGCATAAGCCGCTGACAAGAGCATCAGGGTCTTTCTCATATCTTACTTCTTTTTAGATGAAATCTTGATTGTTTTTGTGGTCTTGGGAGTGGTTGTCGTGCTCTTAGAATTCGTTGTCGCAGTTCCTGTAGGCTTATAGTACTTCTGTGCCTCAGGCATCCAGCCCTGGATCTGTTTGATACGGGTCTCGTCCGACGGGTGACTGCTCAGGAACTCCGAAGTCTTATTGTTAGAACTGGCTGCCGCCATACGTTGCCAGAAGCTGACGGCCACCTGCGGATCGTAACCTGCCATGGCGGCAAAGATAAGACCCAGATGGTCAGCCTCGCTCTCATGCTTGCGAGAATAGTGCAGGTTCTGCAACTGCAGACCTGATGAGAGTATCGTCTGACCTGCTGACACGGCAGTGCTGCTGGCCCCCAAGACCCCTGCTACGGCAGAGCCAATCTGCAAGCCATACTGCTGACGATACTGCGTACTATACTGTTCGGCAGAGTGCCGGGCAACGGCATGGGCAATCTCATGTCCCAAGACGATAGCCAGCGACGGTTCGTCCTGTGTCACAGGCAGCAAGCCCTCAAAGACGCAGATCAGTCCACCAGGCATACACCAGGCATTCACATTCTGGTCCTGTACCAAGTTAAACTGCCACTTATAATACTGTATATCCTCAGCCATACCATTATTCCTCAGGTAGGTCTCCACGGCGTTAGCCAGTCGCTGCCCCACCCTTTTCACCATGGCGGTATTCGCCTGGTTCGTCGAAGGCTTGGCAGTCTTCATATAATCAGTATACTGCTGTGTCGCAAGACTCAGCATTTCACCATCGCTCACCACCAGGTTCTGCTTACGACCTGTGATGGGCACCGTCTTGGTCGTTCCGCAACTGACCAGAATCAGTGCGACGAGTGCCAAAAGAATTGATTTTACATGTTTCATATCATTCGGTTGTTAGTTTTCTGTCTGCAAAAATAAAAAAAATCGGGCAAAGTACAAAACTTTGCCCGAAATTCCTTTCAATTCTTTTTCTTATTACTACTTCTTTTATTTCAGACCACGGTTTGCCATGGTAATATTAAGCAACCGCACGTACTTTCTGTACTGGTCGGGATTCAGAACATAGTTCATAAAGCCCAGGTCCTTCTTGATGGCTGCGTTCATGCGAGCCTCACGCTCCTCGTTGCCATACTGAGTGGCGAACATCATCTCGGCACAGAATGTCTTGTGGATCTCTGCCACAGCCTCTTTCTGGTCGTCAGCAAGAGCGAGAGCCTTGCTCAACTGACCCATGTTCACGCTCAGGTTGTAAGCCTCTGCGTTGTTCACACTGTTCATGTTCTCATTGCCTGCAAATGTGAGCGTCATGCTCAACATAGCTACTACAGTTAAAAACAATCTTTTCATTTCGTTACCCTTTCTTTTCGTTTCTCAGAGCAGTTGTGTCAATTCTGCCCTTACCTTATTAATATGTTATCCTGTTGCGTAGCCCTTTTGGCTTACGCTGCTTTCCCGTTTAACGGGTAAAGCTCAATTATCCTTAGTCGCCCAGATTTCTCTGATTGACGATGCAAAGGTACGACGAATTTCGATATGTTCCAAACATTTTAGGGTCCTGTGTGCGGAAACAGCCTCTTTTCTTGACCTCCGTCAAAAAAACATTTGCCTATTTCAAAATAAATTTGTACCTTCGCAGCCAAATTGTAAAATTAAACAGACTATGAGCAATAATCCTAATAAATACATTGCCGTAAGCTACCGTCTGTATGTAGATGGGGATAATGGCAGAGAGATGGTGGAAGAGGCACCTGCCGAGCAGCCTTTCCACTTTATCAGCGGTTTCGGTTTCGCACTGGATGCCTTCGAACAGAAACTTGCAGACGTGCCTCAGGGCGATAATTTTGAGTTCTCGCTAACAAAGGAAGAGGCGTATGGCGACTATGACCTGGACCATGTGATAGAACTGGATCGTGAGATTTTCAGCATCAACGGTCATTTCGACCATGAACATATCTACGTGGATGCCATCGTCCCCCTGCAGAACGAGGACGGCAACCGCTTCTACGGCAAAATTGTGGAGGTTGGCGAAGAGAAAGTGAAGGTAGACCTGAACCACCCATTGGCAGGCGAGACCCTGCACTTCAAGGGTAAGGTACTGGAAAACCGCGAAGCAACCAACGAGGAAATCCAAGGCATGATAAACCGTATGAGCGGCGGATGCGGAGGCGGATGCGAAAGTTGCGGAGGCGGATGCCATCATGACCATGACCATTGCGATGATGGCTGTGGCTGCGGTCACTGCCACTAATATTCGGACGATATTACAGTATAACGGTATTACGATATAACGGTATTACGATACAATATGAGGAATACTTTCGGCAACATATTCACGCTGACGACATTCGGGGAGAGCCATGGTGAGGCCATTGGTGGTGTCGTGGACGGCATGCCTGCCGGTATCGAGATCGACGTGGATTTTATTCAGAGTGAACTGAACCGTCGCCGCCCGGGACAGAGCAGTATTACGACAAGCAGACAGGAAGGGGATGTCGTGGAACTACTCAGTGGTGTATTTGAAGGACGTAGCACGGGATGCCCTATCGGTTTCATCGTGCGTAATACCAACCAGCACTCCCAGGACTATGAAAATATGCGCCAACTGTTCCGTCCCTCCCATGCTGACTACACCTATTTTTATAAATACGGACATCGGGACCATCGGGGAGGCGGCAGGTCTTCTGCACGCATCACCATCAGCCGTGTGGTGGCTGGAGCCCTTGCCAAACTGGCTCTCCGAAAGGTAGGCATACAGATTTATGCCTATACCTCACAAGTGGGGGATATCTGTCTGGACCGCGACTATCGGAAATATGACCCCTCATTGACGGAGACGAATATTGTACGCTGTCCTGACCCTGTGAAGGCTGCTGAAATGATACAACTGATCACCCAACTAAGGACGGAAGGAGACACCATCGGGGGAGTCATCACTGGTGTGGTGAAAGGCTGTCCTGCAGGACTGGGAGACCCGGAGTTCGGAAAGCTGCATGCTGCCTTAGGCTCCGCCATGCTCAGTATCAATGCCGTGAAAGGCTTTGAATACGGAGAAGGCTTCGATGGCGTGACGGCTCGCGGCTCTGAGCAGAATGATGTCTTTGTAAATCACAACGGACAGGTCTCAACACTTACCAACCATAGCGGAGGTATACAGGGGGGCATCAGTAACGGACAGGACATCTACTTCCGTGTGGCTTTCAAACCGGTGGCTACCCTACTCCGTGAACAAGATACCGTTGACATCCAAGGCAATGCCACTAAACTGACGGCAAAAGGACGTCATGATCCATGTGTACTGCCTCGTGCCGTTCCTGTAGTAGAATCCATGGCGGCAATGACCATCTTGGATTATTATTTGTTGAATAAAACGACAAAAATATAAAGGTTTCGCATCAAAATACAAAAAAAATCGCAAAAACCTTTGTCGTTCAAAATAATTGTACTATCTTTGCAATTGCTATCTGAGGGTTTGTGAAAATCCCGATATGCTTTAGTTAAGTCTAGTTTAGTTTTTGTGTTGGTTGAGAGCGGTCAATGACCGCTCTCAAATTTTTATCCCAAACAGCCAATAATCTCCGTAATAGAACGACATCCATGACTGTCAAGCCACTCGTTAATACCATCACGTACTTTGACAGTCACAGCAGGATTGATGAAATTTGCCGTACCTATCTCTATCGCCGTGGCCCCTGCCATAAAGAATTCGATGGCATCCCTCGCATTCATAATACCACCTAAGCCCACAACAGGTATCTTCACGGCTTTTGCCACTTGCCATACCATGCGCAAGGCAACGGGTTTGATGGCAGGACCACTCAGCCCTCCTGTATTGATACTCAAAACCGTACGCCGTTTCTCGATATCTATCGCCATTCCCATCAGTGTATTGATGAGGGATACACTGTCAGCACCCTGCGCCTCACAGGCACGGGCTATCTCAGCAATATTCGTCACATTGGGTGAGAGCTTGACTATCAACGTCTTGTGATAACGCTCACGGACAGCCTTCACCACACTCTCTGCCCCTGCACAGGTCACCCCGAATGCCATCCCTCCGTCTTTCACATTAGGACAGGAAATATTAAGCTCTATTGCAGGAATCTTTTCCAACGCGTCAATACGGGCAGCACACTCGGCATAGTCTTCCGGGGATGAACCACTGACATTGACAATCATATTCGTATCGATATCCTTAATCTGCGGATAGATATGCTCACAGAAATAGTCAACACCCTTGTTCTGGAGTCCCACGCAATTAAGCATTCCCTGAGGAGTCTCCGCCATACGGGGATAGTCATTACCCTCACGGGGTTTCAGGGTCGTGCCCTTCACGATGATACCTCCCAAACCATCCAGGGGGATAAAGTCCGCAAACTCCAAACCATATCCGAAGGTTCCTGATGCCGTCATCACTGGATTCTTCAGGGACAGACGACCTATCTTGACACTTAAATCTGCCATAACAACTGTTTTACGTTAAATACTGGTCCTTCCTTACATACACAGAGGTTACCCTTCGTGGTTTTCTCCACACAACACAGACAGGCTCCCAAACCACATGCCATCATGTTCTCCAAAGATGCCTCACACTCTATGTCTGCCTGACGGGCATAATGTGCCACAGCTACCATCATCGGCTTAGGTCCACAGGTGGCAATACGGTCAAAATACTCTTTCTGCAAGACGGAATGATTGGTCACAAAGCCTTTCTCACCCTCCGAGCCGTCTTCTGTCGTGATGAAGACACGCCCATACTGGCGGAACAGGTCTAGCTCCAACAAATCGGCATGAGTACGGGCTCCCAAGAGAAAGGTCGGCTCTATACCAGCCCTTTTCATCTCAGCACCCATATACAACAAAGGAGCAACGCCCACACCTCCACCAACCAGCAGGATGCGCTCTACAGGCTTCTTGGGCATCGTAAAACCATTACCCAACGGCAATACACAATTAATGGTATCACCTACCTTCAACTCACCCAGTCGACGGGTACCGTCACCAATCATAGCTACCATCAGCCACAACTCGTTTTTCTCCTTATCTACATAGTTAATAGAGATAGGACGACGAAGGAATGTGGTCTCAGAACCATCCACACGCACCTCGACAAACTGCCCTGGCAACATATCTGGAAGGGGGGTGTCTGCTGTCAAACGAAGAAGTACATGTTTAGGGCTAATGCACTCTGACTGTTTGATTGTCAAATCAAGAATATATTTCATAAGCATTCGTATTCTACTTTGCAAAGTTACGTAAAAACGAGGGAAATACAAAGAAAATTCTTTTCTTTTATTTCCGAGTTGCCAGTAACTTCGCGACTTTTGTCGCAAAGTTACGAAAAAAAATATGCTAAAACTTGTAATCTACAAAAAAAATGCTATCTTTGCAAAATCAATGGATAGAAAAATAACTCTTACTATATATAGCATCATTATCTTTATGATGTTGGGCATACAGCCCAATGTCAACCTATTTATAGAAAAACAAGAGGTTGACAATGTGGTTGATGTATGCATTGTCACAACTACCCTAGAAGATGTCAGAGGGATAGAAGTCTATCAGGCACTTAGCCAAACGACGTTGACACTCAATAAAGAAACTACGCCTGAACTCATGAGTTCCAAGTTTCCTTATGTCTTTAAGAGTCAACACCTTACATGTCAGCACACTCGAGCTGGAACCTTACTGAATATCTTCAGAAAACACCTGAAAACAAAACATTTCAGATGTTAGACATCGGAACATTTCTCCGATGATAGGTAGTTCTTTGCCTCAATAATTACTTCTTTGCAGGTACAAAAGTCTCATATGTTTGGTCGTCGTAATATACACGGATCTCAGTTACACGACGCGGCTCTTTTTCCACAATTTTAAGCTCATCAAAACTCTTTTCCAAGTGTGTATTTTTTACACCTTGTTGGAAATTTACACCTGAAGGCAAATTTTGATGCCCATTTGGCGAAACAGAATTAGAAGTATCGAAGTTTAACATCAGATTTTGACCATCGCCAGGTTGCTCTGAAAAATCATCAGACGATGCGATAGGGTGGGATACATACATCTCACCAGTACCATATAGTAACCATTCAATACTAATGTCAGGAATTTTCATTTTTATAGAATCAACTATATTCAGGGTAGGACGTGTCCTTCCATTGAAAATACTGCTAAGAGTAGCAGGGGACTGTTGAAGGAAGTCAGCGAACACTTGCTGGGTCATGTGCTGATCCTCCATAATAAGTTTAATGCGGTCTTTTGTTTCCATATGTAGTCGAAATAGGGCAAAAATGCCATTTTTGATTGATTTTACAAAGGTAAATCATTTTTTTGACATACACAAGGATTCTAAAGAAAATTTTATTATTTAAATTTTTAATTTTCGATTTACAATTCAGAATAACAAATTGCTGAGACGATAAAAAAGGTAAACAATTATAAATCTAAAATTTTAAATCATAAATCTCCTTGATTATTTTCTTTTATTTTCATATATAACTATCTGGCTTTTAATCTAATATTGTTCAGAACAAAAGGGATTCGGAATACCCTATACAACAAAAACTCTTCAATAAACATATATTTCTTAAACCTTAGCTTCATAATATTATATAAACTACTGGTTTTTAGTGGCTTAAGAACGGTCATTTGCAATGGATAATTGTGAATATAAAAACCAAATGTAATTAATTTAGATTTATATATGTATACATAAAGTCTTGTTTTGCGATTTTTGATTTGTAAATACGTATCCGTCTTCTGAATTATTTTTCAACCTTATAACCATTTACGTTTTCAAATACAGAAAGTAAAATGATAAAAATTGCTAAACCTAAATTTTGGCGTTGAGAAACAGAAAAATTTCAAAAATTACAGCGAATTCTGGACAAACGGTCAGAAAATTAAAAAGAGGCGAAATATAAAGGGGAATATTTGTCAGAAACTCTTTTGTTATCGGGGATTG
>JAEEGL017079351.1_pt1 | contig 14630 bp, 11 predicted proteins | sample 9134231 | NCBI WGS metagenome assembly JAEEGL01 (sample SAMN16246548, study PRJNA631951) | gut metagenome | biome: gut microbiome; feature: rumen; material: fiber-attached | host: Bos | place: Iran: Karaj | collected 2018-10 | reverse complement strand
ACGGAGTGCCGAAGTTCGTCTCCGCCAGCACGAAGCTGGAGCTGAAGATATTGAGGGTGCCGATGATGACGAGCAGCAGGGTGATGCCCAGCACGGCCTCGCAGTCGTTCATCCAGAACTTTCGCTTGGTCACCAGCTCGTCGGGCGCAATCGTCATGGAAAGGTCACCTCGCAGCGGTGGATTTTCTCGCCAAAGCCGCTGAACTTGCGCTCGTACTCGGTCTCGATGTTGTCCGGCCGGGCCTCGGCGTGGAGGTCGTAGGACACATCGGCGACGGCAAGGCCGGCAGCGGCGAATTCCTCGAGGGAGAACTCGAACAGCGGGCGGTTGTCGGTCTTGAACCAGAGCTTGCCCCTGGGCTTCAGCAGGGAACGGTAGGTCGCCAGGAATTCCCGGTAGGTCAGCCGCCGCTTGAGGTGCCGCTTTTTCGGCCAGGGATCGCAGAAGTTCAGGTAGAGGCCGTCAATCTCCCCCGGCTCAAAAAGTTCCGCCAGATTCTTGATATCGAAGACCAGCAGGCGCACGTTGGTAAGGGCCAGGGCCGCGACCTTCACCGCCGCCCGGTAGAGAACCTCCTGCTCGGCCTCAATGCCGATGAAATCGTGCTGCGGCTCCCGGGCCGCGATCTGGCTTATGAAATCCCCCTTGCCGGTGCCGAGCTCGACATAGAGCGGCGCCCGGCGGCCGAAGATCTCGTGCCAGCGCCCCCGCTCCGCCTCACCGGGCGGCCGATCCTTGGGATAGACAAAGGAATCATATTCATGGATTGCCGTCTCGATCCACGGCTTTCTCCGCAAACGCAAAACGAAGCCCCCTCCGTGCCCTGGCGGCGCCGGAGCGAAAAGCCCCGTCCGCCTGATGTCAAAGTCTTCCCTCTATTTTACCAATCATTCTCCCTTCCCGCAATTGTTTCCCGTCATTTTTTCCTCATCGCCGCGGCGAAGGCAAAATGGGACTTTACAAAACGGCCCCGCTATACGATAATGAAATCATAAAAACGTTTCCTATTCAACCACGGAAGGAGATCATCATCATGGCAACGATCAGCGCGATGGCAGCCCAGACAACGACTCTTTACAATCTGACGGCGCGGGGCGTTTCCTTTGGGCAGGGAGCGACGACGCAGAACAGCCAGGTTTCGTCGCTGGCATCCGTCTTCAACAGCAGCGCGGAGTACACCGGCCTGCTGAAGGAGTACGACGCCACGAAGCAGAAGTTCAACACCGAGTTCAGTTCCGACATGAGCGCCCTCTCGAAGGCGGCGGACGCTCTGAAGTCGACAGATTTCAACGTGACCGGAAAGGACGACGAGGAGACGGCTGCCAACGCGAAAGCCGTCGTGGATTTGGTGACGGACTTCGCCGACAAGTACAACACGGCCACGGGTTTCCTCTCCGCCAATTCCGAGGTTTCGGGGCGCGTCCAGTCCCTGGCGGATTCCTTCAGGGATACGAAGTATTTCAATCAGTCGCTGTCCTCCATCGGCGTATCAGTGAACGCCTCCACCGGCAAGCTCAGCGTTGATACCGGGCGGCTGACGAAGGCGCTGAAGGAGTCACCGGACGAGGTGGAGAGCGCCCTCGGCAAGAACGGTCTCGCCGACCGCGCCGCGTCGAAAGTGGATTTCGCCGAAAGCCAGAAGGACAAGCTGTTCCCGACGGTCAACCAGATGATGGGCAGCGACGCCGAGACGACGAAGGCCCTCTATTCCGGCCGGGCCATGACGGCGCAGATGAACTACATCAACGCCGGAAACCTGCTCAATATGTATTTCTGATCTTTTCGCCTTTAAGATTTCGCCGACAAAAGCAGAAAAAAACGCCGACATCCGCGGATGCCGGCGTTTTTTTGCTGGCTTCTTTCGCTTCGCCGAATCACAGGGCGGCTTCAAGGCCGTTGTCGGTGAAGACCTTCATGATCTCGGTGAGCTTCGTCTTCTTCGGGTTGTAGTCGATGGTTGTCTCGCCATCGTGGGTGTGGATATGGACGTACATCACGCCGGGCATCCCCAGCAGCGATTTCTCCACCGTCCCCGCGTTGTTGTCGGTATAGCCGCTGGCGATGAACTGCAGGCGGGTGTTGCCGCCCGTCTGGCCGCAGCCGCATTCCTGGCACATGGTATTTCCCTCCTGTCTTTCCGGGGCGTAAGCGCCCCCGTATCATATCAAACCTTGTCCGGTTCCAGGACCTCGTTGGCGTCCACCGGCTCGTGGACGAGGATCTTGCTGCCGGCGAACATGCTGGAGACTTCGCTCTCGCCCTCCATGAATTCGGCCCGGGTCACCATGTAGAGGTGGCCGGTGGCGAAGAGGATGATACCCCAGGCGACGTAGTGGTGGACGAGATGCGTCATCATCTCACCGCCGAGGACCACGTTCACCCAGCCGAACAGGGTGCCGCCGATGCCGAAGGGATTCGTCATGGCGTACATGGCGAAGCCGGTGAAGATCTCGATGGTGACCAGCACGTAGAGGAAGGCGTACGACATCCGGGCCAGCGGGTTCCGCAGGTAGCACTTGTGCGGCTTCTTCAGCAGCCGGTAGTGCAGGGCCACGTCCACCGTCTCAGCATAGAAATGGCCTTCCCAGAAGCGAGGGAACACCCGGTCGCCGCGGTTAATGATGAAGCCATAGACGCGCAGGATCAGCGAGGCGCAGAAGATGAATGCCGCCAGGAAGTGGAGCTTGCGGATGATGTCGATCAGGAGCATCGTCTGCGCCGGCTCCAGGTTCATGATCTCGGGCGGCTTGCCGATCAGGATACCCGTCAGGAACATCACGATGATGGTATCGACCATTACCCAGTGAAAGATTCGCAGGAACGGGCTGAACAGATAGTATATCCGCCGTGGTACAGTCTGCATGGCTCTCCCTCCTTACGCACGGGCATAGGGATCGGTGGTGGAGACGCAGAGCGTCTCGCCCTCGGTGTTGTAAAGGTGCGTCGCGCAGGCCATGCAGGGGTCGAAGGAGCGGATGACCTTCACGATCTCCAGCGGCTTGTCCGGCTGCTTGACCCTGGTGTCCATCATCGCCAGCTCGTAAGCGCCGTGACCGGCCTTGTCGTCACGCGGGCAGGCGTTCCAGGTGGTGGGCACGATGCACTGATAGTTGGCGGTCTTGCCGCCGTCGATCTGAATCCAGTGGCTCAGAGCGCCGCGGGGCGCCTCGTAGAGCCCGACGCCCTTGGCCTTGGACGGCCAGGTAGAGGGGTCCCATTTCTCCATGTTGGCCACCTGATTGTCGCCGGTCTTGAGGTTGGCGATGAGCTGGTCGAAGAAGAAGCGGCTGATCTCGGCGTTGAGCTGGGCGTCGAGACAGCGGGCGGCGGTGCGCCCCACCATCGTCGGCAGCCAGACCTCGGGCGGCAGGTTCAGCACCTTGGAGACGGCGTCCACCTGGTCCACCATCATCTTCTCGGCCCAGGTCATGTCCGGCAACAGGTTCTGCTTCGCCCGGGTGTAGATGATGATGTAGCGGGCCAGCGGGCCGACCTCGCACTGCTTGCCGCGCCAGAGCGGCGTCTTGAGCCACGAATACTTGCCCTTCTCGTCGAGTTCCTTCCAGTCGGTCGGCGTTCCCGTCTTGGGGGCGGTGTACTTCGGCTTCGTCTGGCCGTCCCAGGGATGGATGGCCTTGGCGTCGCCGTTCTTGGAATCGTACTCATACCAGGCGTGGACGACGCTCTCGCCGAAGACGTCGGGATTCGCCAGATCCTCGGCCTTGAGCTCAGTGAACTTCGCTTTCGCCGGGCCGGACGCGAAATTCTCCACCACGCCGTTGCAACGGATCAGCAGGCGCTGGAAGAAATCGCCGTTGGCGGTGCCGGAGAAGGTATCCATCGGATAAGCGCCGAAGCCCAGCACCCGCGTCTTGGCGAGGCCGCCGCCGTCGGTGTAGCCGGCCTTGACGTAGATGGCGCCGATGGCCAGAAGATCCGGCACATAGTAGGTATTGACCAGGGCCCGCGCCAGATTGACGGCCTTGTCCACGATGGCCAGGCGGGCCGTATTCACCGGCGCGTTGCCGTCGTTCTGCGAAATCGAACAGGGCATGCCGCCGACTACGTAATGCGGGTGCGGGTTCTTGCCGCCGAAAATGACGTGGGGCGTCACCAGGTCGCGCTGCTTGTCCAGCATCTCAATATAGTGGGCCACCGCCATCAGATGAACCTCGGGCGGCAGCAGGTTGTAATCGGGATGATCCCACCACTGGGCGGAGAAAATGCCCAGCTGACCGCTGTCCACGATCTTCTTGACCTTCGCCTGCAGGTTGCGGAAATAAGCCGGCGTCGCCTTCGGCAGGTCGCGCGTGAAGGCCTCCGTCTCCATGGCCGTCGGGCCGTGAAGCGGCACCGTGTAGCCCGCCAGAACCTGGTTCTGCAGATTCGCCGTCGCCTCAGGATTCGCCGCCAGCGCCGCCACCGGACTCACCCAGTCAAGGGCGTGCAGGTGGTAGAAATGGACGATATGGTCCTGCACCGTCAGCGACGCCGCCATGATATTGCGGATGTAATTCGCGTTCTTCGGGATCTTGATGCCCAGCGCGTCCTCTACCGCCCGGACGCTGGCCAGGGCGTGGGCCGTCGTGCAGACGCCGCAGATGCGCTGGATATACGCCCAGGCGTCGCGGGGATCGCGCCCGTCCATGATGAGCTCCAGACCGCGCCAGGCAGTGCCGCTGGAAAGGGCGTCCTGCACCTTGCCGGAGCCTTCGTCCACCTGGGCCTCGACGCGCAGGTGGCCTTCGATACGAGTTACCGGGTCAACCACGATATGTTTCATTTATGCTCCCCCTGCTCTCTCGCTTCTTCTTCCTCGCGCTTCTGCCTCTGGATGACGCTGGCCGCGCCGTGGATGGCCACGCCGGCCGTCGTCGCTATCGCCGCCGCTACGCCGATGGTGTCGATGTCACCCAGCGGGCCGTACTTCGGCAGCCGGTCCGAGAACGACATCCCCTCGTCCCAGAAATGGGCATTCGAACAACCGATGCAGGCCGCGCCCGACTGGATTGGATACGACATACCCTGGTACCACCGCAGGTTGCCGCAGGAATTGTAAGTCTCCGGGCCACGGCAGCCCAGCCGGTACAGACACCAGCCCGCCTTCGCCCCGGCGTCGTCGTATCGGTCGGCGAACATCCCGGCATCGAAGAACGGCCGGCGGTAACAGGTGTCGTGGATGCGGTTGCCGTAGAACTGACGCGGCCGGTTCTCCGAGTCCAGCGTCGGCAGCTTGCCGAACAGCGCCACGTGCATGACCACGCCCGTCATGACCTCGGGAATCGGCGGACATCCCGGTACGTTGATGACCTGCTTCGTTCCCACATAGTGGGATACGCCGCCCGATCCCGTCGGGTTCGGCTTCGCCGCCTGGATGCCGCCGGACACGGCGCAGGTCCCGTAGGCGATGATGGCCGCCGCCCCCTTCGCCACCCGCTGCAACGTATCGACGAAGGGCTTGCCGCCCGACATGCAGTAGATGCCGTTGTCGCTGGTCGCCACCGCGCCCTCCACAGCCAGGATGTACTGGCCCCAGTATTTCTGCACCGTCGCCTCGAGATGGTGCTCGAAGGGCTCGCCCTGCCCGGCACTCAGGAGGTGATCGTATTCCAGCGCGATGTTCGTCAGCACCAGGTCCGAAGCCAGCGGCGACGCCGAGCGGATGAACGACTCATCGCAGCCCGTGCATTCGTGGCCGTGGAGCCAGATCACGACCGGCAACGGCTTCGTCTCCGCCGCCTCCACCACCTTCGAGACCATGTCCGTGCTCAGTCCCATCAGTGATGTCAGTGCCACGCAGCCCTTGAGGAAGCTCCGGCGGCTCAGGCCCCTCCTAAGGTAAGCCTCCCACATGCTTTCTCTCTTGTCCACTTTTCTACCCCCTTGTTCTCCGCCGTCCGGACGGCCTGTCCGTCTCGTTTCCGGCCGGTCGATTCCCTTACTGAAATTATACAATAGGAAAGGAAACTCGTCAAAAAAATGAAACAATTTCCTTTCGGCAGCCGAAAAATGGCGCCGGCTCCGCGGAAAGCGCCGGGAGCCGCTTTCCGTTCCTCCGGCCTTCCTCCCGTGATTCCATACAGGAAATATTATACGCCGGACCCGGAAAATCCTGCTAAAAAAATATTTTTCCTCAAAAATATTCACATTTCCCTGCCGGCAAAAAAAAATCCGCCCACCCCCTTGCTTTTTTCCTCCATCTGCGCTATACTATTCTTTGTCTAAAGACAAGTGGGGACGTAGCTCAGCTGGGAGAGCGTTCGGTTCGCATCCGAGAGGTCGAGAGTTCAATCCTCTTCGTCTCCACCATGACGCACACAACTTCATGCAAGAATCGTCCTATATTTTGCATGAGATTCAGAAGGACAGTCAGCGCAATGGCCGGCTGTCCTTTTTGATTTGTCGCGCCAAAGAAGGGGCTGTCGCAGGTTTCGTTTACATGCGATAGTCCCTTTGTGAAATCACGCCCGATTCTGGCCAGCTCCGCTTCTCCCGGGCCTGCCGCAAACGCTGTCGCGGCGCAGGGCAACGCGCTCCCCGGTGAAGCGAAGAAAAGGCCGCCGCAAGAGGCGGCAGCCTTTTCTTCGCGCTTTTCGGCGCAATCATTCGCTTTTCTGTTCCATGACGGCCAGGGAGGCGACGCGGTCGCCGGCGTCGGTCTTGATGACCTTGACGCCCTGGGTATTGCGGCTGATGACGGAGACCTCATCGATATTGGTACGTATGACGATGCCGCCGGAGGTGATGAGCATGAGCTCCTGACCGGGGCGAACGACTTTCAGGCCGACGATGGCGCCGGTCTTTTCCGTGACCTTCATGTTGATGATGCCCTTGCCGCCGCGCTGCTGGACGCGGTATTCCGAAATCTCGGTGCGCTTGCCGTAGCCTTCCTCGCTGACGGTGAGAATCTGGCTGTCTTCCTGCAACGTGTCCATGCCCACGACTTCGTCCATGTCGCTGAGGCGGATGCCGAAGACGCCCCGGGCCTGACGGCCCATGACACGAACGTCGCGCTCCTCGAAGACGATGGCGATGCCGTCCCGGGTGCCCAGGACAATGCGCCGTTCGCCGTCGGTGAACTTCACGCCGATGAGGTCGTCCTCCTCGTCGAGGGACAGGGCAATGAGGCCGCCCTTCCGAACGGTATCAAACTCCTTCAGGATCGTCTTCTTGACGGTGCCCCGGCGGGTGGCCATGAAGAGGTAACGGTCCTCGCGGAATTCCTTGACGGGAATGACGGCCGTGATGGTCTCGCCGCCGGACAATGGCAGGAGATTTACGATGGCCGTACCCTTCGCCTGCCGGGCCGATTCGGGGATGTCGTAGCCCTTGAGCCGGTAAACCAGGCCGCGGTTGGTGAAGAACAGGATGGTGTGATGCGTCGTGGTGATCAGAAGGTTCTCGACGAAGTCGGTCTCCTTCGTGCCCATGCCGGTGACGCCGCGGCCGCCGCGCTTCTGGTTGCGGTAGGTGGCCAGCGGGATGCGCTTGACGTAGCCGCCGTGGGTCAGGGTGACGACAATGTCCTCCTCGGCGATGAGATCCTCCACCGCCATCTCGGAGCTGTCGATGGTGATGCGGGTACGGCGCTCGTCGCCGAACTGTTCCTTGACTTTGGTGAGCTCGTCGCGGATGATGCCGAAGATTTTCGCTTCGTCGGCCAGGACGGATTTCAGGTATTCGATGTTCTTCAAAACCTCCTGGTACTCCTCCTCGATCTTTTCCCGCTCGAGACCGGTCAGCCGCTGGAGCCGGAGGTCGAGGATGGCCTGGGCCTGCTTCTCGGAGAGGGAGAAGCCCGTCATCAGGGCCTCGCGGGCGATGTCGGCGGTACGGGAACTGCGGATGGTGGTGATGACGGCGTCCAGATGGTCGAGGGCGATGTTCAAGCCTTCCAGGATATGGGCACGGGCCTCGGCTTTCGCCAGCTCGAAGCGGGTGCGCCGGGTGATGACGTCTTTCTGGTGCTCGACGTAGTAATGCAGGACTTCCTTGAGGTTCAGCACCCGGGGCCGGCCGTCCACCAGGGCCAGCATGATGACGCCGAAGCTGTCCTGCATCTGGGTGTGCTTGTAGAGCTGGTTCAGGATCACGTTGGCGTTGGCATCGCGCCGCAGCTCCATGACGATGCGCATGCCGCTGCGGTCAGACTCGTCGCGGAGGGCCGTGATGCCCTCGATGTGCTTGTCCCGCACCAGCTCGGCGATTTTCTCGATGAGCCGGGCCTTGTTGACCTGGTAGGGAAGCTCAGTAACGATGATCTGGGCCTTGCCGCTGGCCATCGTCTCGATGTGGGCCTCAGCCCGCATGAGGACGACGCCGCGGCCGGTGCGGTAGGCGCTCTTGATGCCTTCGAGGCCGAGGATCTGCCCGCCGGTGGGGAAGTCCGGCCCCTTGATGACGGTCATCAGCTCGTCCACCGTGGTCTCGGGGTTGTCGATGAGCATCAGGACGCCGTCGATGACCTCGCGCATGTTGTGGGGCGGGATGTTCGTCGCCATGCCCACGGCGATGCCGGCGGAGCCGTTGACAAGGAGTTGCGGGAACTTCGCCGGCAATACCTGCGGTTCCTTCAGCGATTCGTCGTAGTTGGGCACGAAGTCCACGGTGTCTTTCTCAATGTCCTGGAGCATGAGCTCGGAGACTCTCGACATGCGGACCTCGGTGTAGCGCATGGCTGCCGCCGGGTCGCCGTCCACCGAGCCGAAGTTGCCGTGACCGTCAGCCAGCGGGTAGCGGATAGAGAAGTCCTGCGCCATGCGCACGATGGCGTCATAGACGGAACTGTCACCGTGGGGGTGGTATTTACCGAGGACTTCACCGACGATGCGGGCCGATTTCTTGTAAGGCTTTGTCGGCCCCATGCCCGCCTCCTGCATGGCGTAGAGGATGCGGCGGTGCACCGGCTTGAGGCCGTCCCGCACGTCCGGCAACGCCCGGGCGACGATGACGCTCATGGCGTAGTCGATGTACGACGTGGACATGACCTCGGAAATATTCACCGGTACGATCTTGTCTTTCCCAGAATCCAAAAAACTCACCTCAAATCGAAGGGGCCGGGCCCCTTCCTGCTGCGAACGGAAAATAATCAATCCAGAAACTTCTTCATTATATCATTTTTCCCGCAGAAAGTCCAAAGGCACGTTCAGAAAATCCCCACACCCCGGCAGGGGAAAAACGAATCACTTTCCATGACTTTTGTCGGCAGGAATACGCCGTTTCACGTCGAATATATTCATATTAAATGTCACCTGGGTCGAATAATGAACGACTTTTTTCCCAAATAAATGTCAGGAAGTCCTGGTCGTGTCTGACTTCCTGTCGGCAATCGGTTTCATTTTCCGAGGAGGGCTCATCATGAGACATCTCCGCTCCGCGTTCGTCGCCTGGCTCCTGCTGGTCCTGCTCGTTCCCGCCTCCCTGTCGGCGGCACAGGACCGGCCGTTGCTCCATGTCGGCTACATGGACGTCCCCGATTACATTTCGCAGGGACCGGACGGCTATTTCCGCGGCTATATCTATGACTATCTGCAGTCGGTGGCCAACTACAGCGGCTTCCGTCTGAAATTCGTGCCGGGCACGCCGACGGAATCAGTCGAGCGCCTGCTGCACGGCGAAATCGACATGATCGCCGTCCTGCCGGATATCGAGCATCCGAATCCCGAAATCGTCAAGAGCCGCCACGCGATCATCTACGCGCCCATCGGCCTGATCCTGCGCCCGGAAAAGTCCCTGGACGGCGACGGGCCGTTGCGCCTGGGTTTCCCGCCCAACATCTACCCCGCCGGTGAGATCGTTTCTTCCCTCCGGCATTACGGCTTTGAGCAAGGGCGCGATTACGATCTCATTCCTTTTGACAATCCCACCAGCATCGTGATGAAGACGATGAAGGGCGAGCTGGATGGTTACGTGGACGGCGTCGTCTATCACCGGAACCCGAACCCGATGGTTGCCCATCTCTTCAACGGACGCTTCGCCATCGCCATGCGGGCGCGGGACACGGAACTCCGGAAGCGGTTCGACCGGGCGGTGGAGGACCTCCTGCTCATCAATCCGCAGATCCGCGAGCAACTCTATCTGAAGTATTTCAACAACGGAACGCCGTTGCTGCTGACTTCGGACGAAAAGGCTTTCATCAAGAACAACCCCACGGTCACCGTCACCCTGTCGCCGGGACAGAAGCCGTTCTCGTATTTCGAGGACGGGAAGCCCAAGGGCATCATTGCCGAGATTGCGGAGCTCATGGCGAAGGATCTGGGCCTTTCCTTCCAGTTCCGGGAAGCGGCGAACAGCGGTGAAGTGCTGGATCATCTGAAGAGCGGCGAGATCGATATTGTAGCCGATTACTTCTCGAATTACAACTGGGGGCAGGAGAACAACGCTTCCCTGAGCCAGCCATACCTCACGCTGAACTACGTGCCGGTCATGCGGCGCGACCGGCCACTGGGGGATTCTCCCATCGTCGCCTGCGTGCGGAGCCACTTCTACACGCACGAATTCATCGCCAAACGCTACCCGGCCGAGAACCTCCGCTACTACGATACCGTCAGGGAGTGCATGGAAGCGGTGAACGGCGGTCGCGCCGACGTGACGTTCCTCAAGGCAATCACCGTCCAGCACGACATCGAGCAGGGTTCGTATCTGAACCTTTTCACCAACGGCAACGTGGCCTTCTCCCACATGATTTCCTTCGCGGTGAGCCAGCAGGCCGATCCCCGGCTCATCCGGCTGCTGGACAAGGAAATCCGTCACCTGGGTGAGGCCCGGATCGACGAAATCGTCACCCGTCACACCTTTGAGGGTGAGCAGAACCGCAGCCTCATGGCCTACATCGCAAACCATCCCTGGGAGTCCATCGCGGTGGTAGCGGCCGTCCTGTTCGCGATCATCGGTGGCCTGCTCTACGTAATGCGGCTCCGTCAGCAATCGGCGAAGGAGATTTACCGCCTCGCCTATCACAACCAGCTCAACGGTCTCACGAACGTCCTCTGGTTCGAGCGGGAGGCACCCCGCATTATCAGGAAGCGGGCGAAGGACCGGATGGCCGGGCGACTCTTCATCATGGTTCTGAGTACCCGACGGATCGACCTCTTGAAAGCCTCCCTGGACCAGGAAGCGGTAGCGGATGGCATCCGCCAGCTCGTCGAGCACGCCCGCGCTGAGAACGCCTGGATCCTGGCCGACGGCATTTCCTCCGTATTCACCCACCTCTACGTCCTCGGCTACCTGGATCACGGCATGACGCTCCGGGACGCCGCCGAGAAGTTCGCCGCCGATACGGCACTCCTGCAGAGCCGGGGCTACTCGGTCCGCATGGAGTACAACTTCGGCCTCCGGGCCATTCCGGCGGACGAGGAGCCGGACATCATCCGCCTGATGGCGGACGCCGACACCGCCCAGATGGAGGCCATGGAAAACGGCGAGAACATCGGTATTTACGACGAGAAACTGCAGAAGAAGCGCCTGCAGCAGAAAGAAATCGAAAGCCACATGCGGCAAGCGCTGCGGGACGGCGAGTTCCAGGTCTGGCTCCAGCCGAAGTACGACCTCCGCACCCACAAGATTGTCGGCGCCGAATCCCTGACCCGCTGGCAGAGCCCGAAGCTGGGCTTCGTGATGCCGGGGCTCTTCATCACCCTGTTCGAGAAAAACGGCTTCATCCTGGAGTTCGACTACCATATCCTGGAAACGGTCTGCCGGATGCAGCGCCAGCGCCTCGACCAGGGCCTGCCCGTAGTGCCGCTTTCCATTAACCAATCGGGGCTCCACATCCGGGAGCCGGGCTATCTGGACCGGCTGCAGAAAATCGTGGATCGCTACCAGCTCCCGCCCGGTACCATTGACCTGGAAATCACCGAGACGGCCTTCGTGGACTTCGATACCCAGGAGGGACGCGAGAACTCGGCCGCCATCATTGCCGCCATCAAGAAGATGGGCTTCACCATTTCCATGGACGACTTCTGCACCGGCTATTCCTCCATCGCCATGTTGCAACATTTGGACATGGACGTCATGAAAATCGACCGGGCCATGCTGCTGGCGGCGGAAGCCTCCAGCCGCGGCAAGAGTATCCTGCATCAGGTCGTCGCCCTGGGCGAGAGCCTCCACATGCAGGTACTCTGCGAAGGCGTCGAGACCGAGGCGCAGGAAGCGCTGTTGCTGGAAAGCGGCTGCTTCTACGCCCAGGGTTATCTCTTCGCCAAGCCCATGCCCGCCAAGGATTATTTCGCCTTCGCCGACAGTCATGCCTAGACGGCACACGGGCAGGCACTTCACAGTTCCCATCAGCAACGCCAAAAATCCCCGAATACCCGGTCATGGGCATTCGGGGATTTTTCCTTGGGCGCTCATTCAACCTTCAATCGCGCGGCGGGCCGCCGCCTGGGCATGGATGACCGTCGTGTCATAGACCGGAACCGGGCTGTCCTTTTCGCCGACCAGCATGCCGATTTCCGTACAGCCCAGGATGACGCCTTCGGCCCCCCGGTCCTTCATATAGGAAATGATCCTTTGGTATTCCTCCCGGGAGGCATCCCGGACTTTTCCCAGGCACAGTTCCCGGAAGATGATGTCGTCCACGCGCTTGATGTCGCTTTCGTCGGGAACGAAAACTTCCAACCCCGCGGCTTTGAGGCGGCCGATGACGAAATCCTGGGTCATCGTGAACCGGGTACCCAGGAATCCGACGCGACGAATCCCGTCTTTCCGGACGCGGTCCGCCGCCGCGTCGGCGATGTGCAGGATGGGGATGCGGATATGCTTCTCGATTTCGGGAACCAGCTTATGCATCGTGTTGGTGGCGATGACGATGAAATCGGCGCCGGCGCTTTCCAACCGCTGCGCCGCGTCGGACAGGATGGCGGCGTTCCCCGCCCAGTTGCCCTGCGACATGTTCTCCTCCAGCTCGGCGAAGTCCACGTTGTACATCCATATCTTAGCACTGTGGAACCCCCCTAGTTGCCCGGCAATCTCCTTGTTCAGCAGCTCATAGTAAAGGACGGTGCTTTCCCAGCTCATGCCGCCCAGCAATCCAATGGTTTTCATCCTCAATCCGATCCTTTCTGTTCACAATTTCCGTTGACGATGGCCGCGTATGTCTCCTCGGGAATCATCGGCGTGCCGATCTCGGCCAGCAACGCCTCGTCGATGGCGCCGTGCTCCGCGTACTGCTTTCCGGCCCGCCGCACCAGCGCGAGCCGCGGCCCGGTCACCGGCGCCGCCTCCGGCGCGTTGAACATTGGGCTTTCGGGCACCGTGAGAACGGTATGATGGTTCGGGAACATCAGCCGGAACGCCTGCACCGCCGGCTCGAAGTTCTGCCGACTGTTGGGAAACCCGCAGCCGCAAATCATCAGGTAGCGCAAGCGGGAGAAATCCGCCTGGCCTACGTGCTCGTACCGTTCCCCCACTTTCTTCATCGCCATGCCGGACAGGGGCAGCAGGCGATCGACAAGGGCCTTCAGCGGCGCCGGCATCCCGTAGCTGTGTAACGGGAAGCTGAACAGCAGCAGGTCACTGGCCAGGATCTCGCCCAGGATTTCCCGCACGTCGTCGTCGTGGACGCAGGTCCCGCCGTTGCGCTTGCAGGAAAAGCAGCCGGTGCAGTATTCGATGTGCCTGTCGATGACGGAAACGATACGCACTTCCTGCGGAGCCGCGTCGTTCATGCCGTCGAGGAACGTCCGCGTGATGTGCAGGGTGTCGCTCTTTTCCCCCTTGGGGCTGCCGTTGAATACAAGAATCTTCATGCTTTATTCGCTCCTTCGCATCGCCTTCGACAACCGGTCCGGGAACCTCATCGGCTACCGTCCGGTCATTACGCTTTCAGGTTCCTGGCGGCGTCCTCGCTGTGGTCATGGATGGCTTTCACGGTTTTGCAGCCAGCCATTTCCGGACATTCGCCGCAGGTGGCAAACCCCTTGCCCAACGCGCACTTGCGGATCTCGCACTGGTTGCTGCAGAAGAAGGTTTTCACGCCGTCGGCGCGGCAGCCCTCGCAGTTGATCCATTCCGGCCTGATCTCGAAATGGTTCATCTCGCTCCACAGCTTTGCCGTCTTTTCCCGCAGGGCGTCGTCGTCGCGAATCGTCGCCAGATAGGCGTCGCATTTCTCGCAGTCCAGTCCGCAGCATCCAATCATGGTCTTCATAACAAAAGCCCTCCCATCATCTTCCTTCATTCCTGCTATCATCGAAAAAATAGTTCACGACCAGCATGTATTCCGCCGCCGAGCCAAGCCACCTTTTCCAGTTTCATCACTCGAACCTTGCGATCCGCCCCCACTTTGAGCTTCGGGCACACCGTTTCCTCGCCGGTAGCCACAAAGCCGCATTTCTCCTGTACCCTGACGGAAGCGGGGTTGTCGGGGAAATAGCCGGCCCACAGGGCCTGGACCCCTTTCACCAGGAAGCAATGCTCGACGACCAGCCGTAGCGCTTCGGTGCAAATGCCTTTGCCCCAAAACGGGCGGCCGATCCAGTAGCCCACCTCGCAGTCGTCGCCTCTGATTTCCAGATTCGCGGCAGATGCTGGGAGGTAGCCGACACACCCAATGGGTTCCGCGGTCTCCTTCAGCACCACCGCCCACATGCCTTCCCTGCCGAAAAGGGTGCGGATGATTTCCCGGCTT
>JAEEGL015607830.1_pt1 | contig 14630 bp, 11 predicted proteins | sample 9134231 | NCBI WGS metagenome assembly JAEEGL01 (sample SAMN16246548, study PRJNA631951) | gut metagenome | biome: gut microbiome; feature: rumen; material: fiber-attached | host: Bos | place: Iran: Karaj | collected 2018-10 | reverse complement strand
GTTATCGCCAAGGCTAAGGCTAACAACATGCCCAACGACACCATCGAGCGTGGTATCAAGAAGGCAGCCGGTGAAGGCGGAAACGTTAACTATGAATATATCACCTACGAAGGATACGGCCCCAGCGGAATCGCTATCATTGTTGATACCCTTACCGACAATAAGAACCGTACCGCAGCCAATGTAAGAGCGGCATTCACCAAGGGAAGCGGCAATATCGGAACTCCCGGATGCGTATCTTTCATGTTTGATAAAAAGGGTCAGATCATCATCGACAAGGAAGAGATCGATATGTCCTCCGATGATCTTATGATGACCGCACTTGACGCAGGCGCAGAGGATTTCAACGAGGAAGAGGACAGCTACGAGATCCTTACCGATCCCGATGCTTTCGATGAGGTTAACAAGAAGCTCCTCGATGCGGGAATCCCCATGCTCAGCGCTGAGGTTACCATGATCCCTCAGAACTATGTTGAGCTTAAGAACGAAGATGATGTTAAGCTCCTTCAGAGAATCCTCGATCTTCTTGACGAGGATGACGACGTTCAGAACGTTTATCACAACTGGGACGAGTAATCGTATCAGGGGGTAGAAAAAGAGGTATTTATGGATCGTCTTGCAATTGTTGTTCCCTGTTATAACGAAGAAGAGGTGCTTGGCCTCTCATCCGAAGCTTTAAGAGGAGTTTTGGATGATCTTGTAGCCAAGAAGAAGATCTCCGAAGACAGTTATGTTCTTTTCGTCAACGACGGAAGTAAGGACAGAACCTGGGAACTTATCGAAGAAGAACATGCCAAGTATCCGAATCAGATATTCGGTGTAAAGCTTGCCAGAAACGTTGGTCATCAGTATGCACTGACAGCCGGACTTTTTACCGCAGCTTCCATGTGCGATATTTCCGTTTCGATCGATGCCGATCTTCAGGATGACGTAGCGGTTATCGAAGAAATGGTTGATAAGTATCACGAAGGATGCGAGATAGTATACGGTGTCCGCAAGGAGAGAAAGACCGATACCTTCTTCAAGAGATTTACCGCTCAGTCATTCTATAAGCTCATGGCCAAGATGGGCGTTAAGACCGTATATAACCATGCGGATTTCAGACTCATGAGTGCCAGAGCACTTAACGAGTTCGAGAATTATCACGAGTACAATCTTTTCCTCAGGGGAATCGTGCCCCTCATCGGATACAAGACCGATTGTGCATATTATGACAGAAAAGAAAGAGCTGCCGGAGTTTCAAAGTATCCCCTTAAGAAGATGCTTGCTCTTGCGTTCGACGGCATTTCTTCATTTTCGACTCGCCCGATCGATCTTATCCTTACAGCAGGTATAGCTTGTATTTTCCTTTCTGTACTTGCACTTGTATATGCACTTGTTTCTTACTTCACCGGAAATGTAGAGCCCGGATGGACCTCACTGATCATATCGATCTGGTTCCTCGGAGGACTTCAGCTCCTTGCTATCGGACTTGTCGGTAAGTATGTCGGAAAGACCTACATCGAAGTAAAACACAGACCCAGATACAATATTGAAAAGGTTTTGACAAATGACACTGCGCAAGACTAAGTTTTCTTATGTTCTGAATGTTATATACGCATTACTCGCCAGTGCCGTTTCCATTATTGCGATCATGGATGCGGCTCAGGGGTTAGGTTACTCCTATCTGCCGGGTCTTGTTGCATTCGCTGTAATAATTGTCCTCGGACTTGTCTTTAAAAAGCTTCTCTCTTATACGGAGATGTCGGACAAGTTCAAGGCAATATCCGAAAAAGGAAACGTTATTGGTTTAGCCGTGTTCGCTGTTCTCCTTATAGCTTCGGTTGCTTTCAGGGCTGCCACATATATGTGGAACGGCCTCGGAGGCACTGCTTATTTTGAGCTGGCCAAAGTTACCGGAGAGCAGGTCAAACATATAGTACACCCCTGTGATGACTGGTACCTGTCAGCCCTTCACGGGATTTTTTTCCTATTTGGGAACAGGATTTTTGTCGCTGCGATCTTTAATGTCGCGCTTCAGATCATTGCCGTAATCTTCGGATTTGCAGCATTCCGTAAAATGCTCGGTATGATCCCCGCACTCATGTTTGCCGGATTTTGGACCATTTCCGGCTTCTCTGTTCATGAGGCGCTTACATTAAGTTCAAGAAATCTTGTATTTCTGCTTATCTGTATCACTCTATTTGCTATTTCATTCTGCGTACCCGCAACTCCGGGCAAATTTTTATGTTATTTGATAGCCGGTATCCTCACCGCTGTATGTATTTATGCGGATGTTTGCGGACTGGCACTTATTCCTTTTCTTGTCGGTATTCTTTTCAATGCGGGAGAAGAGGACCAGGAGCTTGCCATAAGATTCAGGAAGATGCTTTTTGCATTGATCTCCGTTGTGTTCGGATTGGTGCTTATCGTATTCCTTGATTCGTTTTTGAGTTCAACAAATGCTTCAAATGTATTGAACAGTATCTTAAAACTGTATCAGCCTTCGGGTAAGATTTCACTCGGATTTTCATATATGACTTCATACGGTGAAGTAACAGTACTCGCCGTTTTGGGAGCACTCAGCATTCTCGCATGCTTCCTTTCATTTGACGATTCAAGATCGATCCTTACGCTTTCTGCGCTTGTGATCATACTGATCAATAACTTCGGTCTTACTTATCTTGAGAATGACGGAAGAGAAGTGTTTTTCATGATATGTGCACTTCTTGCCGGTGTTTCCTTCAGGGAGCTTTTCCCCGATAAGATCACGGGAGATGTGTTCAAAGCAAGTGCGGAACTTTATGACAACGAAGTTATCGCACCGGATGCAGGATATGTACCGAAGAAACTTGATTCCGGCAGTTTTTCATCCGATGATCTCGATGCTCTTGAGGCAGGATCTTTTGATGCGGTTCCCGAAACCGCAGAGACTCCCGTACCTGAAGAGAAAGCTGCTCAAGATTATTCTGCTCCCGATCTTAACCTCGGTTTCGATGCCGTTAATATTTCGACACCCAAACCTCAGAATGTTCAGCATGCGGAGATGAATCTTGCGCCTCCCGTGGTTAACACTGCAGATTACATGACACCCAATGCAAGAAATATTCAGCCCATGAATGCTTCTGCGCAGGTCGGATCAAACAAGGCTCAGGAGCCTGTCATCCAGACTCCCAAACCTCAGGATTTTGGAGGGGCTTTGGGCGTTCAGAAACAGGAAAATGTAAATGCACCCGCACAAAATGTAGGCACTGCATTAAAAGATTCCGAAGGAGCTAAAGCCTCCGAAGCTAAGCAGGAAGAAAAGAAGTCTGCATACGTGCCTTATAAGAAACCCCAGCTCAGACCCGAGTTTAAGAGAAGACCCGGAGCTTGGGCTCAGCAGTATGCTGAAAGAACAAAGCAGGCTGAGAAGGAAAAAGCACTTGAAGCGGCAAAAGCTGAAGAGGCAAAGCCCGCTGAACCTGCAAAGCCCGTACAGCCCAAAGAGCAGCATCACGCTCCCGAGATTGCACCTAACGGTGCGGTTATGTTGGAAAATCCCATTCCTCATCCCGCACGTAAAACAGAGCATCATCCCATGGAATACGATGTCGACCTTACAGCCGATAAGATGGATTACGATATCAAGATCATGGATGATGACGATTTTGATATTTAAAGGATTTATAGCTTAAATGGCTTCACGTAACAACGCTAACAATTCAAGATCCCCTCAGAGAAGATCTTCTTCATCCGGCAGAGGTTCGTCAAACGGATCACGCGGCGGAAGACCCTCATCATCACCCAAGGGACGTTCATCCCGCGATTATGATGACGACGGTTCGACAAGGGTCCTTGTATCTGTGATAGTTGCCGGTGCCGCAATATTCTTAACTCTTTGTGCTTTCGGAACATGCGGAACATTTGGAAACACCATAGCTTCCGTACTTTTCGGAGCGTTCGGATTCACCGGATATATCGCATCGATATTTATCGCAGGAATGATCTTCTGGTATATGTTCTTCAATGAAACAGATGACATCCTTCCGATCAGGATGACCGGTGCCGGAGTTCTCTTTGTGATATTCGGAATTTTTGCCGACATGGCCGGTAAGATTTCGAAATCCATGGAACAGTACAATGCCGGAGAACTCTACAAACTCTGTGCCGAGAGTAAAAAGGGCGGCGGAGTTATCGCGGGAAGTATTTCCTACGCACTTAACAAAAACATCGGAGCAGCCGGATGTATAATCATATGCCTTCTGGTTCTTGTTCTGAGTCTTTTTGCGATTAACAGACAGTTCTTTGCGAATCTGTTTAAACAGATCATTTTAAATGCATCGGACAGAACAGGTGAATTTATCAGTAATCAGAAAGACAGAAGAGAAGAAAGACGTCTGTCGATCGAGGCTGAGAGATATCCCGAACTTCCCGACAATTCTTCCGAAACCGCACTTGTTCCTTACGAGGGTGAAGAGGAAGACGATGCACCCAGAGAAGCTCTTACCGTAACCGAGAAGATGCGCAAGGAGCGTGACTCCAAGAAGAAAGATACACTTTCTGTCGTATCGGACGGACTTGAAAATTGGAAAAACAATTTCAAAAAGCGTTCCGAAGAGGAAAGGCTTAAGAAAGAAGCGGGCAGGAAGATAAAGGAAGAAACCGACGATGCAAGAGAAATCCTCGTTGCACGTAAAGCTCCCGAACGCAGATCCATGTTTGACGAGAAGCATACCGGTGAAATGCATGAGATGAGTTATACCGAGTATGAACCCGAGGAAGATGAGATCGAAGAGGAGACTTATGACGCAAGGGGTACATGGTATGATCCCGCAAAGCGTCCCGGTTCAATGTCATCGAATTCCGAAAGAGTTACCGAAACGGATTATGATGATTCCTATGAGGAAAATGAACCTTCATTCGAAAGAGTAAAGGTTAATTCGGATCACAGGATCAGGGTTACGGGTGAGCACACCGAATATGTTCCGGAAGATGCAAGTTCGGAAATACCCGATATGCCCGAAGCTCCTGATTTTTCACAGAAAGTTGCACCTGCACCTGCAGAAAAGGTATCGGATGCTTCAGTCGTATCACCCGCAAGCGTCCGTAAAGCTCCTGTGAAGAGAAATGCACGATTCGTATACAGAGCCCCCAGTCTTGATTACCTGAAAAAGAGCGGATTGGGAAAGCGCGATGCTCAGGCCGAGATCAGGGATGTTCAGAATAAACTTATCCAGACTCTTGCTTCCTTCGGTATTGAAGCTGAGATGGGTGAATACAGTCAGGGACCTACGGTTACCAGGTATGAATTTACCGTAAGTCAGGGTACCAAGCTTTCAAGAGTCGTCGGACTTTCCGATGAGATCAAGATGGCACTTGCGGCTACGGATATTCGAATTGAAGCTCCCATACCCGGAAAGAGTGCGATCGGAATCGAAGTTCCGAACTCATCCGCTACTGCGGTATTCCTCGGAGACCTGTTATCGAGTACCGAGTACAAGAAATCGAACGACCCTCTTTCTTTTGCCGTAGGTAAAGATATCGAGGGTAAGACTGTTGTAGCAAATATCGCCAAGTTCCCTCACGTGCTTATCGCAGGTACTACGGGATCCGGTAAGTCTGTATGTATCAATACACTTATCCTGAGCATTCTGTATAAGTGTTCGCCCGAAGATGTACAGCTCATCATGGTTGACCCCAAGGTCGTTGAGCTGAAAGTATATAACAAGATACCTCATCTTCCTTTTGACGTTGTTACCAAGCCCAAGGCTGCATCGGAGATGCTTAAATGGTCCGTCAAGGAGATGGAGAGAAGATACAGGGCGTTTGCAGATCGCGGCGTAAGAGACATCGAGGGTTATAACCAGTATGTCGAAGATGTAAATGCCGGCAGGAGAGAGCCCGAGGAAGTCGACAGACACGAAGAGACGGAGTCACTTGCTCCGGCACTTCGTAAGATGCCCAGAGTCGTTATCATTATCGACGAGCTTGCCGATCTGATGATGGTTGCTGCAAAAGAGGTCGAGGAATCGATATGTCGTCTGGCACAGCTTGCAAGAGCTGCGGGAATGCATCTTATCGTTGCTACCCAGCGTCCTTCCGTTGACGTCATCACCGGACTTATCAAGGCAAACATGCCCAGCCGTATAGCTTTTGCTGTATCCAGCGGTGTTGATTCAAGAACCATTCTTGATTCTGTAGGAGCCGAGAAACTTCTCGGAAAAGGAGACATGCTCTTTTACCCTCAGGGTAAAATGAGACCCGAAAGACTCCAGGGTGCATTTGTTTCCGATGAGGAAGTTTCAAAAGTTACAGGCTACTTGAGAGGTATCAGTGCGGATCCCGCATTCCACAATCCTCTTGAAGGAGCTGACGGAATAAACGATCTGAAGAAGACCATCATTGATATCGAAGCCGGTAATGAATCGGTCGTATCAAATAATTCGTCTTCATCATCGTCGGGAGGATCTTCATCGGTATTCGGTGACGAACTTTTGCCCGAAGCGGGAAGATATATAATCAGGAGCGGTAAAGCTTCGATTGGATATCTTCAGAGAGTATTAAAAATCGGTTTTAACCGTGCCGCCAGGATCATGGATATGCTTGCTGACTACAGTGTCGTAGGCCCCGAACAGGGTACAAAACCCAGGGAAATCCTTATGACAGAAGAAATGTTTGAGGCATTTCTGGCATCACAGGAAAAATCTGAATAAATAAATTTGAGGCAGGATGAAAAAATGAGATCAGATATCGAAATCGCACAGAGCTGTGAAATGCTCCCCATTACCGAAGTTGCTACCAGAGCAGGGATTGATCCCGAGTCACTGGAACTTTACGGAAAATATAAGGCTAAGCTTACCGATGAGAGCCTTAAGGAGATCGAAGGAAACAAGAACGGAAAGCTTATTCTTGTAACCGCGATCAACCCCACTCCCGCAGGAGAGGGAAAGACCACCGTTACCGTAGGTCTCGGTGAAGCATTCGCAAAGCTTAACAAGAAAGCAATCATCGCATTAAGAGAGCCTTCACTCGGACCTTGTTTCGGAATCAAGGGCGGAGCTGCAGGCGGCGGAATGGCACAGGTTGTTCCCATGGAGGACCTTAACCTTCATTTCACCGGTGACTTTCATGCGATCACCGCTGCAAACAACCTTCTTGCTGCACTTCTCGACAATCATATCCAGCAGGGTAATGAGAAGAGGATCGATTCCAGAAGCGTAGTATGGAAGAGATGTATGGACATGAACGACAGGGCTCTCAGAAACATCGTTGTAGGCCTTGGCTCCAAGTCAGACGGATTTGTAAGAGAGGATCATTTCGTTATTACCGTTGCTTCCGAGATCATGGCTGTACTTTGTCTTTCCGAGAATCTTAAGGATCTCAAAGCAAGACTTTCAAGAATAATCGTAGCTTACGACCTTGACGGAAACCCCGTTACCGCAGGTGATATTCAGGCAGTCGGTGCAATGACCGCACTTCTCAAGGATGCGATCAGACCCAATATCATCCAGACTCTTGAACATACTCCCGCGATCGTACACGGCGGACCTTTCGCAAATATCGCACACGGATGTAACTCCGTTATCGCTACAAGAACCGCACTTAAACTTGCAGATTACTGCATCACCGAAGCAGGATTCGGTGCAGACCTCGGAGCTGAGAAGTTCTTCGACATTAAGTGCAGACAGGCAGGACTTAAGCCCGATGCCGTAGTTCTCGTAGCAACCGTAAGAGCACTTAAATATAACGGAGGAGTTCCCAAGGATCAGCTTGGGGTCGAGAATCTCGACGCACTTAAGAGCGGCATCGAAAATCTCGGAAAGCATATCGAGAATATCCAGTCCTACGGACTTCCCGTTGTTGTTGCACTCAATGCATTCGTATCCGATACCGATGCAGAGATCGCATTTATCAAAGAGTATTGTGAGAGCAAGAATTGCCGTATGTCCGTTGCCAGAGTTTGGGAAAAGGGCGGCGAAGGCGGATGCGAACTTGCTCAGATGGTTATCGAAGAAGCTGAGAGCGGAAAGGCAGCATTTAAGCCTATCTATGCAGATGAGCTTTCAATCACCGAGAAGATCGAAACCGTAGCAAAGAAGATTTACGGAGCAGCAGATGTATCCATCGCATCATCCGCCGCAAAGCAGATCAAGAAGATTGAAGAGATGGGATTCGGAAACCTTCCCGTTTGTATGGCTAAGACCCAGTACAGCTTATCCGACGATCCCAATCTTCTCGGACGTCCTTCGGGATTTACTCTTAACGTAAGAGAAGTATATGTAAGTGCAGGTGCAGGATTCGTAGTAGTTCTTACCGGTAACATCATGACAATGCCCGGACTTTCAAAGTCTCCCGCAGCTTACAAGATCGATGTGGATGATAACGGTAAGATTACCGGACTCTTCTGATAAAGCACTGTTTTAAATGAGGTAACGAAATGGCACAGATCATAGACGGAAAAGCAATATCACAGGCAGTTAAGGACGAGATCAAAGCACGCACCGCCGAGCTTTCTGCAAAAGGTATCACCGCAACACTTGCGGTAATCCTTGTGGGCGAAGATCCCGCTTCTCAGGTATATGTTAAGAACAAAAAGAAAGCCTGTGAATATTGCGGTATCAGATCCTTATCATATGAGCTTCCCGCAGATACCACCGAGGAAAAACTCCTTGAGCTTATCGCAGAGCTCAACGAAAGAGAAGATGTTAACGGAATCCTCGTTCAGCTTCCTCTTCCCGCAGGTATCGATGAGGACAGGGTACTTGATGCCATTTCTGCTGATAAGGATGTTGACGGTTTTCATCCCGTCAATGTCGGTAAACTCTCGATCGGAAAGAAAGGCTTCGTAAGCTGTACACCCGCAGGTGTCATCCAGCTTCTTAAGCGTTCGAACATCGAGATATCCGGAAAAGAATGCGTTGTAGTTGGCCGCAGCAATATCGTAGGCAAGCCCATGAGCATGCTTCTTCTTCAGGAGAACGGAACAGTAACCGTTTGTCACTCCAGAACAAAGGATCTTAAGGAAGTGACCAAGCGTGCTGATATTCTTGTTGTAGCCATAGGTAAGCCCAAGTTCATTGATGCTTCCTATGTGCGTGAGGGGGCTGTAGTTATAGACGTAGGCATTCACAGAATGGATGACGGAAAGCTCTGCGGCGATGTGGATTACGCATCGGTTGAACCCGTAGCTTCCGCGATCACTCCCGTTCCCGGCGGTGTAGGTCCCATGACCATCGCAATGCTTATGTACAATTGTCTTGCATCTGTTGATGCATAATTGATTGCGGAGTCCCAATATATGAAATGTGAAATCTGCGGAGCAGAGATTCCCGAAGGATCACTCTACTGCGAAAAATGCGGTAAAGACGTCCATCTGGTTCCCGACTTTACGGAATTTGCGGTTAATAAAGCCGAAGAGACCGTTAAGAATCTGATCAGCGAATTCGACGACGATGAAACTGATTTCGGAAGATCACCCGAAGGAGCCAATGACGAAAGACCTGTCAGGAAAAAAGAAAACTCCGACGAACCGAAAAATAAATACGGATGGATCAGGTTTGCGCTCCTTGCTGCTTCTGTTGTAGCGCTGGCCATGGTTTCCCTCGGATTCATCAACAGATATTCAACTGCCGAATATCTCCTCGAATCTGCCAGAGAACATGCCGAGTCCGGAGACAGAGCAAAGGCCAAAGCCATAATCGAAGCACTTGAAGTTCAGGACAGTGATGATGTGGACGTTCTGCTATATCTTGCGGAACTCTACAAAGAAGATGAAGAGTATATCAAGTATGAAAATCTTCTTCTTCAGATCATCGGACTTCCTTTTGCAACATCCGATCAGAATGCTGCGGCGTATGAAAAGCTTCTCGCCATCTATTATCAGAATGAAGATTATGTATCGATGGCGGACATCCTCTATACCTGCAACAATGTTGAGATCAAGGATCAGTTTGTAGAGTTTTGTCTGATGATCCCCGAGTTTTCACTGGAGAGCGGATATTACGGAACTGATCAGATACTTAAGATCACGGTTCCGGGAAACGGCAGGATCTACTACACGCTGGACGGAACCGATCCTGATGAAAACAGTGATGAATACAACCTGCCTCTTCTCCTTACAAAGGGGGAATATGACATTAAGGTATGCGCCGTTAATGCTTACGGTGTGAGGAGTCCTGTTAGCGAAGCTACATTCGTCATTGAATCTGAAGCCGAATATGAGACCATATCTCCGGTTCAGGGACAGAATATTATTGATGAAAATAAAAACGGAATTCCCGATGCGGATGAGTTTGAACTGCTCATACCCGGCGGAATTTCGGGATATACGGATGACGGTGATGTAATCCTTTCCGACGGAAGAAGGATTTCTCCGGAGGAACTTGCCGCATGGATACTTGCGAATACGGCACCGACGGAAGCCGTAGAACCGGATTTGGAACCGGAAATTCAAAACGAAAATTAAAGATCTGCTTTAAATATTTTTTTAGGGAAAGGGAAATGAAATGTACAAGATCTTAAGCAAATGTTATCTTACCGACAACATTATCAAGATGGAGGTTGAGGCTAAGAGAACAGCGGACAGCTGTCTGCCCGGTCAGTTTGTTATAGTCAGAGCTTCTGCCGATGGAGAGAGAATTCCTCTTACCATCTGCGACTATAACAGAGAAAAGGGTACCATCGTACTCGTATTCCAGGTAGTCGGAGCATCTACTGCCGTTATGGCAGAACTTAAAGAAGGAGATTCTTTCCAGGATATCGTAGGACCTCTCGGAAAGCCTTCAGAACTTTGTGAGATGGATATCGAGGAACTTAAGAAGCTTAAGATCGTCTTTATCGCAGGCGGTGTAGGAACCGCACCCGTTTATCCCCAGGTTAAATGGCTCAAGGAGCAAGGCGTTGCTTCCGATGTTATCATCGGTGCAAGAAACAAGGATCTTGTTATCCTTGAGGATGATTTCAAAGCAGTATCCGATAATGTATATGTTACTACCGATGACGGATCATACGGCAGAAACGGAAATGTCTGCGTATGTCTCCAGTCCCTCATTGATGAAGGCAAGACCTATGATAAGTGCGTAGCTATCGGTCCCCTCATCATGATGAAGTTTGCAGTTAATCTTACCAAGCAGCTTAATATTCCCACCATCGTTTCCATGAACCCCATCATGGTAGACGGAACCGGAATGTGCGGAGCATGTCGTGTACATGTAGGAGATGAGATCAAGTTCGCATGTATCGACGGCCCCGAGTTTGACGGATGGCTTGTTGATTTCGATGAGTCCATGAGACGTCAGACAATGTACAAGACTGAAGAGGGCAGAAAGATGCTTGAGCTTCAGGAAGGTGCTACACACCACGGCGGATGCGGCCACTGCTGATGCCCACAGACTTAAACCGATTCTAAACCATCTTAAAGGAGATATATAAATGGAAGTCGATGTAATGAAGAAAGTTCCCGTAAGAGAGCAGGAGCCTCAGGTAAGAGCCAAGAATTTCGAAGAGGTCTGCTACGGATATACTCTTGAAGAGGCTCAGGCAGAAGCTTCAAGATGTCTTAATTGTAAGAATGCTCAGTGCATGAAGGGATGCCCTGTATCCATCAACATTCCCGGATTCATTCAGCAGATCAAAGAAGGAAATATTGAAGAAGCATACAATATCATTTCCCGGTCTTCAGCACTTCCCGCAGTTTGCGGAAGAGTTTGCCCTCAGGAGACACAGTGCGAAGGCAAGTGTATCAGAGGTATCAAGGGTGAGGCAGTAGCAATCGGTAAGCTCGAGAGATTCGTTGCCGATTACGCAATGGAGCACGGTCTTAAGCCCAAGAAGGAGAAGGAGTCCAACGGAATAAAGGTTGCCGTTATCGGTTCGGGCCCCAGCGGACTTACCTGTGCGGGAGACCTTGCAAAGCTTGGATATGACGTTACCATTTTCGAAGCACTTCACCAGGCAGGCGGAGTTCTCGTATATGGTATTCCCGAGTTCAGACTCCCCAAAGAGAGAGTTGTTGCCAAGGAAATTGAGAACGTTAAGGCACTCGGTGTTAAGATCGAGACCAACGTTGTAGTAGGACGTTCCGTAACCATCGATGAGCTTATGGAAAAAGAAGGATTCCGTGCCGTATTTATCGGATCCGGTGCAGGACTTCCCAGATTCATGAACATTCCCGGTGAGACTCTTAACGGTGTATTCTCCGCAAACGAGTATCTTACCAGAAGCAACCTCATGAAGTCCTTCCGTGAGGATTCTACAACTCCCATCATGAAGAGTAAGAAAGTTGCCGTTGTCGGCGGCGGAAACGTAGCAATGGATGCTGCAAGAACCGCTCTCAGACTCGGTGCTGAAGTACATATCGTTTACAGAAGAGGCGAGGAGGAGCTCCCTGCAAGAGTTGAGGAAGTTCATCACGCTAAGGAAGAGGGAATCATCTTTGACCTTCTTACCAATCCCGTTGAGATCATCGGCGATGAGAAGGGATGGGTTAAGGCTATCAAGTGCGTAAAGATGGAGCTCGGTGAGCCCGATGAATCCGGAAGAAGAAGCCCCGTAGAAGTTAAGGGTTCCGAATTCGAGATCGAAGTTGATACCGTTATCATGTCTCTCGGAACTTCACCCAATCCTCTTATTTCAATGACCACCAAGGGCCTTGAAACCAACAAGAGAAAGTGTATCGTTGCTGAAGAGAATACCGGAAAGACTTCCAGAGAAGGAGTATATGCAGGCGGCGACGCCGTTACCGGTGCTGCAACCGTTATCCTTGCAATGGGTGCCGGTAAAGAAGCAGCTAAGGCTATCGATGAATTCATAAACGGATGATCTTTTAAGTAAGAGGAATAATATGTCCGGATCTGAAAAAGAAAACAGCGAAAACTACGGATATGACGAGGAGGCGCCCTTAGCGCCTCCCGTTTCCGAAGTTACGGATACCGATGAAAAAACTGATTCAACCGGAATAAGGGCTCCTTATATACGCAATAACGAAAAGGCGTCCGATTATAAGTCCACAGGTTTACTGCTTACCGTATTCGGTGGCATCGGTATTTTATTTGTTCTGTTGACCGTGATAGGTATCATTCCCGAGTATCTTGGAAATCCATATCTGTCATACGGTGTCCTTTTTGCGGTGTTCGCACTGTTTTTTGTCATGGGCATCATATCCATCAGAAATGCGGGCATCTTTGAAAAGAAAGCAAAATCCGATCACACGCTTGAAAAAAGAATTCTTGATTTTGTCGGAAATGAATTGAATTCTGCGGATGTTGATGCTCAGGCTGATATATCCGATTCCGACGCACCTGAAATACTTTATTTCAAACGTACGGAATGCCTTAAGAAGATCATCAGCAATAAGTTTGTAAACATCGATCCCGGTTTTCTCGACAATCTGATCGATGAAGAGTTGTACGATCAGATCTTCTCGGGCAAAACCGAAGAATAACTCATGAATATAAACATTATTTGTGTCGGTAAGATAAAAGAATCATTTTACCGCGATGCGATAGCGGAGTACGCAAAACGCTTGTCCGCATATTGCACTTTCAGGATAATCGAAGTTGAGGATGAACCCGATACCGGATCGTCCGGAACCGTGATCGAATCCGCGAAGCAGAAAGAAGCGGAGAGGATCCTTAAAAACATCAAACCCGGAATGCATGTGATAACCCTTGAGATAAAAGGGAAGAAGTATTCTTCCGAAACTTTTTCGGAAATGCTTTCCGATCTGTTTGTATCAGGAAATAGTGACATAGCTTTTGTCATCGGAGGATCAAACGGTCTTGCAAAATGTGTATCGGAAAGAGCTGATGCCAAACTGTCCTTTTCGGATATGACATTTCCTCACCAGCTTATGCGAGTTATCTTATCCGAACAGATCTACAGAGCATTCAGGATCATGCGTAACGAGCCTTATCACAAGTAACCGGTTAAGGTCTATGAAGAAAAAAGAACTGGCAGCCGAAGTTATCGGACGACTTAAAAAGGAATATCCCGATTCTGTTTGCACACTTGATGTCGAGGATGCTTGGCAGCTGCTTGTCAGCGTAAGGCTTGCCGCACAGTGTACGGATAAAAGAGTCAACGAAACAGTGCGCGCTCTTTTTAAAAAGTATCCGTCGCCCGAAAAACTTTCAAAAGCCAAACTGTCTGATATTGAAGAAATCGTTCGTCCCTGCGGCCTCTTTAAAACAAAGGCACGTGATATCAAGGAATGCATGACTCAGCTTGTTGAGAGATTTGACGGCATAGTTCCCGATAATATGAAAGATCTCTTATCACTTCCCGGTGTGGGAAGAAAGAGTGCGAATCTTATTCTCGGAGACATATACGGTCAGGAGTCCTATGTGTGTGATACACATTGCATCAGACTTTCAGGAAGGATCGGGCTTTCGGACGGAAGCAAAGATCCCGTCAAAGTCGAAATGCAGCTTCGCAAAATAGTACCTCCCGAAGAATCCGGCGGCCTTTGTCACAGACTCGTAGATCACGGAAGAGCTGTTTGCAAAGCACAGTCGCCTCAGTGCGAAGCGTGTTGTCTTAATGATATCTGTCGTAAGAAAATGTGATCTGTTTACGAAAGGAGCGTATCTTTATGAGAATGGTGGACATCATAATCTCCAAGAGAAACGGTAATGAACTTACTGATGAGGAGATAGCTTTTTTCGTAACCG
>JAEEGL015381451.1_pt1 | contig 14630 bp, 14 predicted proteins | sample 9134231 | NCBI WGS metagenome assembly JAEEGL01 (sample SAMN16246548, study PRJNA631951) | gut metagenome | biome: gut microbiome; feature: rumen; material: fiber-attached | host: Bos | place: Iran: Karaj | collected 2018-10 | reverse complement strand
TCCAATCCCGGCTAGGCTTAATATTTCCCCGTCTTGCGCACTTTTTACTGGCGCTTCATTGCAACACCGTCCACCGTGCACTTGCCGTTCTCTATGTCTATGGAGTACGACTTTCCGTCCGTTGTAAGCACGACAATTCCGTTGTCAAAGTTTCCGGAATCAAGTACGTAGGTAAAAGTTCCCGTGTAGTCTTGGCCTTCTTCCACAAAGTAGATTTTTCCGCTCTGGTCTGTGTAGAAAAACAGCTGGTAAATTCCGCTTCCGCCCGTGTTCTTGAATGAAGCTGCGATTTTTTTTGCCGGCTGTGCCCAGATGGAAGCTGCAAAAATGAAAAGCGCAAGCAGTAAAACGATTGGTCTCATGAATTTTTTCATACAAGTCCTCCTCCCGGAAACTGAATTTTGCTGGATTCTAAGTCCATTTTACCCGCAGAATAAAACAGGTGTCAACTTTAAAATATTTTTTTGATGGGAATGTTACACAAAAAGGCCTATTCTTTCTTTAGCCTTTCAAGAACCCGGTCCATGCAGCAGGCAAAGTCGTGGGCTTCTTTTTTTCCGTAGGATGTCTTTTTGCCGCCTGTGCTTATGCCAAGGTTTGCCCACTGTATGCTAAGCTCCCTTTCCTTTAGCATCGTGTCCACGTTTTCCCTGTTGAATTCAACGCCACGGTCGTTTATTGCAGCCACACCTTTTTCTACCAGCCTCTTGGCAAGGGGAATGTCCCTGGTTGCCACTAGGTCTCCTGTTCTTGCATTTTCTGCTATAAAGTCGTCCGCTGCACCCGGAGTGATGGGGCATACCTGCATTGTAAAAAGGGGGCTTTCCACACCAAAGGGTATTGGTCGGTTTGCAACAAAAGTAAGGGGAATTTCCCGCCTCTTTGCTGCCTTTAAAAGGGTTTTCTTTGCTGGGGCAGGGAAGGAGTCTGCATCCACCCAAATCCGCATTTGTTCTGAGGGGGAATTTTGGCTATTCTGCTGAACTTCCATCGGCATCCAGCACTTCGTCTATTTTTTCTATCATTTCCATGGCGATTCTTTCCGCTTCATCGTCATGGATTACCTTGTCGTATGAATAGTTTTGCTTTTTTGACTTGTATAGCTCGTCCACAAGGGTAAGCCCTGCCAGAATGCTTGTCTGCAATGGGTCACCCACCCGTGCGGAACCTTGGATTGCGTCCGTTATTTGCCTGTAGTAGGAAAGGAGTTTCTTTAAGTATTCATCGTTTTCATTAGCCTGAACTGCAAAAGAAGCACCTAGTACATCAATACGAAGTTTCCCCATGGCAATCCCCGCTAATGCTAAAATATGTCAAATTCTGAATTTATAGAATTTTTCTGTTCAGACGGATTTTCTTCTGATGAATTTTCTTCTGATGAATTTGCGTCTGCTGAATTGTGCTCGTCGCCAAAAAGCGATACGTCTTCGTTGGATTCTGGTCTTTCCATAGAAGAACTCTGGTGAACATAGGCTTCTGCCGCGTTGTGGAGTCCCGGCTGCTGGGCCTGGTCGTTGCTGCGCATTGCCTCTGATTCCTGCTCAATGAGGTCTGTCTCGCCATTGTTGGAAGAGTAGTCAACTACCTTTTCTTCTTCTTCCACTTCTTCCTGGCTCTGATTCTCTGAAGGGGAGTCTGGCTGCTGGCCAGAAACTGAATCCTGTACGGCAGAACCGCTGTTCAGAATGGAATTTTCCACAATGTCCAGCTGGTTCAGCGCATGCAGGATTGTAGACTCGATCTTGTCCTGTTCAGATTCAAGTGTAGAAACAAACTCCGTTTTGTCAGTCAACGCTTTTGTAAGCTCTGTGCATTTGCTACGCAAAGCATCGTTGTCTGCTTTAAGCTGCTCAATCTCGGATGTAAGACCCTTGATTTTTTCTACAGCTGTCTCTACTTTTTTCTGCAATAACAAAACTTGATCGAGTGTAATCATAAACTGCTCCTAAAAAGCTTAGGCTTCTAAGGCTTTCTTTGCTACTTCGATTACAGCCTTGAATGCTGCAGGATCTTCAATAGCCATGTTGCTCAAAGCCTTGCGGTTAAGAGTAACTCCAGCCTTTGCAAGTCCGTTGATAAAGCGGCTGTATGAAAGACCTTCATCGCGTACTGCTGCGTTAATACGAGCAATCCACAGTGAGCGGTACTGTCTCTTCTTTTCCTTGCGTCCTGAGTACGCATGGTCGAGTGCCTTTACAACAGCGTCTTTAGCGGCCTTGTAGTTTGATTTTCTGTCGCCGTAAAAGCCCTTTGCAAGCTTTAAGATTTTTGCACGGCGGTTTTTTCTTTTTGAACCATCAACTGCTCTTGACATAAGTATCTCCTAAAAATTAATGCATCAACCGTACGGAAGCTGCTGTTTGCGGATTCTTCTTGCTGAGTCTTCAGAAAGAAGGCCTGCGTGGCGCAAGTTTCTCTTGCGTTTAGGTGATCTCTTTGTCAAAATATGGCGAAGATTCATCTTCTTGTACTTTACCTTACCAGAACCTGTAAGGTGAAACCTCTTTGCTGAGGATTTCTTTGTCTTCATCTTAGGCATAATTAAAACCTCTACTTTTTGACTTTTGAGCTGAGTGTCATAGACATAAACTTTCCGTCCATAGCGGGAGCTTTTTCTATGGCAAAGGAGCCGGGGGTAAGTCTCTTTTCAACCTCTTTTAGGACGTCAAAGCCGAGTTCTGTGTGGGCAAGTTCCCTTCCGCGGAAACGGATGGTTACTTTTACCTTGTCGCCCTCGTCTAAGAATTCCTGTACATGCTTTGCCTTTGTGTCAAGGTCGCCTGAGCCGATTTTTGGCTGCATGCGAATTTCCTTTAACTTGAGCACCTTCTGGTTTTTCTTGGAGTCACGGAGTTTTTTCTCCTGTTCAAACCGGTACTTTCCAAAGTCCAGTATCTTGCAAACCGGCGGATTAGCGTTGGGAGAGACTTCAACAAGATCCAAATCCCTGTCTCTTGCCATTTTGAGGGCTTCCAGCGTAGGTACAATGCCCTTCTGTTCACCTTCATCATCAATGAGCCTGATTTCGCGCACACGAATTTGCTCGTTTACGCGCATTCCCTTATTGTCTGCCAACGATCCTCCTACGTGTCTGTAGACACTTGTAATAGCATATAGAACATTTTAGCAGAAAATAGGGAACTTTGTCTAGTCGATGTCTTGTTTTTTTATGTTTTTTATAAGAAATAATGCCAGGGCAAAGCCTGTGTATGCAAGTGAAAGTGCGTACAAGAGGAAAGACTCTCCGTTGAAGTACCTGTATGTTTCCAAAAGCGGAGGGATAATGCCAGCTCCCAGGGAAAGAATTGCGGCCGCTATGAAAAGCGGTATGCGCATTGATTTTTTTGCGGATGCAGCAAAGCGGAAGAATACGCTTGCCAAAAGGCTGAATCCTGCGAAGAGGATGGGCTTATATAATAGAAGGAACTTTGAGTGCCTTTCCATGGAGGAAATTGTTTCGTATGGAATTAAGACTGCGTAGAACATTGCAAGTAAGGCAAATAATGATGCTGCCTTGTAGTTTGCGTCGTCCTTGACAAGTGCAAAGTGAAGGATTCCAAGGATTAGGACAGGAAGCAGTATGTTGTTCAGGAAGAGCTGCATGAAATTTTGTGCAACTGAGTCAATCCAGAGGTGGTGGGAATAAATGAAGAATTCCTTTATGCAGCAGATTACAGTGGCAAGCAAAAGGGCTGCAACCGCCTGTGGAACAAAATTTCTGAATGTATAGTTTTTGTCTAGTGCGACAACAGCGCCTGCAAAAAGCGGAATAATCAAAATCAAAAATAAATACATGAAGCTACGATAGCATAAAAATGAATTTTATTCAACTCTGTGCAAATACAAGGGGGAAGGTCTTCCCCTCGCGCCCACTTCGTTGGTCGCTACCCCTTCTCCTAGGGGGAGTCCCCCTAAGACCCCCTTTATGCTGAACACTTTTCTGTCATCTTGGATGAAGCCTGTCATTCCGAACTTGATTCGGAATCTGTGGAAGATGGCGCTAGGACTTATACAGATGCTGAGTCAAGCTCAGCATGACAGTTGGCACAGACCCTGAAACAAGTTCAGGGTGACGGAATGGTGGCATGGCATTGCGGCGGTATGAATGGCAACTGTCATCCGTTCACCGTCATTCCGAATGAAACCTGTCATTCCGAACTTGATTCGGAATCTGTGGAGGGGTGGGCATTTGTACAGGCACGGAAAAATTATTCAATTAGATAATAGCCGTTTTCTCCTGCTCCGCCAAATAATCCAGTGCCTACGGCATAAGGAGCATCACCATCTATATATATAAGCCCTTCGCCACCTACATCTTCACCGTCATAAATATCTCCGGTTTCTGTTATATAAACACCATCGGACAGATCAAAATCGCTCAAATCGTAATCGTCATCAATATTAGCTTTTACTGTACCGTCTTCATAAGACTTGAAAGTCAGGTGGAAACTTGTTCCGCTTACCTGGGAGAAGGTAATCGCCATATATACATCAGCGTCTACAGGATCTCCTTCATCATCGTAATAGCTGTAAATCATCCATGTAAGCAGAGTTTTGCCTTCCATGCTTGCAAGACTGTTTGCATGGAAACTGGAATCATCTGTGGTCATGAGGTCTTTATAGCTTTCTATTAAAGATGCACTTGTAAAGTCTGCGGCGGTTAGAGTTTCTTTCCTGAGGTATCCTGTCGAATTTGTTAGCCACACAGTTCCGTCTGACTGCGGTGTTACGGCAAACTTGTCGTAATTGTCAGAAAGCAGGTCTTCTGAGCCATCCAAAACCTGTCTTGAAACGATACTGCCTTCTCCCGGATATCCTGCGGGTGTAATCGTTGCAATTGGAGTAGCTGCGGTTAGGTCGTCTGTTATGGTTATTTTTGATGTGCCATAGAGGTAGACGTCGTTTTTTCCAGGGCCTGTTGTGCCGCTTACGCCATTGGGAATGGATGCAGAGCCGCTTATTGAAAAAGTTCCTCCTCCTCTGAAATGAATAGCACCTCCCAGGCTGGATCCGCCCCAATTCTCGTTGTCGTTGTTATAAATTCTTCCTCCTGTCATAGTAAAGCTTGCGCCGTTGACTATCCAAAGTCCTGCGCAGGCATTGCGCTTTGCTTTTACGGAATTGCCAAATATTTCTCCTCCGGTCATTGTAAGGCTTGTTGAGCCGCCTTCAAGATACATTGCACCTCCGATGGCATCTGCACCTGAGTCACTTAAAGTGCTTGTGTCCATCGTTCCGTAGGAGATTTCTGCCGTTCCGCTTAGTGTAATTTGTGCGTTTTGCGTGTATATGTTTGCTCCATGACCCATATTGTGGTTGTTTGTAATTTTTCCTCCTGACATTGTGAAGATGGTTCCGTCATTCATACGGAGGCCGCCACCCCTTCCAAAGTAACCTGAGGTTGTCTGATTATTGGAAGATATTTCTCCTCCTGTCATTGTCAAAGAGCCACCGACAGTAAATATTCCAATTCCACCGTCAGAGATAGAAGTCGAGGTTATTGTGTTATTTGAGATTGCACCGCCGTTTATTGTAATGTTTCCTTTGTCGCAGTAAATGCCACCTCCTTTGCTATTTGCGGTATTTCCTGTTATTGACGTTCCGCTTTCAATGGTAACACAGCTGCCCTCGCCCATGTTGATGCCGGCGCCGTTTGTTACGTTGCCGCCGTTTTGGAAGGTGCAGTTGGTTGCGGTCATGCTACCTGCTGAAATTTTTGCAATGCCGCACGTTTTACTGTTTCCGTCCAAGATTAGGTTGGTTAGGGTGAGTGTTTTTCCGCTTGCATTGTAGTATATAAGGTATTTGTTGCTTCCTGCTGAAGTGTTGTGGTTTAGGATAGTTGCCTTTCTGCCGTCTTTTGTTGGTTTTATCGTAAGGTTTTGAGTGCAGGAGGATGCAATGTTGGGGTTGCTTTGCCAGGTAAGGTCTGCGCTGTCTGTTGTTTGGCCAAGATAGATTGTTGCGTCATCGGTAAAAATGCTTAGGCCTGTATCTATAGAGTCCCGCGAGCCGCTTGGCACGTTAAAGCGCGAAAAGCAGTGGCCACTTGCGGCGCAAATTGCATCTGGGTTGCCGTTGGCGGGGCTTGTATCGTCGTCATAGAAGGAAGAGTTTCCTGCGGGCAGGTTTGTTATGCTGGTTGAAGAATCGATGCTGATGTTGTTGCCGAAAACTGTTGCTGTGTTTCCCTTGATGCTTCCGCCTGTTATGTCTACACTTCCATTTGCGGCCATGACTCCGCTGCCAACTGTGTTTCCGCTGATTGTGCCGCCCCTAATAGTTAGGTTTCCTTCGCTGTATATTCCTCCGCCACTGCCGGATGTAGTAGTGCAGCTTTTGATTGATCCGCTTTCCATTGTAAAGCTTCCTCCGCTTGCAACACAGACACCACCACCGCCAATGTCACCGGTCGCTTTTCCCTTTGTAAGCTCAATATTTTGCATGCTTACCTTTGCGCCGTTTTGTACGTAAAGTATGCGCCCCTTTTCGTTTGCGTCTATTTTGGCTCCGTCACCGTCTCCGACTATCTTAAGGAATTTGATGGTACTTGTTGCGATTATAAGGCCGTTTCCTGATATGCTTGACGGTGGGGTTGGAGTTCCTGTGACGTGCAGTTCCCAGGGGGTAGTTTCGCTTATTTCGCTTGCTCTGATTCCTTTTGCTGCTACTTCGTTAAGGCGTTCCATGGCTTTTTCTATTGTGCCAAAGGGGAGTTCTGTTGTGCCTGTTGCGGTGCTGTCGTCTGCGCCTTGTTTTACGTAGATGGTTCTGTAGACGAAGGTTTCTACGCATTCTTTTGTTACGCTAAAGCCTGCTCCAAGGTGTTGGGCCGTATCGCTTGTCCATCTGTTGGTTTCGAGGCCGGCATAGACGGAGACGTATTCTGTGCAGGAGTAGAGCGGTTTTGAGCCATTGTTGGCATTTGTTTGGGATGTGAAAAACTTTAGGGTAAGAGGGTGTGTTCCGGAAGCGACACTGCTGGATCTTATTGTTATTGGGCTTGTCGTGCTGGTGCCTGAAGGTGAGAGGCTTCCGCTTCCGCTAAAAGCCCATTCGCAGTAGCCTATTCCACTGTCATTAGTCCAGCTTACGGTAAGGTCTATTTCTCCTCTTCCGCTTGCAGGTTCCATGGCAAGGCTTGTGCTTGCGTCCGGTTTTGACTTGGAAAGGGTTACGGTTTCTGTTTCGCTTTGCATGACGCAAGTTTCGCCGAGTTTTGCGTATGCGGTGATTTGCCAGGTGCCGGCGGTTAGGTTTGTGAACGCGTAGGTGAAGTTGACTGCTGTTGTTGTTTCTCTGTGGCCGTCGCTTCGTACTGCTTCTACGGTGTATGTAAGGTCGGATATGTCTGGTATGGCGTTGCGCTGGTTGGAGTTTTGCTGTGAGAGTTCTGCCGGGGCTGCGTCTGAGTTTGGCATGGAGAATCTTCCGCTAAGGGTGTATCTTTGGGCTTCTGGGGCATCGGGTGCCGAAGGGGTTGCAAGGCCGGAGCACGATGGCGTAAGGAAAAGCAGGAGGTTTGCCACAGTGACCGATAGGAATGTACGAAAAACTTTTTTCATAGTGAACTCCTTTTTATAGAGCAACTCTATTCTATATTATATGGCATTTTAGGAGGAAATCAAGTAATTTTTTAGAAGGCAAGTGCAAAACTTGTACAGACCCTGAGTCAAGCTTAGGGTGACGGTTTTCAGTTTGGGGGCGTGCGGTCATACCGAACTTGATTCGGAATCTGTGGAAGGTGGCGCTAGGACTTATACAGATGCTGTGGTTCGACAAGCTCACCAACCAGTTCAGGGGGACGGTTGCTCGCTGGAAAATTAAAGGTTCTCTGTTGTTTTGATTAGGTTGGGGAATGCGGCTTTTAGCTTTTGGAATTCTTCTTTTGTCTGCTGTTCTGCAAAATGCTTGTCAACACCGTCTCTTGTGATTCTGTTCTGGATAATGGTGTTAAGGCTTGGGTTTACGATGATCATAGAGATTTTTTCGTTTTTAAGCATTGAATTGTAGAATTTTCCGCCGGTCTTGTAGTTCATGTTGTAGATTTTGTAGCCTCTTCAACGATTACCTTTGCTGTATTTTTTGCCGTTTTTAGCCAGTGGAGGAAATTCTCCGCTTCGTTCCCGGACTAAACCTCGTAATCACTGGACTGGGATGCCATATTCTTTTGAAAGCTTTTCGGCAAGCTCGCTTTTTCCGCTTGCAGGGAGTCCTGTGATATAGAGGACGTTGTTTTGGAGTGAATTCATGTCATCTACGTTGATGTAGGTGTTGTTGTAATACTCGAGTCTCATCCCCTTTTCGTCAATTCCAGAGAAGTTGACGATTTGAGAATGGAGTTTGTTGTTTAAAGCTTGTAACTGTTTTGTTAAGTCTGAGAAATCGTATTTCATGTTGATTACCTCTTGAGTTTAGTGTTTTTTTGGTGGGGGTGCCTAATAGTTCTTTTTTTTTGTACTGTCGTCTTGGACCTGACAAAGTTGTTGTTATTAGGAAAATCTTTGTCGCTGTTAATTTTTTTAGGAAATAAATCCCCATTTATATACATTATATTTGGTTCTATTTGTTATAGGGTCTGGAAGTCGGGAGTTGTACAGTTGTTGTTTGTGAGGGGGGATGTTTATTGGTTGCGAAACGGCCCTTCGACAGGCTCAGGGACCGACGGTGACGCTACGCTGCGGGGGCAGGGAACGAGGGGCTTTCTTGCCAAATAGTAAAAAGCGCATGGATGCGCGGGTTAGCAGCCTGCAGAACTGTATAGCAGTTCTGCAATACCCAAAAAAATCCATGGAGGGATTTTTTTGGGTCGTACGCCGCCGTGGAGCCCCTTTAGTCCCGCGCAGCGGGATGAGGGTTACCGAAGGGCGGAAGGGCGGTGGCGCAGAGGCCTGTTCGGTCGGGTTAGAGGGGGAGTAAGATGGTAGAGCGGATAGAGGTACCGTCCAAAAAAGATGGCTTATTGAAGGTCTATTATTGAACAATCGCGCTTTATGGTGTATTATATGTATACAGGCTTAAGTTAGAGATGGCTTTGCCGAATATTTTTGCCTCTGTTTATGGGGTTTTTAGGAGTTTTTTATGGCAGAAAAGAAAGAACACAAAATCGTGTCTGCATCAACTGGCGCGGATATTACAAACAAGCCACGTCCTGCGGCATCGGCTGCGGCTGGCGTAAAGTCCGGAAACGCAACTGGTCTTCGCATTGGCGCAGTACTCTTTTGGATTGCGGCTTTGGCATTTGAAGTGCTTGCTATTGCGCTGATTCTTGAAAAGCTTCTTATCCTTCCGAAGATTCAGCCTTTGCACAAGGGCATTGCGGCTCTTGTTCTTGACATGGTTTGTGTAATCGTTGGTTCTCAGTTCTGGAAGAAGGCCAACCACATTGACCCGGCTTCTCAGAAGAATGCCCTTAAGTTCTGGCTGTGGAACAACATGGGCGTTATTGTTGCGGCTGTTGCATTTATTCCCTTTATTGTTTTGCTTCTTTCTAACAAGGACGCTGACAAGAAGACAAAGGCTATTGGTACTGTTGTTGCGGCTATTTTCCTTGCAATTTCTGGTCTTGCAAGCTATGACTGGAATCCTATTTCCCAGGAAGCTGTTGAGGCTGCAACCCGCGGTCAGAGCGTTTACTGGACAGAGCACGGCAAGAAATTCCACACTCACGAGGACTGCCAGGCTCTTGACCGTTCAGAGACTCTTGTAAACGGTACTGCACAGGAAGCTATTGACGCTGGAAAGGGTACAATCTGCAAGTTCTGCGAGAAGCGCGATGCTAAGGAGCTTGAGGCTGCACAGGCTGCAATTGATGCTGCTGGCGGTCAAGAGGAACTTCCTCCTGCTGCAAATGAATAGTCTTTTACTTTGACTTTTTTCCCGGTGGTTTTGGCTGCCGGGATTTTTTTTTGTCTTGGGGGTGCGGTTTTGGTACGTCATTTCGGGCTTGACCCGGAATCTGTGGAAGGTGGGGGAAGGAGGGGTGTACAGACCCTGAGTCAAGCTCAGGGTGACCGGTTGGCGTTTGCGGCTGGGGGCAAGCAAGCGGGGGCACGTGCCGTTTGCAAATCATCGCCTGTTAGCAGAAAAAAAATGCATCTTGCGCAAAGCGGCGTCTGTTAGCAAATGCAATGTATCTTGCGCAGGGCGGCGCTTGTTAGCGGTTACGGCTGGGGGCAAGTAAGCGGAGGCAATGTGTCTTTTGCAAAGCGGTGTCTGTTAGCGGTTGCGGGTTTGGGCAAGTAAGCGGGGGCATGCTTCTTTTGCAGGGCGGCGGGTGTTAGCGGTGGCGGCTGGCGGGCGAGTAAGCGGGGGTATGTTGCTTTTGCAAAGCGGCGCTTGTTGGCGGTGGCAGCTGGGGGGTGTACAGACCCTGAGTCAAGCTCAGGGTGACCGGTTAGCGGTTCAGAGTGTCGGCTTGCGTTTGCGGGGCGTGTCTGTAAAAGATTCCCGGTGCGTGTTTGCAAAGGCGCTGTGTCTTTTGCAAAGCAGCATCTGTTATCAGCCAAATTCGCAGTCAATTTAGCAAAAAAAAACACGGCCCTTGTTAGAGCCGTGCCTTGGTTTAAGTCATGCTGACTTTAGAATCCTAGTCCAATGCGTGTCCTGCAGAACCAAGAACGTTAACGCACTTGTGCATGTACATCTTCTTAAGCTCTTCGCGGGCTGGAGTAAGGTACTGGCGTGGGTCAAAGTCGCCTGGGTTTTCTGCGAGGTGGCGGCGGATAGCTGCTGTCATAGCAAGGCGGCCGTCAGAGTCAATGTTAATCTTGCAAACAGCAGATTTTGCAGCCTTGCGGAGCTGTTCTTCCGGAATACCAACAGAATCCGGAATCTTTCCACCGTACTGCTCGATAATCTTTACATATTCTACAGGTACGGATGAAGAACCGTGGAGAACAATCGGGAATCCAGGAAGCTTCTTTTCGATGGCTTCAAGAACGTCGAATGCCAGTGGCGGAGGAATAAGAACTCCGTCCGGTGTGCGTGTACACTGTGCAGGTGTAAACTTGCAGCGGCCGTGTGAAGTACCGATGGAAATTGCAAGAGAGTCACAGCCAGTCTTGGAAGTAAAGTCAATAACTTCCTCAGGCTTTGTGTACTTGCTTTCTTCTGCGGCAACGTCATCTTCAACACCGCCAAGAACGCCAAGCTCAGCTTCTACAGTAACGTCGTATTTGTGGGCGTATTCAACAACCTTCTTTGTAAGGGCAACGTTCTCGTCGTAGGGGAGGGCAGAACCGTCGATCATTACGGAAGAGAAACCGTTGTCGATGCAGTCCTTTGCAACCTCAAAGTTTGGACCGTGGTCAAGGTGGAGAACGATCGGAATGTCGCAGCCAAGCTCGTGTGCATATTCAACTGCACCGCGGGCCATGTTGCGGAGGATGTTTGCGTTTGCATAAGCGCGAGCACCCTTTGAAACCTGAAGGATAACAGGTGACTTTGCCTCAACACAAGCCATGATGATAGCCTGCATCTGCTCCATGTTGTTAAAGTTGAATGCCGGGATGGCATATCCGCCTTTCATTGCTTTTGCGAACATATCTTTTGTGTTCACCAGGCCAAGTTCTTTGTAACTTACCATAATTGCTCCTGATTGAAAAATCGGTTTTCATCTATTGACATAGATTTCAGTAACAAGAATAAGACTTTTCAAGTAAAAATTCAAGGCTTTTTGGGGGAATTTTGGGGGTGCAAAGGGAGTCTTGCCTTGCAAATTCTCACTTTTTTCTTGCGGCGCTTTTTTTTGCCAGGGGCTTTGCGGGGTTCCGCCTCTCGGCTCCATTGCCTTTGGCAACGCGTTCCGCGCCCCTCCAATCCCTGCCGTGCCTTTGTTTGCTCTACCAAATATTTGATATGTACGGCTACTAAGCCTGTTTGTGCGGTCATTGAGCCTGTCGAAATGCCTTGTTTACTATATATAGGGCAAACTTCGAGTTTTATATTTGCAGCAGAAAAATTGGCTCCCAGCGGTTTTTGCCCCGAAAAAAGGCTTCCGCGCTACGCTTGTGCAGAATTTTTTTCGGGCCAAAAATCGCTTCCGCCAATTTTTCTGCTGCACGACGGAAACTCGAAATTGGACCTAATAATATAACGGTTTCTGAGCTTTTTGGACAGCCCTACAGTTTTACCATAAAGGTCAAATGCCTAGTTTTTAGCAAGGAATGTGTCATTATCGGGCTAGCCCCGATAATCCGCTTTGAAAGATTGCTCACGTCGAGCCCGACAATGACAGGTCTGGTTCAAAACTCGAATTGTTACGGACTTTTGCAAACAGAGCCTAGCCCCGATTGGAAGGGCGGCGAAGCCGTTCCGAACTCGCAGCGCAGCTTCGAGCGAGGAATGGAGTGGGTTGGGTCCCACGGAACCCTGGAAAGCGGGAAAAAATTGCTTCCGTGCAATTTTTACCCGCAAGTTTTCTGGCGAAAACTTGCCCGTTTTTTTTAGCTACAAACGACGCGCCGTCCATGGCGCTATTGTTTACAAGGTAAAAATTGCATGGTTCTGACCGGTCACGGAGTGCCGGGCACAGTTTTACCATAAAGTGTGCTCCAGAGAAGAAAAAAAAGCCTTGTGTTTACAATACCTTAAAAAATTTGGAATCCCATTTATTAAAACGTTTGACAAAGAGCAATTATCGAAATATAATAAACTACATGAAGGGTTGGCTAGCGTCTTCGGGAAAAAGAAAACGCTAAACTTTCGGGCCTTTCATGCCGATATTTAAAGAAAGTTACTTCCATGTATTTTTAAAAAACAGGGAAAGCTTAAATTCAAGGAGATTTGAATGAAAAAGGGCGTAGTCATTTTAGGCGGCCTTCTTGCGCTTGCATTCTGCCTTCCTGCAGTTGCTCAACCAAGTGCAAAGGCTGTAGAGACAATTGTTATCGATAATTTCGATGAACAACAGGATTGGTCATGGGGTGCTAGAGCCAGCCGTTTTGTAGCTGAAGGTTATCCCATCGTAAAAACATTCGAAGCAATGCCGAATTCTTTGCGCGCATACCACAAGGAAGGAGATCCCGAAGGTCTCGTTCTTGGCACAAAGATTGCATTTGACCGCAAGGGTGACAACTGGTTTGAAGTTTTCCCCCAGGATGCAGAAGGCAACCTTCATGAAATTCCTTTCGTAGGAACAGTAACTCAGATGGACTTCTGGGTATGGGGTGCAAACTACAACTACAAGCTTGAAGTTCTCGTCCGCGATGCAGACGGCCGCGTTCATGTGCTTAAGGCAGGAAGCCTCCACTTCCAGGGATGGAGGAACATCGTTCTTAACATTCCTACATGGATCCGCCAGCACTCATATATCCGCTCTGGCCGTCCAGACATGACATTCGTTGGATTCAGAATCCGCACAGATGTAACTGCAGCTGTTGATAACTACGTTATCTTCTTTGACCAGCTCAAGTATACGACAAACACATTGTCTAACATCTACGACGGTTATGAGCTCAAAGATGCATTTGAAAAAGAAGAAGCTGCTAAGGCAAAATAAGAAAGGCGGTGAATTAATATGAAAAAATTACATTTGACAATTCTTGCAGCGGCAGTTCTTTTTGCCGGTGCTGCATTTGCACAGTCCGGCTCAGTAAGTGTTGCCGAACCAGATGCATCTGCTATTGGTAACGACAGTGCACGCCAGGCACTCCGCGAAGTAAGCGTTGACCGCTTTGAGCGCGAAGGTGCATGGAACGTACACATCTCTTCTGACTACGGTGTTATTTCTGGTCGCCTCTTTGACGGTAGCCCTCTTGCAAAAGAGCCGTTGAACGATGCAAACAGCCAGGAAATGACTGATACAAAGGTATTCGGTGTAAAGACTGAATTCTTCCGCCGCGGTGTAAACTCTTTCTTCGTAACAGCTGCACGCCCAATCGCAATCGAAGGCGTAACAAAGACTGTTTCTGTTTGGGTTTGCGGTCGCAACATGGGTCACCAGCTTTGGCTCTTGGTTCAGGATTACTTTGGCCACAACTTTGAAATCTGGATGGGTTCACTCGAATTCAGCGGATGGAAAAAGATTACGGCTGCAATTCCTCCTTCACCAGATTCAGAGCACGGAATTATCCAGCAGAGTGCATACCACGGTGACAAGCCTGGTCTCCGCGTTGTAGGATTCCGCATTGACTGTAACCCGATGGAAGCCCGCGGTTCATACTACGTCTACTTTGATGACCTTCGTGCAGTTACAGACTTGTACGACATGGAAAACAGAGACGAAGACGACATGAGCGACGCTTGGTAATAGCAGGTTTTCTGCTTCTTAGTCCCGCGCTTTTTGTGCGGGATGCAGACCCCTTCTGGGGGACGGACAAGTGCCCGGTTTCATCATAATATATTTATGTGGATGGCCCTGTAGCTTTGCTATGGGGCTGTTTTTTTTTGTTTGGAGGTTACTGAGCCTGCCGAAGGACCGCTGGAAGCTCCGCTGTGTGGTTCGACTTTGCTCACCAACCGTGGTTCGACTTTGCTCACCAACCGTGGTTTGGCGGGCTATTTCTTTTTATAGTAGTTTGTCCTGCCTTTTTTTCCTGTAAATTCTATAAGTTCCAGCTTGCATCGCACCCAGACCATACGGCTTATTTCGTTCCTTTTTACGCCGCTTTCCCCACGCCTAACTCCAT
>JAEEGL014452156.1_pt1 | contig 14630 bp, 6 predicted proteins | sample 9134231 | NCBI WGS metagenome assembly JAEEGL01 (sample SAMN16246548, study PRJNA631951) | gut metagenome | biome: gut microbiome; feature: rumen; material: fiber-attached | host: Bos | place: Iran: Karaj | collected 2018-10 | reverse complement strand
TCTGCGCCGTGGAATCCAAATCAGGCTGATACCATGCCACGGTGTAGTAGACATAGCTCTTTCTGTAAAGCGCGGTGTAGGTCGCGTCGCCGACCACGGTTTCGCTGACTGTCTTGTCCCAGCCGCGGAACTCATACTTATAGGTATCGTCGTCCGCACGGGTGGTGTCGGTCGGAAGCGTAATTGTCTGACCGTATTCCAGTTGCTGCTTGTGGTCCGGCATCACGCCTTCATCATCGGGCGTGCCGTAGATGAAGTTGATCGTATAGATGGTCGGCGTACGGGTGAACTGTGCATAGACCGTTGTGCCGCCTTCGGGGACTGTCATGTTGCGGGTCGGGGTGATGGCCGGGGTAACCGGGTTCGCGCGGTCATATTCCGTGGTTGCCCAGCCGCTGAAGGTGTAATCCGTCGCGTATTCGTCGTCATCCTTCGTCGGCTCGGCGGTAATGCCCGTCGGCATGTACGGGATGTTCTCTGCCGTGGTGCCCTTCCAGGTCGCCAGCGTGCCGCTCTCGTCCATATATGTAATGGTATAGAGCGACGCAGGGTCATACTGTGCGATGTAGGTCACGTTGTCGGTCGCGGTGGACGCATACGCCGGCGCCCAGCCCGTGAAGGTGTATTCGTTGTCGTCGTCGCGCCAGGTCTGGGTGACGTTGGCATCCGCCGTCTGTTTCGCGCTTGTCACGCTCGTGCCGTGGTTGAAGGAGGTGTTGCCTTCGTTCAGCACGGTGCCGTTGTAATCAACGAACTTGATGGTATAGTTCGCGGGCGTTGCGGTATACTGCGCGGTGAAGGTGCCGCTCGCCGTCACGGTTGCGCTCGGGGTGCCGCCCGACCAGCCGCTGAAGCTGTAGGTGTTGCCGATCGCGTTGCTGTAGGTCACGCCGGTGGGCGCGGTGCCGGTCAGCTTGCCGCCGGTGTAGCTTTCGGGCGCGGGAATCTCAATCGTTTCATTATAATGTGTGGTGTAAACGATTTGATTCGAGGCGTTATAGACCGTTGCGCCGGTCTCGTCGGTGCTGACGCCGACGAAGTTAAACGTCACGGTGTAGTCGATATACTTGCGGCCGTAGACGGCGACCCAGGTCTTGCTGCTGTAGACTTTATAGTCGGTCAGCGGGGTCTGGGCGTTGTTCTGCGGCACATAGGCGCTTGTGTCTTCGTTCCAATCCTGGAAATAGACGGTGTCGTTGCTGTTGACCTGCTCCGCCCAGCCGAGGAATTCATAGGTATAGGTCTTGCTTTCGTCCGTCGTTGCCGGATAGGTCGCGGTCTTGTAGCCGTTGTCCTTATAAATGAAGTTCGCGTTGCTGGTGGTCTCAGTGCCGTTCTTATAAGTAATGGTATACTTGGTTGGCGTGCTGCCCTTGATGCGATAAATCGCACGGAAGGTGGTGTCGCCCTTCAGAACTGCAGTCGAATACAACTGACCGACGAGCTCATTATATTCGCTCTGGTGGTTATTGCCTGCAGTGTCATACTGCTTCGCTTCCACAACTTCCCAGTGGTCGAACTCATATTCATACGTGCCGTGGCTGGCGCCGGGCGCATAGACATAGGAGGGATTCGCAGGTGCTGCGGATGCAGCCGTATAGTCTGCTTTCTGATTGTACTTGCCCGCCGCAGAGGTTTTCAGTACAGTGCCGTCGTTGTTGAGATAGGTGACGTTAACGTCCTTTGCCCACCATGCGGCATACCAGGTCTTGTCGGTATAGTTCAGGTTCGTACTGTTCGTCAGGTTCCCTGTGTAACCGGTGGTGCCGGTGGTCGGCTTTGTCGCAGCGTAGCTGACGGTCTTTGCAGTATCATACATTGCAATAAACTCGTGACCGATGCGCTTTCCGGTTGACGGAATCGTCTTGCCGGCGTCGGTTGCGCTGTTGCCGTAATAGGTTGTAATGCTGCTGGGACTCAACGTTTCGCCGCCGTTTGCGTTGAACGAATAGGTATACTGCGGGTCGGTGATTGTAAACGTCTTTTCAACCGACGCGGTATTGGTTCTATTGCCGTTGTTTGAGTTATTGAGCCCAAACGTCGCTTTCACCGTCAGCGTTTTCGTATTGGTGTTGCCAGTCATTTTTGCGTCGTTGGTCACAGACGGTTTCCAGTAATCCGCACTGGCAGTGGTTGTCTGCTTCGGAATCGTCACGCCGGAGTGATTTGTGATTGTTGCGCTGCTGGAATAGCCGGTTGCACCCGAAGCAATCTTCACGCCATACTGATCTGTGGCATATGCCTTAAAGTCCGTCGTTGCCGTGCCGCTTTTCGGAATGGTCACGTTAGAGGGCTCAGTTTCACAGGCTGCTCCGCTCACATAGGGGTATTTGTCTGCGGAGACAGTCCAGGTTCTGGAGCCAGAATTTGTACCCCAATCGTTTGACTGAACTGTGCCGCCGGCAATCGTATGCCAATCGCCACTATAATAAAGCTGCAGATAGATATCCGCATCAATCTCACGATGTGTCCAACCGCCGCCGAAGCTGTAGTAATAATAAAGCTGCGTGGGGAACTGACTGGTGGTCTGATCATTTTTGCCAAAAGTGTTGGTACGTTCACCTTTAAAGTCGATCTTCCAGTTGTTTACGGTAAGCAGATCTGTTTGACTTCCTGTTCCGTTATTAGGCTTGCCGCGAACAATCATCTGCTCACTGTTCCAGCCGCCGGTATCGTTTCGAGAGTAGACATACACACGCCATTTGTAGTTTCCGGTATTGACAGCGTTCGCTTTTTCCGGCGCAACAAACACCCACGCTGTGAGCAGCATGAGCGCAGCCATAAACACAGCAAGCGTGCGCTTGGTGTATGTTCTCAATGTTTTTTTCATAAGTAAGTCCTCCTTAAGAAAAATCAAATTGGTTTGTGTGCGGGGTCAAACCTCACCCGTCATCGCGCTTTTTGCGGTTTCGCTTTGCCGCGAATCGTGTTGGCGCGATGCCACCCTCCCCGCCTTCGGGGAGGGCAAGAAAACTGCTGCTTTTTGCCGCCGTTTCCATTTTGCCCGAAGCATCCTTCCTGCCTTCCCCAAAGGTGGGGAAGGTGGCACGCCGTCAGGCGTGACGGATGAGGTTTGAACACTGCCAAAACCATCCGTTTCCAATGAGCTTCGCGAGTCGGTTTTCCCGCAAACCAAGTTGCCTTCTCTGCATCATTCAACCGCAATTCATGGGGAACGGATTCTCTGACCCGAATCGCCTTGTTCCTTAAAAAAGGGCGCAATGATACAAATAGACAATTTTAGTCGTTATCAGTATAGCATTGAAAACGCAAGAAAGTCAAGCAACGATTTTAAAAAGATTTACCTTCCATAAATTTTTGTTTTAATTGTTAAAAACCGACCGCAAACGGTTGTGCAATTTGCCTGAACATCCGGAATTGCGACACGTCCGGAAGCAGCAGACATATTTTGAAAAAAAGAAATCCGCCGGTTTTCCGACGGATCATTCTTTACTGTAGTTGCTTTTGTCAACGTTTTCGTTTCCTGCGGGCTTGATTTGTGCTTTCTTTCTTTTTATTCTTTCCTTTTTTATTGCCGAAAGCAGTAAACACGATACCGCCGACAACCGGAACCGCCACCAGCAAAACAATCATCACAAACAACGGACCGGGCAGGCTTTGCGCTGCACCGTCCTTTTTTCCGTCGCTTTCCATAAGGGAATCATAAACCTGCTGCGATTCCCTGTCAAGATTCAAAAATGCCGTTTCCAACCGCTGCATTCGTTCACTGATATAGGTCGCGTAATCCACCGCTGCTTCTGTCTGCCGTCCCCACCTTACTGCGTCCATTGCTGCTGATGATTGAATCAACGTCCGGATGGTCTCTGCTCTTTTGCTTAGCTCATCAAAAAAGGACGGTTTCATTTCAAAGAAACGTGCGGACATCCGATCAACAAAATCTCGATGGGAATAGAGCAGATCCAAGAAGGTCTTCTCATGATTGAGAGTCTTTCCTGTTTTTCGCTCATAGGAAGATCTGCCTAAAACATCTGCAAAGTCCGGCATCAGCGCTGCGTCCCGCATGCTTTGGTCAAAATCCCAAACCGGACCCATATAAAACCGTTGCTCGTTTTGGGGCAAAAAGATATACCAGCTTGTGCGACCGCGGTCTTCGTTTTGGGTAATTTCCCGCAGCAAAAGTCCTTCAACAAATGAATCTTCGTCAATATAGTCGGAGTAGTGCTTCCCTGCAGCATTGATTCCGTCTTTTGAAAGCAGCGCTTCCTCAAAAGCTTCATAGAGGGCGGCAACATAGTCAATTTCCCCTTTGGTCGCATGCTCCGGCGAATGCAAAAACAAACAGGTGCCGTTCTTTGTGATAAACCCGCTTCGTTCCTCCTCAAACACTTCCGGTAAATCGTATTCCAGCAGATAGCCACCGGAAATGTTCTCCGGCTCCTGCGGAATATCACACCACGCACGGCTGCCCTTTTTGCTCACATTTTCCATTCTTGGAACGTCGGAAAGATGAAGGTCGGGATTCGCTTCCTCGTTTGCTTTATCCAGATCTGCAATGGCAATGCGGTTTTTGCCGACTTCTATTTTTTCGCAAAGCAGATAGTTTCCTCTATATTCACCGTTGACATAAAGATCGACATATGCATAGTGTACGGCAAACGGCAAATTTGACGCCTGCGCTGCAGAATAGGCAATGGCGTTGCGCATCAGCGACGGATCCATATTGTTTGAAATCAATGCCCACTTCTTCGCCGGCTTCATTCCAAAAAGGGCGGTTTTTTTCTCAAATTTTAAATTATAGCTGCGTTTTTCATTATAAGCCCAGCTTGAATTTCCGCGCCCTTTCATATATTCCAACGCCGCGCCGTTCATTGTGAGACTCCCGTTTTCCAAAGCAGAAAACGTCCCGGTCTCTTTGTGTGCTCGGTCCTGATTGATTACATCCAGCGAACCGCTTTCCGTTTCAATAAAGACAGCCGGAATATTCGCAGAAACATAGACTTGCAGCGCAATCTCTTTCCCTTCAGATGCAACGGTATGCGTGCCTTCCTGCACAAATGCATCCGTTTTCTCTCCGGAAACCAACGGTTTCCCGTCTATTACCAGTTCCCCGGTGTCAAAAGCGACCGTCAAATGCTTTCGGTCGATACCGTCCGGTAAATACAACGCCCATTTTTCACCGTTCTCTTCCGCCGTCACGCTTGTGAACACCTGCGGCGCAAGCTGAACCCGCAGGCCGAACGGCGTATTTATCTGTTGTCCGGCAGAAAAAGCCGTCATTACCGCAAGAACGAATCCCAAAACCAGGAACAGAACAAATGAAAAGAAACGCTTCATGATGATACCTCACTCATCTTTTTCCCTTTCTCAATAGTAAAGTATAGTATATCTGAAAACTCTTGTCAACAAAGAACCATCTTCACGTGCGACAATCTTTCATCAACGGAGTCGATTGTTTTGCACTGCCCTTCTATGAAAAACAACGTCTTTATCTTCCCCGCGTCCCGTCAAACAACAACAACCGCCCACGAACTGTGAGCGGTTGTTTTATTATTATATTGTTTACTTCGTCTTTGCAAGCTTGACCTTCAGCGGGCTTGAATATGCGCTGTAGGCGTTCTTGCCGTTGTTATTCGTCGTCAGCGCGCGGACCTTGAAGTAGTAGGTGCCCGGCTTGAGCGTGGTGATCTTGCAGGCGGTCTTTTTGGTTGTGACCAGCTTCTTGTAGCTGCCGTTCTTTTCCGTCGCACAATAGATCACGTACTTCTTTGCGCCCTTCACGGCGGCATAGCTCAGCGTAATCGTCTTCTTGGTCGCGTTCGTCTTGGCTTCCAGACCCTTCGGCGTGCCCAGCTTGATGGTGAACTTGAGCGTCTTGCTGCCGCTGTAGTTGCCGATCAGCGTGATCTTGACGGTATAGGTGCCGACCTTCTTTCTGCCGGAGGCATAGCTCACCTTGTAATCCGTGCCGCTCTTGAGCTTGTTGCCGAAGGAATCCTTCACAACAACCGTCGGCTTCTTTGCCTTGCCGTCATAGACGTAGCTGGTCTTGCTGAGCTTGAACGACGCCACACGGTTGACGGTGATCGGTTTGCGTTCCAGACCGCAGACGGCGCACACACCGGTGACCAGACCGCTCTTTTTGGTGGTCGCTTTCGCCACGGTGTTGAGATACTGGTGCGGTGTTTTTGCAATCGTCGTGATATCGGTCTTTTTGCCGCACACGGTGCAGTGGTGCGATTTGTAGCCCTTGGTGGTGCAGGTTGCGGGCGTGTCGATCGTCCACTCCTTGTCCCACATGTGACCCGCTGCCGGCACCTGTTCACGGTTGAAGATTTCGCCGCAGTTCTCGCAGACCTGCCAGCGTTCACCGCCGTTTTCACAGGAGAACTTGTCGGAATAGGTCCATTTGTCGAGCTTGTGTCCCGTTGCAGCGACCACGACGGTTTCCGAAACGTTGCAGTCCGTGCAGTATTTCATGGTCAGACCGTTCGCTTCGCAGGTCACCGGCGTGATGACCTTGGTGGTAAAGTTATGTCCGTTGGGTGCAATCTCTTTCACTTCCGCAGACACCATGCCGCAGTATTTGCACGTTTTGCCTTCGCTGTAGCCTTTTTCGGTGCAGGTCGGGGCAACGGCAGGCGTCACCTCCCACGCGTGGTCGGTTTTGGGAATGGGTTTCTGCTCCAAAAAGACCTTGCCGCAGCGCTCGCAGTGTCTGCCTTCGGTTTTGCCTTCCTTCTGGCAGGTCGCTTCCACAGCTTCATCCGTCACAAAAATGTGCTGGAGTGCGGGCTTGATATCGTCGTCATGCAGCTCGCCGCAGACCTTGCACTTGTAGGTTGTTTTTCCAACGGTATCGCAGGTCGGTTCTTCGGTCTTCACTTTTTCATAGTCGTGTCCGCTCGATTTGATGACCGCGCAGCCTTCCACGGTGCCGCAGACCGTGCACTTCCTGCCGGCTTCCGCGCCGTCCTTGGTGCAGGTTACCGGAACAGCGGGAACGGTTTCCCACTTGTGATCTTCCGCGAGGAACCAGTCATACTCGATTTCGCCGCAGCGGCTGCAGCGGCGCTGTTTTTCGCCCTGTTCCCGGCAGCCCGTGGGCTGTTTGACAACGACCCAGTCGCCGAACGCGTGATCGAGCTTATCAATCTTTTCCGGCGCCTTCAGAATTTCGCCGCAGCCAGGGCGGGTGCATTTCAAGCCTTCCGTGCTGCCGTCCTGCGTGCAGGTCGGCGCAACGGCGGGAATCACCGTTTCCAGATGCCCGAGCGCGGGATAGATCGCATAATTTACCCAGCCGCAGCCCTCCACGGTGCAGGTTTTTCCCGGACCGTGACCGTCCGTTGTGCAGGTCGCCGCAACCTCAGGGACATCCGGTTCCTCGTTATACTGATGATAGTGCGGACCGGCCGTTCCACTCGCGGCAAACGAGACAAGGCTCATGGCACTCAGCAGCATGAGCACAGCCAGAAACACAGCCAGGCTTTTTTTCATAATATGCATTGCAATCTTCCTTTCATTGTGTTCTTTTACCCTTTCATCATAAACCAAGAATATGGCAAAATCAATGAAGGATTCTTAAATTTTTCTGTCGGATTTATAAAGCAACTGTTTCCAGCAGGAACGAGAACTTGTAATCCGTGCCCTTGTGCATGATGTACGGGTCACGCAGCGTTGCGCTGCCCGGCATATCGCCGCCGACGCCGCGCTGCTGCTCGTCGATGCAGACCGTTGTCAGATCCATGTGCCCGAAGGAGTGGATATGCGTTGCCTTGTCGAGCGCGTCGATCGTGTAGTGGAAGCAGTTGAACGCAAACGGCTTGTCGCCCGTTGCGGTCAGGCGCAGCGTCTTGCCGTCGGCGGAAGAAATTTCCAGCTGCCGGACGTCGGTGCGGTGCCCGTTCTCCTGCGGACGCATATAGTGATGCTCCAGCTCGCCGACCGACATGCTGTATTTGCCGATCCGTGCGCCGGTTTTGCGGTCGACGTAGTTTTCCTGCGGACCGCGACCGTACCAGCAGACGTGATCGAACGTGCGCGGCAGCTCAAATTTCAGACCGAAGCGCAGCATATCGCGCAGGGCGGTGCCCTCATGGGTGATCTCGATCGCGCCGTCGGAGAAGATGCGGTAGGTCACCTTGGCGTTTTTGATGCCGGAAACGGAAACGCCCGTTTCAATCAGTGCGCCGTGGCTGAACTGATGGATAAACGTCGCCTTTGTGCGCGCGTTGTCTGTGGCGCGTTTCCAGGCATAGTGCGGACTCGCAAACTGGAACGGCGGCGCAAAGTTGAAGTAGTCGATATCGTTGTCGGTCAGCGCGCGGTAATAGTTCGGCTTGAAGCCCGACAGCAGGTATTCCGTGTCGCCCTTCTGCAGCGAGACGAGCATCCCGTTTTCAAACCGGTATGTAAACCCTTCGCCGGTGACAACGCAGCTTTTTTCCGTGCCGGTGATGGTCACCTTGCCGCTGTTGTCCACCGCCGGTTTTGCGGCGGATTCGCGCAGCAGGAACTGGTCAAAGGTCTGCTCAAAGCCCTTGTCCGCCCAGCGGGTCGCCTCTTTGCGCAGGAACGAGAACGTCAGCAGCACTTCGCCCTTCGTCTCGGGCAGTTCAAGCGGAAGCGTAAAGTCGCGCTGCGAGAGCGGAGCAAGGTCCGCATAAGCGCTTTCGGGCACCTTGCCTTCGCCGATCTTTTCGCCGTCCTCCGTCATCACGTAGCACAGATCAAACGCAGACAGGTCGGAAAACAGCTGCTTGTTTTTCACGGTAAACACGCCGTTTGCAAGGTCCTTGGCCTCCACCTTCATTTCGGAATAGACCTTTTTCACCTCGTAATACGACGGGTGCGGCTTGCGGTCCGCCGCCACAATACCGTTGGCGTTGAAATAGGTGTTGGAACCCACAATCGCCGCGTAGTTATACGGCGGCTGGAACCAGTTTTCTTTTTCGTTGTAGTCGGAGCCGTACAGCCACTGATCGGCGCCGTCCACGTTCTTGTGGATCGCCTGATCCACGAAGTCCCAGATGAAGCCGCCCCAAAGGTTGTCGTATTTTTCAAACGCGTCCATGTATTCCTGGAAGTTGCCGAGCGAGTTTTCCATCGCGTGGGCATATTCGCAGAACAGCACGGGCTTGGTGTAATCACTCGCCTTGATCGGCTTGTTGTCTGCCGCGAGAGCGTTGGCAATGTTGTCGAACCACGACGTCTCGAGCGGAATCTTGTTGCCGATCTTTTCCACCTGATCCTCGGTCGGATACATGCGGGAGATGACGTCGCTCTTGGTAAAATCGAAGTCGCCCTCATAGTGGAACGGACGGGTCCGATCGAGCAAAAGCGCGGCCTGCTTCATTTTCATGAAGTTGTCGCCGTCGCCGGCTTCGTTGCCGAGGCTCCACATAAAGATGCACACGTGGTTGCGGTCGCGCAGCACCATGCGCTCCATGCGGTCAACCGTCGGCTTTGTCCAGAGCGGATTGCTGCCCGGCACGCCCTTGCGGCGCACGCCGTGGGATTCCAGATCGCATTCATCCATCACCCAGAAGCCGTATTCGTCACACAGATCATAGAAGATCGGGTCGTTCGGATAGTGGCTGCAGCGGATGGCGTTGATGTTGGCGCGCTTCATCAGATCGAAGTCCTGAATATAGCGCTCATACGGCACGGTCCACCCGTAGTCGGGATCGTAGTCGTGACGGTTGGTGCCGCGGATCATCAGCGGTTTGCCGTTGACAAGGATACGCTCGCCGTCGATCTCCACCTGCCGGAAGCCGATGCGGATCGCCTTATAGGTCGTCACGCCTTCGCAGGTGAATGTAAACAGCAGCGTATACAGGTTCGGCGTTTCGCTCGACCAGAGCTTCGGCGCCGTGAAGTGCTGCTTGAACACCACTTTGTTTTCGCCGGAGCGGGTCAGCAGATCGGTGCTGCCAACCGTGACGCGTCCGTCCTCGCCAATCAGCGTCGCTTCGATCTGAAACAGCTTGCCGGCGTCGGCATAATCGTTGATGAACAGCTCGGCAACCAGGTCCGCGTCGGTGTAATCGTTGCACAGCGTCGTCGTCACATAAAAGTCGCGCAGCGTCTGCTTCGGTTCGCTGTACAGATACACTTCGCGGTAGATACCGGACAAAAACCACATATCCTGGTCTTCCAGATAGGTGCCGTCGGTATAGCGGTATACGATGGCGGTCAGCTGGTTTTCGCCGGGTCTGACAAACGCCGTCACGTCAAATTCATGCGGCGTGTTGGAGCCCTGCGAATAGCCCACGCGTTTGCCGTTGACCCACACCTCAAGCCCGGCCTTGACCGCGCCGAAGTGCAAAAAGGTCTCTCTGCCGGCAAAAGTCTCCGGCAGGGTGAACGTTGTCCGGTGGGCGGCGATTTCCTGGTCCTCGTGGTGAATGCAGGGAATCTTCTTCGGGTTGACATCGATCGCGTTCGGGAAGGAGTTCGCATAATACCAGGGCTTGGTGTAGTCCTTCTGGAACTGCCACACGCCAGGGACGGTGATATCTTCCCAGCCTTTGTCGTTATAATCCTCGTTTGTCACGTCGACCGGCAGCTCGCACACACCTTTTTTCCACAGAAACTTCCATGTCCCGTTCAGCGAAAGCTTATAGGGACTCTGGCCGCGCGATACCGCGGTCTCTTCGTCGGCATACGGCATGGCGATTACGTGACCGTCTTCTTTGTTTTCTCCAATGATCTTCGGATTCTCCCAAATATACTCCATGATTTTTTTATCCTTTCAACGAAATCAATTAAAAGCGGATCAGCATCAGGATCATCACAGCCAGCGCGCAAAGGAAGGTGACGCCCCAGCGCTCCAGATAGGCGCCGATATAACAGCCGATGAATCCGGGGGTGAAAATGATTTTTTGAAAAAGATTGCCGTTATGATAGATCTTCTCTTTCATGTTCAGCGCGTCCTCAATCGACGGATAGCTGTTGACGTACAGCGAAAACGCAAACCAGTAGGCCACGATATTCACTGCCGTCACGATCGGGTTGCTCATATGAAAAACGAAGGTGCCGAGCACGGGACCGATGGCAAGCAAAAGCGCCAGTACCGCGTTGAACAGCGCGGGCACGAATCCGATGGCAAACGCGCCGCCGGCTTTCGGAAACAGTTCGTGTTCAATGTGCGCACACAGCTCGTCGCGCCGCAGCAGCCGGGTGTCCTCCATCGGAATGCCGTGAATCCGGCAGACCATCTGTTCCCACAAGCAGCGCACAAACGCGCCCGGGAAGGTCAGGTATCTTGTCAGAATATAAAATGCCGTCATCAGAATTCACCTCCGTCGTCCTGCAGGAGTTCCACCATGGTTATTTTTCCTTTTTGGAATTGTTTGATCAGTTTGGACGGCGCCCTGCCCGCCGAAGCAAGCACCTGCGCCATCTGGTCATAGCCCTCCTGGTCGCCGGACAGCAGACTGCAAAGCGCATACAGGTTGCACGAGGAAACGCTGTAGGCCGGGGTTCCGTAGGACGTGGTAAAGGACATGTATGCCTCCATCGCCTGCATCGCCTTTTCATAATCGCCCTTCAGCAGATAGCCGACCGCAAACTGCTCCTGATAGGTCGGCGCGGAACCGACAGAGGACGTCAGATGTGTTTTTGCCTGTTCGGCAACTGCCAGGATCTGATCGGCATCAGGCTCTTTCTGATACCGGTAGACGTTCGCCAGCGATTTATAGGCTGCCGCCTCCTGCTTGTTGATAGCAAGACATTCCTCCACATACGCCTTTGTGCCCTCCACGTCGCCCAGCTTGGACGACAGGTCAGCCATGGTGGACAGATACATCCACGGATGCTGATTTTCGTCAAGCTGCTGCACAAGCTGCAGCTGCTTGAGCTGCTCCTCGTTCGACGCACCCTGCACGTTCAGCAACACGTAGCGGTAAAATTCCACAAACGCGGCGTTGTGGACGAGATTGCCGTCTTCGTCCTTTTCCAGCACCAAAGCCTGCAACTGCGCGTCGCGATCTTTAAAATCGACGTCGGTTTCGCCGTAATACAGAACATCCTGCAGAATCTCATTGATCGCGGTCGACGTCTTGGAAAGTGCGGCGTATTCCTCGGTCAGGGCAAGATATTGCTTGTTCCACGGCATCTTCAACGCTTTTTCGCCGAGATAGGTCGTCAGCACTTCGTTCGCGTCGCCGAGATAGCCCATATCCGCGAAGGTTTTCGCCAGCTGCTTGACGGCTGTGATCGAATACGCATCCTGAAAACCGGTCAGACTCTGCAAATCGGCGCCGCTCTTTTGCGAAATATACTGGGAATACAGCGCCGCTGCATCACTCAGCTCGCGCGCTTCGTAATGCTGCTCCGCTTGCATCAGCGTGTTGTAGTCCGCAATATAATACGTGCTGAAATACAGGGAAGCGCCTGCCAGAATAAAGGTCAGCAGCAGCATCAGCACTGCCGGCACACGCAGACCCGACGCCTTCATCACGTCGCGGCATTCGCTGCAATAGGGATAATCCTCGCCGAAAGAGGTGTCCCGTCTGCGTTCTCCGCAGCACTTGCAAAGCTCGTCTTCCGGAATTTCTTCATCTTCCGGTTCCTCTTCCTGCACTTCGTCCAGCGCCTGAATCAGCGGCTCGTCTCCCGCATGGTCCAACTCCTGCTGCAGCAGATCGCGGATACCTTCCAGCTCCTGCTTCAATGCATCGTCCTGCACCGGCGCTTCAGCGGCAGCGTCGTCTGCCGGCTCCGGCTGTGCGGCAACCTCCGGCGCGTCTGCTGCCGGCGATTCCAGTGCCTGTTCATTCTTTTCTAACTCGTCCAAGAAAAATACCTCCCTAAATGAATCAGTCATAATATTGTATCACCAAATCGGAGAAAATGCAACCAAAGCTGCATTGAATCTATAAAATTATACCCCACATGCATCAAATATAGTTTAATATTCCAAAATAGAAATATATAAGAACAGAAAGACCATGCTTATCACATGGTCTTTCCGTTTGGGGGGTGTGAAAGAGAAAGATAGGATCTATCATAACACGGCTTCCCGTGTCGACAGCGATCAGCCGGACGGCTTGTGCGCCGCTGCTTTCGGGATGCGGATCTCATAAACAAAGGCGTCGGCGGTTTCAGAATGCTGCAGCTGCGCGTCAATCCCGGCGCTTTTCATGGTTTCATAGGCATTGTTGATGGTGTTCAGAAAAATGCGCACGTCGCTGAAGAGCCGCTTGGTGGTCCGTTTTGTGGGGTTTTTCTGCGCCAGAACGTCCGCAACGAGTTTTTCTGTCTGCGCCACGTTCAGCTGTCGGGCAATCACCTTTTCCAACACCGGCAGCACATCCGCCGCGTCCAGCCGCAACAGTGCCCGCGCGTGCCGTTCCGACAGCCCGTGCTCCGCCAGCAGCACCTGTGCCTGCGGCGGCAGTGTGAGCAGCCGCAGTTTGTTGGAAACCGTTGACGGCGCTTTTCCCAGCCGCCTGGCGGCCTCCTCCTGCGACAGCCCAAAACTTTGCATCAGCTGCTCAATGGCAAGCGCCTCCTCAAAATAGCCGAGGTTTTGGCGCTGCAAATTTTCGATCAAAGAAAAAATCGCCGATTTCATCTCGTTGACGTCCACCACAATGCAGGGAATCAGATTCATACCTGCCAGCCGGGACGCCCGCAGCCGCCGTTCGCCGGAGATCAGCTCATACCCCTTTTCGCAGGCGCGCACCGTAATCGGCTGCAAAATCCCGTTCATCCGGATGCTGATTGCCAGATTGACCAGTTCGCTCTGGTCAAAGACCCGCCGCGGCTGATGCGGATTCGGAAAAATCTTTTCATTCGGAATCAATAAGACCTGTCCTGCCGCGCGCGGCTGTTCCTGAACCATGCAAAAACCTCCCTTTGCTGCTTTCATTCTAGCATACAAAGGAAGGCTTGTCCATTGAATTTCATCGACAGAGAAGGCTGTGCCGTCTCTGATTTTTGCGTTATCCGAGCGGAAAGCGCGCGATTTTTGCCGAAGGACGCGGATATAAAGCAGGTGTTGGCGATTTCTTTTCCAGCTCCAGAATCGTCCGCTCTCCCGCTGTTTCCAGCTGCAGCGTATGAATCTCCCGCAGCCTGCCGCCCAACATGGCGATTGCTTTTTTTGCGCCGGTCAGTTCCTCCTGCGTTTTGGCGCTTTTCATAGCCAGGAACCTGCCGCCGACACGCGCAAACGGCAGACAATACTCTGCAAGCACCGCCAGATTTGCAACCGCGCGTGCCGTTACAACGTCGAACCGTTCGCGATACGCCGGATCCTGCCCCGCCTCTTCGGCGCGCTGATGCAGCAGTTTTACGTTCAGATCAAGGCTTTGGCTGATCTCTTCCAGCACCATCAGCTTCTTTTTGGTGCTGTCCAGCAGCGTCACCTGCAAATCCGGACGCGCAATTTTCAGCGCAAGACCCGGAAATCCGGCGCCGGTACCGACGTCGATCAAAGACGAACCCTGCGCAAGTTCCACCTTTGCCAGCAGCGACAGACTGTCTGCAAAGTGCTTGACGCTGATCTCCTGCGGATCCGTAATCGCCGTCAGATTGATCTTTTCGTTCCAGTTGACCAGCAGTTGCGCATAGCGGTCAAACCGTTCAAGGGCCGTCTCGTCAAGCGGGACACCGAGAGATGCGGCGATTGTTTTCAGATAGCTTCGGTCAATCATCCGCCT
>JAEEGL010342084.1_pt1 | contig 14630 bp, 12 predicted proteins | sample 9134231 | NCBI WGS metagenome assembly JAEEGL01 (sample SAMN16246548, study PRJNA631951) | gut metagenome | biome: gut microbiome; feature: rumen; material: fiber-attached | host: Bos | place: Iran: Karaj | collected 2018-10 | reverse complement strand
TCAACGCCGTCATCATCCTTGTAAATCAGGCTTGTCCCTTCAATACGATAACCATTGGCAAGTGACAGTGTCTTCGGCTCTGCCAGGCTCTGCACGCTGCCGAGCCTGGTATCATCGGTCTTGACCGAGTTTCCGGCCGAATCAAGAAGGTCATCCAGCTCAACCGTATACTTTCCTTCTTCTCCGGTAGCCTTCATGGTCAGCTTTGCGGTATAGGCATAACCGCGGTTATCGAACAGGCTGACGGAAACGATACGTCCTGCTTCGGAAGAAACCTGGGGATCGTTTTTATCAATGATGCCCTGTACATAAGCCTTGGTGGTTGCTTCGGGCGGGTAAGTCAGGTTCTCGGGACTCATGATCTGCAGTGCGCTCACCGTATCCTTGCGGATCTTGCCCGTCTGCTGATCTACCTGCCAGCCCATAACATTGTAACCGTTTGAGCTCATGGCCAGGTTTCCTGCGCCGTCTACATAGAAGGAACCGTCTCTGGTAAAGAAGTTCTTGGTTCCGTCGTTCACTACGAAGAACGAATCACCTGTAATTCTGATATCAAAGGGATTGCCGGTTGACTGAGAAGATCCGGCCGTCTCGATATTGATCTTGGTCGCGCCGCTCTTAACACCGAGACCTACCTGACGGGCATTGACACCGGCCTTACCGGTATCCGGATTTGCACCCGATGCGGTCTGCGTTGTCTGATACATAAGCTCGGAAAAAGTCACCGACTGTGCTTTATAAGATGTGGTATTGACATTGGCGATGTTATTACCGATAACATCCATTTTGATCTGGTGTGTTTTCAGACCGGAAACGCCTGAATAAAGTGATCTCATCATAAGGCAGTGCCCTCCTTGTTTTTCTTTCCGTTACTTCGCCGGTCGTTTTTTCACTCCCGGCTTTGGCGTCCCTGCCTTAAACCTGCGCTGCGCCTTCCGTGGCGGCAACCTCTGTCACTTCCTCTGCGCCTGTTTCCTCTGCGCTGTTATTATCTGTATCGGCATTTGCTGCCGCATTCTTAACGATTTCAGACATTTTTGCGATATACTTTTCGATCACACTGCGATTTTCCGCTGATAAAAATCCGAGCTGATAGTCATTCATGGAAGTATACACCTGCGCGATCCCTTCCATTCTCGATCTGTCATTCTCCGACAGATTCTCGATCGTCGGCAGTTTCTCCAGCTCAGACAGAAGCGCTTTTGCGATATCGGATGCGTCGAGATAATCCCGGTCGCAGACATGCGTTACATCCTCTAAGGAATAGAGCGATCCGTCAATGGAAAGCAGCGCCTTGCCGGCTTCATACTTCACAAATTCCACCTTGCCCATGACTGTCGATTCCTGACCGCTCTCAGAGGTTGTGGTGATCTCCACCGTCTGCCCAACCAGAGAAGAAGCTCTCGACAGATCCATGTTATTGGACATATTCTGCATCTGCTCTACTTCCGAGAAAGTCGCGTATTGTGCAATATATTCCGTATTGGATGTCGGCTCCAAAGGATCCTGGAATTTCATCTGCGCTACCAAAAGCTGCAGGAAATCATCCTTTCCCATGGTATTGCCGCCCTTTTCCGTCGCTTTGCTGCTCGATACCGTCGCCTGCGCATTTAAAACGCCGTCTGTTACACTCGCTGTCAAACCCATATCTGTACCTCCGAATTCATCACTAGTTCTCGACTCCGTATTATCATACCTGATAACTCATCCGATTCCCGCCCATGCGCATCATCTCAACCTCAAGACGTTCCGCCTGCGTCATCTCTTCCGCTGCTTCTTCTTCATCTCCGATCTCATTAAGATCCAAGATCCTGCGCGGATTCTTGATACCTGCCATCCGCTCAGCTTCTTTCTCAGCCTGCTCACCGCTCTGGTCTAAGTTCTGCTCAAGCTGATGACCTGCCACGGTCACTTCGAGCGCCTCAACTTTTACACCCTGCTCAACGAGCGCATCACGAAGCTGCTGCAGCTGGCTTTCGAGTGCTGCCCTGACCGCATCATCCGATGCCTGCAGCTGACCTCTGACCATGCCGTTATCCGACTGCAGGATCAGACGAATGCTTCCTAAGTTTGCAGGATTGAGCATCATCTCCATGCTGGTCATCTTATCCCCGCCGCTGACCCTGGCATGCTCAGCGATCTGATCGATCACTTCCTGGGTCTGCTTTGAAGAAAGCGTCTGTTCAAAACGTTCCACCGGACTTTCCGCATTCCGAAGAGCCGTCTGATCGACAGGTGCCTGCGCACCGGCCTGAAGTGCCTGTGGCTGCTCACCATCGGATTTGCTGTTTTTCTCACCGCTGTCGTCTTTACTGCTATGTTCTGCCTTTGTCTCTTCTTTTACGGCAGTCGTCTGTGCATTGACTTCATCTGAAGAGATGATCTGAATATCCTGATCATCAGCTTCTTCCACCATTTCCGGTCTAAACTCTTCGCCCTTCAGGGATTCAAAAACGGCCTCTCCCTGCTCTGCCGTTTCAAAACCATCTGCGAGTGCTGCCTGTCTTGCGATCTCATCTGTCAGCTCTTCAAGGCTCATTCCCAGTTCATTTGCCACATCAGAAAGATCCGCAGTCAGATCTGCGGAAAGATCTTTGACAATACCTGTCAGTTCTTCACTCATCAGAATATCTGCCTGACCGATACCCTGAAGCTGCGATAAAAGCTGCGCCAGATTGCCCTGCTGCATCAGGTCCGCAGCCGTCAGTCCAAGCTGCTCCATAACGGAAACAAGCTCTTCCTCCGACACGCCAAGAGCCTCAGCTGCCTTTGCAACTGCATCGTCAGCCGCGTCTGCAGCTGCCCGGGATGCGTCCGCTGTCTTAGCCGTTGCCTTATCCTGCGCTGAGGTCTTCGCATTTTCTTTGATCTTATTTGCTTTTGCTGCGTTTTTCTTAGCAGCCTCAGAAACATCATTCGTCTTCTTTGCGCCGGAGCTGTTCTTCACATCCGCTCCCGAAGCATCATTATCAGACCTGCTGCCCTTTGCCATGTTCATCAGGTCTTCTCCGGCCTGCCTGCCGGCATCACGCGCCCTGTCCATAATATCGGAAAAAGCATTGTTGCCTTCCTGGGTTTTCTGACTCTGGCCGCTCTGTCCTGCCAGTCCCGGTATGGGCATTCCCGCGCCTAAAACATCATTCACTTTTGCCATATCCTGTCCTTTCGCAAAGGTACAAGCCCCTGCCTTCGGATCGCTCCCCGTCCTTCCGTGTCCGGGTTCGCTTTTTTCACGCTCACATCCTTGTACTTATGTTATCGGATGATATGGGAGTTTTCTTTATATTATATTTTGCTTGCGAACCGTCCCGTCTTCACGATTTGCTGCGAATAGTTACTTAGGGTCCATGATTTTGGTTATTCTCGCCGCAACCGCCGAATCCATGACGCCCAGGATCTTGCCGCGGTCCTCCGCTGTCATGACACCCAGGATCCGCGCTACCAGATCGAGGTTATCCGTCATCGATTCAAAAATGGCCGCCGCCTGTTTCGGCTTCATTTCGGAATACGCCTGCGCGTAATCCTGAATCTCCTTAGTCTCTTCCTGCTCCCGGACCACTTCTTTATAGAGGGCCTCAGCCGTGGCCGCATCCATGCCCTCATAGTATTTCACATACTCATCAGCGCCGGGCCCCTTGTCTGCATAAACGACCTCTTCATAAAACTCATTTTTAATCTTCTGGAATTCCACCTGCTGTTTCTCAAAAGTCTGCAGCCTGGCAATCTCTGCCTGCATCTGCTCTAAGGTCGCCTTGTTCTGCTCATTGGTGGTATTGGCCGCATCCAGCTGCAGCTGCAGCGTGCGGATCTGCATCACGGCATCTTCCATGGAATCATATCCCTCCGTTGTATCCGCCGTTTCCTCCATTCCGGGCAGCGCCGACGACGGCAGGATCTTGTTCAAAACAGGCACATCTTTCAATACCGGCGTCGCCACATTCGTTCCGATACTGCCCACATCGAGCTTGATCAAAAGCGCCAGGATCGCCAGCCAGATAATGATGATAAAAAGCGTTACAATAGCAATAGAGATCGGATGGCCGTCGGAATCCGGATCGATATTCGCCTCTTCCTGCGCCAGCTCCTTCGCCCTGCGCTTGGCTTCCTTTTTCGCCGCCTTCTGCTCCTGCTTAAATTTCTTCTTTTCTTCTTTGATGCGCTTCGCCTCGTCCGCCTGGGACGGCGCAGCTACCGCTGTGGTTTCATCTGCCATATCTTTTACCCCTGCTTCTTCTGTCCGTAGGTATAACTCGTCAGCTCATCGATCTGCTTGCTCTCCTCAGCCTTCTCTTCCTGCAGAAACTCCTGAAAAGCCCTGTCCTTCAAAATCTCGTGTGTCTTTACATCCTGCATCAGCTCTACCATAGCCAGGCGTTTTTCCTCCACCACCTGCTCGGCACGCTTGATGGCCTTCTTTTGCTCTGCGATCGCCTCTTTTTGCAGCTCCCGCGAGAGTTTGTTGTCCTCGATATCCCGAATAGACAGACTCTCCTGCTGTACCAGCCTCCTGGCTTCCTGCTCCAAAAACTCGGCATGCTGTTTTAACTGCTCCAGCTTTTCCTCTTCTTCGGCAAGTGCCACATTCGCCGCTGCATATTCATTTTTGGCCTGCGTCTCAAGCTTTTCCTTGACCGTCAGGATATTCTGCATGCGATATCGAAATCTAGCCATTCATATTCCTTTATATCAATCATTTGCAAAAATATCTCTATAAAAACATCTCAATCACAAAACAATCTCTATTCCGAATAATCTCATTTAATTAAATATTTCATTTCATCAAAAACTCATTTAAGCAAATATTTCTGCTAATTGAATATCTCTTTTAATTAAAAATTTCTTCTAGCAGTTTCATCTCATCGTCAAATGCAAACTTCTCATCCGTCTGCTGGCAGAGAAACTCATTGACTGCGTCGATCTTTTCGATCGCAAAATCGATATTCGGATTCGATCCCCGCTTATAGGCGCCGATATTGATCAGATCCTCCGCCTCGCGGTATGTGGCCATAACATTCCGAAGGCGCCCCGCTGCCTGCTTATGCTCCTTAGTCGCGATCTGACTCATGCACCTTGAAATGCTCTGCAGCACATCGATGGCCGGATAATGATTCCTGTGGGCGATCTTGCGGTCTAACATGATATGACCGTCCAAAATGGATCTGGCCGTATCCGTGATGGGCTCATTAAAATCATCGCCATCCACAAGCACCGTATAAAGCCCCGTGATGGAACCCTTTGCATCCCTGCCTGCCCGTTCCAAAAGCTTTGGCATCTCCGAATACACGCTCGGCGGATAGCCACGGGTCACCGGAGGTTCACCGCTGGCCAGACCGATCTCACGCTGCGCCATGGAAAAACGCGTCAGCGAATCCATCATCAAAAGCACGTCTTTTCCTTTATCACGAAAATACTCCGCAATGGCCGTCGCGGTCTTTGCGGCTTTGTTACGTTCCAGCGCCGGCTTATCGGAAGTAGCTACCACAACAACGCTGCGCTTCATGCCCTCCGGACCGAGATCCCGTTCCACAAACTCGCGTACCTCTCGGCCGCGCTCGCCGATCAGCGCGATCACATTGATATCAGCTACCGTATTGCGGGCAAACATACCCATCAGCGTGGATTTTCCGACACCGGAGCCGGCAAAGATGCCGATCCGCTGCCCCTTGCCAACCGTGATCAGACCATCAACCGCCTTGACCCCCAGCGGCAGCACGCTGTCAATGATCTCGCGTTTCATGGGATCCGGCGGCGGTGCATCCACAGGGTATTCCTCTGCGCCTTTCATAAAATCAGGATCCCCGTCCAGCCGGCCCAGGCCGTCCAGCGTTTTTCCGAGAAGCTCTTCGCCTACTTTTACCGTCAGCGGATAGCCTTCATTTTCCACCACGCAGCCGCCGCCAATCCCATCTGTTACCTCAAAAGGCATCAGCACAGTGCGCCCGCCTTTAAAACCTACAACCTCGGCATGGATATAATCACCGTCACGTCCGACCTTGTAAATACGGCAAAGATCCCCAAGCCTTGCATCCGGACCTGCGGACTCAATGGTCAGGCCGACCATCTTGACGACCGACCCCAGCCGCCGGAAGAAGGTATCCTGACGAAGCATGCTGTATCTTGAAAAATCGATTACTGTGTTGTCCATAGCGCTTATTGTACGCCCCTCATCAGTCGCCTTTGGCGACAGCTTCCCCCCAGGGGGAAGCCTTTGTTTATTTGTATCCGGTTTCTATGACTGCCTCCTTGCCCCTTCATAAGCCAGAAGCATCAGTTTCTTCCGAAGTTCCTCCAACTGCACCGTCAGCGAACAATCATAAATCCCGTCGTCCGTTTCGATCAGGCATTGATTCTTCGTCAGCGCGATATCCTCCACCAATTCCATGGTCGCCGCTTCCGGAATGTTGCAGTCATTTCGAAGCTGTGTCTTTTGCATGGAAAGGGCGGAATAATCCGCAGGTGACACATGAATCAGATAAGTGCCGCTGGACTCGAGCGCATGCATGGTATTGGTGATCATATGATTGATGATATTCCGGTATCCCGAAAGGTCTACCGTAAAGATCTGCTCATAAATACCGGTCAGTTCCTCCACCAGATGCGGTTCCATCAGCCGCATTTTTTCATCATACTCCTGCTGCAGTTCTGCCTTCTTTTCCGCATATTCCCGCTTTGCCTGATCAGCGATCTGCTGTGCCTCGGCCTGTCCCGCTTCATACCCCTGCGCATGCCCCTCGGACTTTGCCTGTTCAAGGAGCTGGCTTGCCTGGCGCTCCGCCTCTGCCATGGCCTGTGCCACCAGCTGCTGCGCCTGATCCTGTGCCTGCGAGATCAGCGCATCCGCTTCATCGCTGGCTCTTTGGATGATCTCCTCACTGACGCCGGTGCCCATAGTCGCATGGTCTACCACCTCAGCAGTAAGCCCCGAAGAAAAACCGTTGCCCGAAAAGCTGTCGTCCGCCCCCACTGTTACCGTGCGGTCCGGATCAGGCGCCTGCTCTGCGCCAAAATCATCACTGAACGGATCTCCTTTTGGCATTTCCCCGAAAAGTGCAGAAACAGACGGATCCTCTTCCGCCTGGGAAGGCTCACCGTCTCCATAGGGATCAAAACCATATTTTGCAATGGGGTCATTGCTATCCGGCTGCTCCGGCGGCAATTCCCCCACTTTTTCCAAAAACAATGCATCTGCGTCGATCACGTGGACATTTTCCTGCTCCACATTCACGTATGACGCTTTTAGTATTCTGTTTCCGTTCCTAGACAACAATCTCGTCACCTCCGCCTCTGGAGATTACGATCTCACCCGCATCCTCTAACTTACGGATGATATTAACGATCTTCTGCTGCGCTTCCTCAACATCCTTCATACGGACAGGACCCATAAAGTCCATATCCTCCTTGATCATGGATGCCAGACGTTTCGACAGGTTGTTGAAGATCGCATTCTGAACCTGCTCGTTTGCACCCTTCAGGGAAATGGCCAGATCGGAATTTTCCACATCACGCAGCACGCGCTGGATCGCCCGGTCGTCGAGAAGCAGGATATCCTCGAAGACGAACATCTTCTTGCGGATCTCGTCTGCGAGCTCGGGATCCTCGATCTCCAAAGTCTCCATGATATGCTTTTCTGTTCCGCGGTCTACCGTATTCAAAATCTCGACTACCGCATCGACGCCACCGATAATGTTGTATTCCTGGTTGACCAGCGAAGCCAGCTTGGTTTCCAAAATCCTCTCCACCTCCTTGATGACATCAGGGGATGTACGGTCCATGGTGGCAATACGCTTCGCCACATCTGCCTGCCGGTCAGGCGGCAGAGCGCCGACGATCTGGGCCGCCTGGGTCGGCGCCAGATACGACAGGATCAATGCAATGGTCTGCGGATGCTCGTCCTGGATAAAGTTCAAAAGCTGGGAAGCCTCTGCTTTTCTGACAAACTCGAACGGTTTTACCTGCAAAGATGCCGTCAGGCGGCCGATGACCTCCATGGCCTTTTCCGGTCCGAGTGCGCTTTCCAAAAGCTCCTTGGCATAACTGATACCACCCTCTGCGATATACTGCTGTGCCAGACAGATCTCGTAAAACTCCTTGATCACCTGATCCTTCACCGCTGTGGTGATGGTCTTGGTATTCGCGATCTCAAGAGTCAGCTGTTCAATTTCTTCTTCTTTTAAATGCTTAAAGACCTGAGCTGATTTCTCAGGTCCCAGCGCGATCAACAGGATCGCGGCTTTCTGCACGCCGGTTATTTCCGGTTCGGCAACTGCTCTCGCCAAATCTATTCCCTCCTACACTACCTCTTCTACCACTCTTCCTCGAGCCAGTTCCTCAGCAGATTCGCAACCGCCTCCGGATTCTCATCCACAAACTTCTCGATCAGCTTACGCTCCTCGGATTTACCCTCAAGCTCAAGATCCTCAAGTTCCTCCTGCGGCGTTGACTGCAAAAGCGTTTCCACGGAAAGCTCTTCCTCGGGCTCTTCCTCCTTCTGCGTACGCATCGAACGGAACACTACGAAGGCCAGGATACCGAGGATCAGAACGATCAACAGGATCTGAATGATATCCGCCACCTTAATCTTGCTGCCTTCCTTATCAATGAAAACCGGCACTTCATAAGCAACGATAGTGATATTCTCCTGTGCGATCCCGGTCGCGGTATGTACAACACTGTACAAGTCATCGTCCACCGTCAGTTTTGTCTGCTCACCATTTGCCGCCTTATACTCATCCCAGCTCATGTCAACCAGAAGTCCCTGCGCTTCCACATCTTCCTGGCGGACCGGATGAAGCTTCTTGGCCGTCACCGAAATGGAAGATGAATCATACTTGATCAGTCCCGCCGGAACCGTCTGCTTTTCCACAAATTCATTCGGCAGATATTTCCGCGATTCCTCCGTAACCGTCTGGCTGGAATCATTTGCGTTTTCAATCACATAAGTCGATCCGTTTTCACCGTTGGAATCCGTCCCCGGCACACCGCCGGTCGAACCCTGGGATTCCGAATTGTAAATGTCCTCACTCGCCAGAAGTCCCTGGGTGGAACCCTCCGGCGAAGAATAATCATGCCTTGTTCTTTCATAGGATGAAAAATCAAGTTCCAGATTTGTCGCTACTTCAATCGAATCATAAAGATTCGTCCCGAGCAAAACACCGCGGACCTCATTTTTCACAAGCTGCTCTGCCTGCGTTTTGGCTGCCAGCTGCGTACTCGTACCGCCAACGCCGCCGTTGCCGCTCATGATCTCACCGGAAAACAGCAGGTTGCCCACTGTATCGATGATCGTGATATTGTCCGTCGTATCATTTCCGAGAGCCGTTGCGATAAAATGTGCCAGCGCAGAAGCCTGGTCGGAATTCATCTCGCCCTCAAGATCCAGGACAACGGATGCAGATGAAGAAGCCTTTTGCGAGATCAGCGTTCCGTCATCCTCAGGAACCGTCAGCGTCACATGCGCTTCCTTGATCAGCTCGTTTGCCAGAAGATCCTGCTCGAGCTTATTCTCTTTATAATATACATACCGCTTCTGCTTATCTGACTCCGTCGTGGAAAAACCGCCGTCCGTCACATCGGAAATGGAATACCCCACTGTCGGGATATCATTGGCGCCGAGCAACAGGTTGACTTTGGACTCATCTTTTTTCAAAACAGAGATCGTCAATGCATCATCCGATGTTGTATATTGGATGGATTCACCGTCAAGCAGCGTCGTGATCGCCGAGGATTCCTTCGCATTCTCACACCTTGCGATCACCACATAATCAGGTCTCGTCAGGGCATACGTCAAAATGGCGATGGCCAGAACGGCCGCCGCTGCGCTTGATACGATAATGGTTTTTTGCTTGGGAGTGAACTTATTCCACCACTCCACGATCCGCTGCCATAAGGCACGTAAACGATCCGCCATAAGTGCTCCTTATTATATCTGCATGTTCATGAGAGTACGATATGATTCTAAGAACTTATCTCTCACTGCTACGGTGTACTGCAGCGCAGTCGATGCTTTCTGCAGGGCGATGGTCAGGTCATGGGTGGATTCGGTTTCGCCGAGTGCGAGCCGGATTTCCTCATTTTCCGCATCAGAAACATAAGCGTTGGTCTGATTGATACTCTTGAGTGCAGCATCAAATACAGACGCAAACGCATCCGTATTCTTATCGTCACTTGCGATCTGCCCGCGCATCTGGTCCGTGCGCATCTGATTGTAGATCACACCGCTGTTTACATGATACAGATTATCAATCGCCATAACTTACTCCCGAATCATTTTCATCAAGACTACCATTTAGCAATTACTTGCCTTCCCCCTGGGGGGAAGGTGGCGCGTAGCGCCGGATGAGGGGTCAAACTCAACCACCGGCCATTTCTAACCCTTTGCTCGCCATACTCTTGCTGGCCTGGAAAGCCGTCGCATTCGCTTCATAGGAACGGCTGGCCGAGATCAGGTTCGTCATCTCCGTCATGACATCCACATTCGGATAAGTCACATAACCATTCTCATCTGCATCCGGATGTGCCGGATCATATGCCTTCTTCATATCCGTTTCCTGATCTTCGAAAGTCCCGATCACGCGCACGCCCTTCCCACGATATGAACCGGTCGCCTTGGAAAAAGCATCCGCGAAATGTGCTCCCGTGCCCTTTTCTTCAAAAGTCACAATCTTACGCCGATACGGCGTTCCGTCCGCCGTCCTGGTCGTATCCACATTGGCGATATTCTCGGAAACCACATCCATGCGATAACGCTGTGCCGTCAAACCTGAGGCATTGATATCAAATGAACTGAATAAACCCATATGTTTTCTCCTTATCTCTTCAAACCAATGATACGAATTGCTCCGCTGCTTACAGCAGCTCTCGCAATTCTAAAACATTCGCAATCCGCTAAGCATTACTTCATCACCATCTGCAGCCTTGAAAACTCCTGATTCACGCTCTGGATCAGCGCATTGTACTTCAGCTGATTGCTGGCAAGTTCCGTATTCTCCGTATCGATATCTACATTATTCTCGTCCATGCGGTAAGAAAAATCGCCATGATCCACGTAGGTACCGACTTCCAGCCTGGACGTCATCAGACGATTCACCTTCTGGTCCACCGTCACATACCGCGCGTCCCGCATCTCACGCTCTAAGACATCCTCGAAATTCACATCGATCCGCTTATATCCCGGGGTGTCCACATTTGCAATATTATTGGCGATCGCCTCGTTGCGAAGCCAGGAAGCATCCGCAGCCTTGTCGAGCACCTTTACATAATCATAAACATTTGAGTTTAACATATCCCACTCCTCGCTCTCTTTCGCATTTTCCAGAGCGTATTAGGTTACATAACACCTCACCACTCTATTATAATGCAAATTACCAAAAACACAAGGTTTTTTTACAAAAAACACTATATATAGTGGAACAACAAAAAAAGGACTCGCAATTTCTCACAAATCCTTTTGTCCATCGGGATATCCGTTTCCCACTATTCCGACGCCGGCCCGAATCATGCCGGCAACGTCTCTACTTATACTATCGGATCATGCAGACAGATTCCTTATACGCATCCCGCACTTTATTCTATCTCATCCCTTCTTCTGCTTCCGGCTCTCATCCAGCTCCTCATAGACATACTCATTGGAAATCTTAATAAAAGTGCCCTTCATGCCGGAGGAGCGCGACTCGATCACACCGGCACTTTCAAACTTCCGCAGTGCGTTTACGATCACAGACCTTGTGATCCCAATGGAATCCGCGATCTTCGAAGCCACAAGGATCCCCTCGCTCGCGCCACCGAGCTGCTTAAAGATATTATAGATCGCCTCCAGCTCCGACTGGGATAACGTACTGATCGCTGAGCGCACCACTGCCCTGCCGCGCATCTCATCCGCACTCTCCTCGTGAACACTGCGCAACATCTCAAGACCGACTACCGTTGTGCCGTACTCGCACAGAATGATATCATCGATCTCATACTCATCCCGAAGCTTGTAAATAAACAACGTTCCCAGCCGCTCACCCGCGATCTCAATAGGTGAGATCAGCGCCTTATAATGCATATCGCTTTGCACTTCAAATCCGAGCGTGACCAGATTCACATTCTCCTTCGTGGAAAGGACGCTTAAGAAACGATCCGTCAGATTCGGGTCAACAAAAGTCCCCACCCTGTTTTCGATCAGAGTATTCAGCATCGGAATGGACGGACGTGATCCGATCCCGAGAACCTTCCCCTTTTTACTGATCACAAGAACGTTCGACCGCAGAATGTCGCCGAGAACATCACAGATATCATTAAAGACTACTTTCGAAGAATTATTGTTGTGTAAAAGCCTGCCAATCTTCCGCGTTTTATCCAAAAGCTGTATACTACTCATAGTTTAAGCCCCCTGCCATTCGGCTCTGTCATTGCTGAATTGCGAAGTATCCCCGGCTCCCGCAAAACATACCTTCTTTTGTCACATAAAAAATTCCCCAAACAGTGCATAAGAGATTATAACACTATTTCAGGGAATTTTCAATCAACTTATTTTATTCGGTTAAAATTTTCTGATAATTTATGACAAATCGTTCAGCCGGCGTCCCCAGGAGGAAACCTTTATTATTTATTACTTATCTGACGATTTCTTCGGCATCTGCCATACCATGTAGTCACACTCCGGATTGTTGATGCATCCGTAATACCTGCGGCCCTTTCTGGTCCGCTTCGCTACGATATCGGCGCCGCACTTCGGACAGGCAATCCCGATCTTCTCATAATAGGGCTTTGTGTTGCGGCACTCAGGGAATCCGGGACACGCTAAGAACTTCCCGCTGGGGCCGTACTTGATCACCATCATCCTGCCGCAGTTCTCACACTGAACATCGGAAACCTCATCCTCGATCTTCACGGAAGCAAGTTCCTTCTCAGCCTTTTCCACCGCTTCATGCAGATCCGGATAAAAATTCCTGATCACAGTCTTATATTCCACATCTCCCGTCTCAACCGCATCAAGCAGTGATTCCATGGTCGCCGTAAAGTTCACGTCCACGATAGACGGGAACGCCTCCTTCATCAGCTTGTTGACAGCCTCGCCGAGCTCCGTCACATACAGACTGCGCTTTTCCTTCGTGATATAATGTCTGCCCATAATGGTCGAGATCGTCGGTGCATAGGTACTCGGCCTGCCGATCCCCTTTTCTTCCATCGCACGAACAAGACTTGCCTCTGTATAATGTGCAGGGGGCTGTGTAAAATGCTGTTCCTGGTCAAAACCGGTTGCCGGGAATGCATCGCCCTTTTTCAGCTTTTGCAGACACTTACCGATATCCGTCTTCTTCGCCTTCTTGCGCAATTCGTCAAGGGCCGCATTTCCGGAAGACGAACCATTCTCGCCGCTTGCTCCCGAAGACTTCTTAGCTGCGCCGGCGCCCTTCCCTTCATCTACAGGAAGCGCCTCATCATGGTCTTCCTGTTCTTCGGCTTCTGTATAAATCTTCATAAAGCCATCAAATTTCGGTGCAGAATCTGCCGCCGTAAAAACATGGCCCTCTTTCTTTGTTGTAAACTTCGCAGAGATCGTCGCATAAACAGCTGCCGTCATCTGAGAAGCCGTAAAACGCTTCCAGATCAGCTGATAGAGCCTGAGCAGATCCCTCGGAAGAACATTCTTTAAATCCGTGGGTGTACGCTCAATATCCGTCGGTCTGATCGCCTCATGCGCATCCTGAACCTTCTTTGCACTCGCTCCGGCGCCAGCACCATTTGCCGCATTTCCATTAGCGCCTGCCTGAGATACCGCATTTCCCACATACTGCGCACCATAATTATTCGTGATAAAATTCCTGGCCGCAGCCTGCGCCTCTGCCGATATACGTGTAGAATCCGTACGCAGATACGTTATCAGCGCAACGGTGCCGCTTCCCTTGATCTCAACTCCTTCATATAACTGCTGTGCCAGACGCATCGTCTTTTGCGCGGAAAAATTCAGTGCCTTACTTGCTTCCTGCTGCAAAGTGGAAGTCGTAAACGGAAGCGGCGCTTTCCGTATGCGCTCCCCCGTCTTTAATTCCGTTACCTCGAACAGATCCTTCTCGCAGGCCTTCACGATCGCTGCGGTCTGATCGCCGCTCTTCAGCTCTGCCTTGCCGTCTTTATCCGCATAAAAGCGTACCGGCAACACCTGACCTGCATTTCCTGCTTTCAGAAAAGCGTCAAGCGTCCAATATTCTTCCGGCGTAAATGCCGCGATCTCATCTTCCCTGTCACAGATCATGCGAAGGGCCACTGACTGCACACGTCCTGCAGAAAGTCCGCGCTTGATCTTTCCCCAGAGAACCGGCGAGATCTGATATCCCACCAGACGGTCAAGACCGCGCCTTGCCTGCTGCGCATCTACCAGCGACATATCGATCTGGCGTGCATTCTTCAGGGATTCCTTCACCGCATTTTTCGTGATCTCATTAAAAGTGATCCTGTATACAGGCTTATTCTGTTCCTCTAATTTCAGTGCTATCCCCAAATGCCAGGAGATCGCTTCTCCCTCACGGTCCGGGTCAGTTGCCAGAAGCACTTTTTTTGCATTCTTTGCTTCCTTTTTTATCTCTCTTATCGTATCGCCCTTGCCTCTTACGTTTATGTAATCAGGCTCGAAATCGTTGTCTATA
>JAEEGL016857207.1_pt1 | contig 14631 bp, 10 predicted proteins | sample 9134231 | NCBI WGS metagenome assembly JAEEGL01 (sample SAMN16246548, study PRJNA631951) | gut metagenome | biome: gut microbiome; feature: rumen; material: fiber-attached | host: Bos | place: Iran: Karaj | collected 2018-10 | reverse complement strand
TGGTCATGCCCGGCGACAACATCGACATGGAGATCACCCTGATCACCCCCATCGCCTGCGAAGAAGGCCTGCGTTTCGCTATCCGCGAAGGCGGCAGGACCGTAGGCAGCGGCGTCGTCACCAAGATCATCGGCGACTGATTTTAACCGCCCGAAAAAGACCGCGACTTGCAAAAGCCGCGGCCTTTTTTAACCCGACAAGTGCAAATGCTTGACTTTGTGAACAAATCTGTAATATAATCGGAAAAAAGGAGGAGCGGCCATGATCACGCAGACCTTTGACGATCAGAGCGAAGCCGTTATTTCGCCGGGATCGTTTTCGCCGGAGCAAAAGTTTTATTGCGATACGGCCATTGCCACTTTTTCAATGAAACTGTTCGAAAACGTAAAAGAAAACCTGCCCTGGCAGGAAGTAGCTTGTCTCAGGGCCGCCAACCACACAAAGCCCATACTGCTTGTCGAAAACAAAGGTACTCGTTTTTTGTTTTACCTGTCAGAGATCGGCTCTACGCTCTGCGCGACGGACATCATCGAGGTCAACTGGCTAGCCGGGGCGACGAAATTCATCGTTTTCGGCTCGGCGGGCGCGCTCGACAAAGAGAAGACCGTCGGCAAATACATCATTCCGACAGAAGCTTACCGGGACGAAGGGATGTCGTATCACTACGCGAAGGCTTCGGACTATATCAAAGTAAAGAATGCAGACTTCATGACCGATTTCTTTGAAAAGAATCATTTGCCCTGCGTTTCGGGCAGAGTGTGGACCACGGACGGGTTTTACAGGGAAACGAGAAACAACGTCGAAAAGCGCAAGGCCGACGGCTGCATCGCCGTGGAAATGGAGATTGCGGGAATGCAGGCGGCGTGCGACTTTCACGGCTTTGAGCTCTACGATTTTCTTGAGACGGGCGACATCGTGGATCAGCCGGACTACACGCCGGAGGGGCTTCACGAGGCGAACCATTCGTTAAACAAGCTCTTCATCGCGATGGAGCTTGCGAAAACCATTTCGGGATCGAAACCATGAATTATCTGATCGCGGTCTGCGACGACGATGTGGATATAAGAAGCCACATCGCATACCTTGCGGCGCTCTGGGCCGAGGGCAGGAAAGACTCTGCCCATATTATGCAGTATGAGTGCGCCGAAGCGTTTCTGCTCAGCGAGCAGTCGGCAGATATACTGATCCTCGACGTGGAAATGGGAAGGATGAGCGGCGTAGAGCTTGCAAGGAAGCTGCGTGAGCGCAAAGCCGATATGCAGATCGTCTTCGTGACTGCCTATCCCGAATACATGGCGGAAGGGTACGAAGTGCAGGCGGTCAACTATCTGCTAAAACCCGTCGATTCCTCAAAGCTCTTCAAAGCGTTCGACGCCGCGGCAGAAAGGCTTCTGTCCGCGCGGCGGGCGGTCCTGTTCAAAACAGCGGACGGTGTGATTCGGCTCTATGCAGATCAGATCGTCTGCGCGGAAGCCTTTGCGCACAGCACGTTTCTTACGCTCGATAATAACGGCAGCTGCATGCTTGCCGAACCGATCTCTTCGCTCGAACAAAAGCTTGGGCGCGGCTTCGTGCGCTGCCATCGTTCCTATCTTGTCAACATGAAATGGGTGTCGCGCTTTACGCGCACGGAGCTTTTGCTGGATACGGGAAAGCGTATTCCCGTCTCGAGGCGGCTTGCGGACGAAGTGCGCAAAAGCTTTATCGCGTATTACAGGGGAGAAGCCGATGAAACTGTTTGATCTGCTCTTCGGGCGGGCGCTCGACAGGCGCGTTTCCGCCTTTCAGGACGCTCTTATGCAAAGGCATGTGGAGGAAGTGCAGAACATTTATAAGACCATGCGCATCTGGCGGCACGATTACCATAACCACATACAGACGCTTTTGGCCCTGCAGGAGAGCGGGCAGGGCGAACGCTTAAAAAGTTATCTTCTTACCCTGAACGACGATCTTACGACGGTGGACAGCGTGATCAAGACGGGCAACGTGATGGCGGACGCGATTTTGAACAGCAAGCTTTCGCTCATCAAATCGCACGGGATCGAAACGAACGTCAAGGCATTGCTGCCGGAAAAACTGAGCGTCAGCGACGTGGACATGTGCGTGATCCTTGGAAACATGCTGGATAACGCGATGGAAGCGTGTCTCAGGCAAAGGGATGCAAAGCGCTTCATCCGCGTTTACATCGGCCCAATGAAAAAACAACTGTACATTTCGGTCACGAATTCGGCGGGGGAGATGCGCCGCTGGGGAAAGCACTTTTTCTCGACGAAGGGACTGCAGGGCCACGGATTCGGTCTGATGCGCATCGACCGCATCGCCGCGAAATACGAAGGCAGCGTGAACCGCCAAAGCGAGGAAGGCGTGTTCGCGACCGAAGTGCTCCTGCCGCTCTGAAGGAAGGATTTTTGCAATTCATGCGCCCAAATAACCGTTCGTGCCAAGATACGGTTCCTGTGGGCGCTTTTCTGTTATACTGGCAATATCGGAGGTGAAGAGGATTGAAAGCCGATAAGCCGAAATACAGCACCTTTCAAAACATGGTCTGGTCGCTTGCGCGCGCATGGGAATACCATAAGCCGATTGTTGCGATAATCGCAGCATATTCTTTGATCACCGCGGCCTATCAGATCGCGGATCTGTTCTTTGCGCCGCAGATCCTTGCGCGCCTCGAGGAGCGCGCACCCGTCGGAAAACTGCTTTTAACGATCCTCGTGTTTACCCTCTTTGAAGGCGTAAGCCTCGGCCTTATGCGTTATATGCACGAGATGCAGAACATACGTTTCCGCGTGGTAAACAGAAGACTGCATGAAAAGGTCATCGAAAAGCAGTGCTGCACCTCGTACAGCAATATGCTTTTGTCCAAAACAGTGCATCTCAGGGAAACGTCGGAGAACACTGTGAACAACAATCGCTGGGGACCTTCGGAAATCTATCTGATGCTCGCCACGATGGGTTCCACGCTTTTCAGCTTTCTTTCGGCGCTTTCGCTGATGACCTATCTGAGCCTGCCGATCGCGCTGATCTCCCTTCTGTCGGCGGCGGTCAGTCTGATCACGCATCAGCTTACGGAGATGTGGTATTTCAAGCGTCGCGCCGGAATCGGAAAGCTTCGCGGCAGGATCGGCTATATAGCGCGCGCCGCGCAGTCCGTGGCTGCGGCCAAGGACATAAGGATATTCTCTCTTTCGTATTGGCTCAGCAAAACGCACCTTCGTGCAGTGGATGCCTACAAGGAACAGATGGGAAAATACAAGCTGAGGCAGTTCCGGGACGACGCGCTGGGTTCCGTCATGAACCTGTTTACGCATCTGTTCGCTTACGCGTATATCGTAGGTCTCATACTGCACGGGAAGCTTAGCGTATCGCAGTTCGTGCTGTTCTTTTCCGCCGTCCACAGCTTTACCAACTGGATCTGGCGCTTCATCAATACGCTTTTGCGCATGAAGCGCCACTGTCTGGACATTTGCGCGCTCAGGGAGTTCCTCGAGCTCGAAGAACCCTTCCGTATGGACGGAGGAGAAGCGATTCCGCAAAAAGATACCTATGAGCTGCGGCTTGAGAACGTGTCCTATCGTTATCCGGGCGCGGAGGAAGACGTTTTGAAGAACGTAAGCCTTACGATCTGCGCGGGTGAGAAGCTGGCCGTTGTGGGCTTAAACGGCGCGGGCAAAACAACGCTTGTCAGGCTGCTTTCGGGCCTTATTGATCCGACAGAAGGGCGCGTACTGCTTGACGGGCGCGACATAAGGCAGTTCGACCGCCGCGAATACTATAAGCTGTTTTCCGCCGTGTTTCAGGATTATTCGATCCCGGATTTCAGCGTCGCCGAAAACGTATCCATGCGCCTGCCCGAGGAAACGGACAGAAAAAGGGTGGAGGAATGCTTAAAGCTTGCCGGCCTTGGAGAAAAGCTTGAAAAGCTCAAAAAAGGCATCGACACGCCCGTGGGCAGGGAGCTGTACGAGGACGGCACATTGTTTTCGGGCGGAGAATGTCAGAAGCTGCTCCTTGCACGGGCGCTGTACAGAAACGCGCCGATCCTTCTGCTCGACGAACCCACCGCAGCGCTCGACCCGCTCGCCGAGCACGGGATGTACCTCAATTACAGCGCGATGTCGGAAGGAAAGACTTCACTGTTCATTTCCCACCGCCTCGCCTCCACGCGCTTTTGCGACCGCATCGTGCTTTTGGACGGCGGCGTCATAGCGGAGGAGGGCACGCATGAAAGCCTTCTTGCCCTGGGCGGGAAATACCGGGAGCTTTTTGACGTCCAAAGCCGCTATTACAGGGAAGGAGTGGATTTCTGATGGCTAAAAAACAGAATAAGCCAACTCTTGCCGAAGCCCTGCGCAATAATCTCAAGGCTGCAAAAGAGATCTCGCGCGTCTGCCCGGGGCTGTTTTCGAGCCTCGTGACCGCAAACGCTTTGGAAAGCGTGCTCAACTATATTTTCATTTTCATAACGGCAAGGCTCTTAAACGAGCTTGTGAGCTTTGGACGCGCGGGAGTGCTGATCCGCTGGGGCGTTTTGGGCGCGGCCGCTGTGCTGATCGTCGAAATGACCGTATGGTATTTTCTCAGGCGTTATCAGCTTTTGGAGGAGGTCAGCAGGGAAGCGATCGAACGGCTGTACATGGAAAAGCTGTTCGGCCTGGATTTTGCAGATCTGGACAAACATTCGACCCACGACCTGCTTGCGCAGATCAGGCAGAACGAACGCTCGGCGGGCTTTGGTTTCGGCGCCGTGCCCGGGATACTGTCCGACCTGGTTTACTCTCTCACGTCGGTATTCGGCGGTATCGGCCTTACAGTTACGCTGTTTACGTCGAAGGTGACAAGCGACGGCCCGCTTAAGCTGCTCAATTCTCCGCTTATCGTCCTCGCGGCGATCGTATTGCTCATGGGGATCAGCTATCTGATCGGCTCGCTCAACAAAAAGGGTGAAACCGTTCGGACGCGCGCACAGGAATTGAGTGCCGCGAGCAATCGCGTGCGGGACACCTTCTCAAAGCTCGGCAGGAGTGTGCAGGGCGCGGCGGACATCCGCCTGTACCGTCAGGAGAGGATCGCGCTTCATCATGTCCGAAGCAAGGACGCCTACGGACCGGGCGGTTCGGTGGACAGACTCGTTCTGTCGAACGTCGGCGTGCTGTTCGGCCTGTCGCAGGGAGGACAGATGCTTTTTACCGGCGGCGCGGTTCTTTTGATCTGCTTAAAGGCGCTCGGTGGGGCGTTTGCGATCGGCTCTGTCACGCAGTACGCCGGCGCGCTGTCGATTGTCAATCATACGATAAACAATCTGTTCGTCACTGCGGGCCGCCTGACGACGAATGCGTCCTACCTCAGGACCGCTTTCAGCTTTTTCGATATACCCAACGCGATGGTACAGGGCACCATCCCGACCGAGAAGCGCAGCGACCGCGAATACGACATAGAATTCAAAAACGTTTCCTTCAAATACCCAGGCGCGGAAACGTGGGCGCTTCAAAAGCTGAACGTCCGCTTCAAAGTCGGCGCGCGCTATGCCGTCGTCGGAGAAAACGGCTCCGGCAAGACCACGTTCATCAAACTGCTGAGCCGCCTGTACGACCCGCAGGAGGGACAGATCCTGCTAAACGGAATCGACGTCAGAAAATACGATTACCGCGAATACCTGGATCTGTTCTCCGTCGTATTTCAGGATTTTCAGCTGTTTTCCCAGCCGCTCGGCGCAAATGTGGCCGGAACGGACGAATACGAACCCGAGAGGGTCAAAAAGGCCCTGGAGGACGCGGGCTTTGCGGGCAGACTCAGCGAGCTCCCCAAAGGGCTTGAAACCTGCCTTTACCACGACTTTGGCGACGACGGCGTCAGCATCTCGGGCGGTGAGGCCCAGAAGATCGCAATCGCCCGCGCACTGTACAAAAACGCGCCGTTTCTCATATTGGACGAGCCGACGGCGGCGCTTGATCCCATCGCCGAGGCGGACATAGATGCTCATCTCGGCGGAATCGTCGGGGACAGGACGGCGATCGTCATAAGCCATCGCCTCTCCTCCTGTCGCTTTCGCGACGAAATACTGGTGTTCGGGGACGGCAAGATCGTGCAGCGCGGAACGCACGAGGCGCTTTTGAAGGACATAAACGGCAAATACGCGGCGCTGTGGAACGCGCAGGCGCAGTATTACACCGAGCAAAACGTATGACCGGAACCACCTGGGCTCCGGTCATGGGAAGGCAGGAATCGCTTACTTTGGAACGTCGAACTTATCGTACAACTCGCGCAGAGAGTATCTCTTCGTCCCGCCGAAGCCGGTTACCGTTTCGGCGTTCAGAAGGGAGGACAGCACTGCTTCCTCGGCGGCTTCGGCACAGGCGCGGAAAGCTTCGTCGAGCAGGTCCTCGTTCAGGAAGCGGGCGTTTCTGAAGGGCTCGTCCGTCTCAAAGAGGCGGTTTGCGGTGGTAAAGCCCACGAAAATGTCGCCGCTGCCGTGCCCGAGATAAGAACCGTTCCTTATGAGACCGACGGCGGCGCGCTTGATGATGCGCTTGAGCTGCCGGGAGGAAACGGGCAGATCGGTCGCGACGACGGTTATGCAGGAGCCCTTGTCAGGCGTTCCGCTCTCCAACAGATGTGCAAGTCTTTGACCTGTGTGTTCTCCGCCGATCATGAGGTCGCTCAGCCTTCCGTGATTGGTCTGCATGAGCACGCCCACGGTGTAGCTGTCGTTTCCGAAGCGGATCAGGCGGCTTGCGCTTCCTACGCCGCCCTTCAGGCCGTGGCAGGTCGTACCCTTGCCGCAGCCCACGTCGCCCAAGGCGAAATCGGCGCTTGCGCTTTCGGTGGCCCGGAAGACGTGCTCCTTCTTTACTGCGCGCAATTGAATGTCGTTCAGCGCGGCGTCGTTGCATTCGCACACAACGGGATTTACGCTTCTTAAGGGCGTTCCGTCTTTTTTGCAAACACCGATGGAATACTCTACCAATGCGTCGTGCACCAGGCCGACGTTCAGCGTGTTCGTGAGCGCGATGGGCGTTTCCAGCGTGCCGAGCTCGTCGATCTGCACGAGGCCCAGCGTCTTGCCAAAGCCGTTCAGCACATAGCTTGCGGCGATCAGCTTGTCTCTGAACACGTTGCCGGGGCAGGGGAGCACGACGGTCACGCCGGTTTTGCTGCGCTCGTCGTCGATCGTCGCGTGGCCGACCGTGACGCCCGCGACGTCGCTGATCAGGTTTCGCGGCCCGTGCGGAAGGGAACCGACCTGTATGCCGAATTCGCTGATGTTCATACCTTATTCCTCGTCGATCCGTTTTGCCCAGCGCGCCGCGTCCTCGGATGAGAAGGGCGGATAACCGCAAAGATAATGCGATTTATGCTTTTCGCCGTCCACGGTAAAGTCGATCAGAAGCAATTGCTTTTTTGAGGGCATTATGCGGAACTCGCCGATGTTTTCAAGCTCGTTCGCGCAGGAAGTGAATTTGCCCTCGAACAGCGTTTCGCCGCTGTCCGCGTCGTATATCCTGACGCACACGTCGGCGTTTGCACGGCTGTCGTTGGACAGGAACACCTGCCTATACCAGCCCGAAACCTCGTCCACGATCACGCTGATCGGCTCCTGCGCGCGCCTGACGGCGTTATAGGCGCGCTTTTTGACGAAGTACCAGTCCACGACGCTGTCCGATATCTGCGGCCAGCCGTCGAGCATGTTCCACCAGATCAGGCCGGTCCTGCGCCATTTGTGAATGCGCGTCTGTTCGATCATGAATTTGAGGGCTTCAGCCTGCGTGAACTGGCTTAAAAAGCTCGTCTCTTCGAGCGTACGATCACCCTGACCGAACATGAGCTCCACCTGGTCGAGCATCAGCTGATTGCGATCGTAGCCCCGGTGATACAGAAGCGTGTACTCGGCGCTGTGGCAGCGCCAGGCGCTCTTCTTCGTGTCGTCCAGCTGATCTTCGGGGATGAAGCGCTTCAAGCTCCCGATCGACGGGCAGCCGTGGTAGCCGTACTCGCTCACGAAATGCGCCTTCGTGAGGCGGTAAAAGTCGTCTTTGTAGTACGCCCGCGGACCCCAGAGGTGCTGCTCGGGCACCTCGTAGCGCGCGACGCCCTTGTCGATATACGGGCTTGAGGGCAGGTACATGCGATAGGGGTCGTTCTCTCTCACGCTTTGGGAAAGAACTTCGCGTGAAATGGGATTGTAGCGGTTGGAGACGCTCACGTAATTCCTGCCGCAGTAGGTTTCGTCGATCTCGTTGTCGCCGGCCCAAAGCAGTATGCAGGGGTGGTTGCGCAGACGGCGGATCACGCAGTCGGCCTCTTCCTTTAATGCGGAGGTGTCTTTCTGCGGGTAGACTGCGCAGGCGTAGGCAAAATCGTGCCAGACGAGGATGCCGTTTTCGTCGCACAGCTCGAACAGCCTGTCGCTTTCGTACACGTTTCCGCCCCACAGGCGCATGATGTTGCAGTTGCTGCCGGTGAACAATTCGACAGCTTTCTCATAGCGCTCGGGATCCCGGCTGTGAAAAGCGTCCAGCGGCACCCAGTTGGAGCCCTTTGCGAGAATCAGGCAGCCGTTGACTTTGATCAGAAATTCGCCCTCGTCGCCTGAAGCCATTTTGTGAACGATCTCGATCTGCCTTATGCCGATGGTCTCTGTCTTTGTGTCAACGACCTCGCCGCGATAGAGCAGCTCGGTGTGCACGCGGTAAGTCGCGGCTTCGCCGTACCCGCGCGGCCACCAAAGGCGCGGACGGTCTATGTAGATGTTTCCTTCGCCGCCCGTAAAGCGCACGGGCGCTTCTTCTTTCAGTTCGTCGTCGATATAGATCCTGATCCTGTACGCGTTAAGATCAAAGTCTTTCAGCTTCAGCCTGTATTTGTAAAGAATGTTCGCCCGATCCCGGATCAGCCCGCGGGTCACGAAGTACGTCTGGTCGATGCGGTTTACAGGCCTGACTTCAAAATACACGTCCCGCCACATACCGGCGGAGAGGAAACGGGGCATGATGTCCCAGCCGAAGGAATGCGCGGGCATCCTGAGAAAGGTGTATTCGTCGGAATACTCGCAGGCGGTCACGTTCATCGGGTAGCTTTCGCCGCCGGCCGTGCTTTTGTCCATCGCGGAAAGCATCGTGCTTTTCACGGCGACCTTCAAAACGCCCGTCCTGCCCGGTTCGAACTTCATATTCGCGCTTTGTTCTCCAGACAGGCAGATGGTGTGCGGGATAAGCGCGTTTGCCAGGGGCGGCGAAATGCGCTCACCGTCGAAATAAACATCCGCGCAGCAGTTCAGCCCTTCGAAAACAAGGAACAACTCTTCGCGCTCTGCGTCAAAACGAGGGATCGTGACGGACCTTTTGAATTCCCAGTCCCATCTTTCGTACTTATGGTACAGAAATTCGTTGTCCGAATAGAACGGGTCGGGTTCGATGCCGTTCCGATGCAGGTCGAGTTCTATGTTCCCGGGGACCAGGGCAGTCATTTCAAGGCGCTTTGTGGGGTCCAGACGGTCAGAACCGTTCACGTTCCAGGTTCCGTTAAGTAGATGTTTCATGATCGGCCTCCGCTGCTTAAATGGATTTGTGTATATTATAAACCATGACGCCGGCTATATATTTTACTAAAATATGAAAACTATAAAATTTTAATGAATATTCTATTGAATAATAGGCCGATGCGTGCTATAATGCAATGTACGAAACTATGGGGTGAAATGGTATGAAGTGGATTGCCTCGGCCGCGTTCGGCATGGAAGGCCTGACCGGCAGAGATTTAAAGCGGATCGGCGCGGAAAACGTGAAGGTGCTCAGCATCGGCGGCGCCGAATTCGAGGGCGGCTTCGACACGGCGATGCGCGCCAACCTTTGGTTGAGGACAGCCGATCACGTGCATCTGGTGCTCGCCGAATTCGAGGCGAAATCCTTTGAGGAGCTGTTTCAGGGTGTAAAGGAGATACCCTGGCCGGATTACCTGTCGCGGGAGAATGCTTTCAACATCCGCGCCCACTGCGTAAAGAGCTTACTGATGAGCCCCTCAGACTGTCAAAAGATCACCAAAAAAGCAATTGCGGACGTGCTGTGTGCCTACTATAAGCTAAGCCGTATGCCGGAGGACGGCGACGCGGTGCAGATCGACGTCGATATCCGAAACGACTGTGTATGTGTAAGCCTGGACGCCTCCGGAGAGCCGCTCTCCAAGCGCGGCTATCGCACTTGGAACGGCGAAGCACCCCTCAGGGAAACGCTCGCGGCAGCGCTTGTGCTGACCAGCGCCTGGCATCCGTGGCAGCCGCTGTACGACCCATGCTGCGGGACTGGCACGCTCCTGATCGAAGCCGCGTTCATAGCGCTAAACCGCGCCCCGGGCTTAAGAAGGGCTTTCGCCATGGAAAGCTGGGGCTTTGTGGACAAAAAAGAGCTCGAAGAAGCAAGAAGGCAGGCGCAGAGCCGATACGACGAGTGCTATCAAAGACCGATCGACATCGCGGGCAGCGACATAGACCCCGAGGCCATAGAGCTCGCAAAGCGCCACGTGCGCCAGGCGGGACTGTCAAACAGGATCGAATTGAACGTCGCAGATTTGAGAGACGTCGCCCTGAGCGGTGAGGCCGGCATGATCATCGCTAACCCCCCTTACGGCGAAAGGATCGGAGACAGGCGCGTCTCCCACGCTGTTTCGAGGCAGTTAGGCGAGCTTTCCCGGCGCTGTCCCGGTTGGGACGTGAGCGTGTTCACCGCAGACATGGGCTTTGAAAGGGAATTCGGAAGGCCGGCGTCGAGAAGGCGCAGGTTCTATAACGGAAGAATCGAATGCGAATATCATATGTTTGAAAACGGCAAAAAAAGCGGAGGTAGCCGATGAAAGCGTTTTACAACAGAGCGCCGCTTACACAGAATCAGAAACTTGCGCTGAGCCCCGGCAGGATCAGGCCCGAGGGCTGGCTGAAGGCACAGATCGTAAAGCTGAAGGAGCCGGTAAAAGAAAGCCTGAACGAGCTCTGGCCGGCGTGCGACATAAACCGCATCACCGACCGGGAACGGGCGGCGTACGCGCTGGACGCGCTCGTCACGACGGCGTACGCGCTGGACGACGAGGAGCTTAAGCAAAAGACAAAAGAATACATGGACGCGTTGATCCGGTCGAAACGCGAGGACGGCTGGTTTTACGGGGCAGAGGAAGGCGACTATTGGCCGCTCATACTGATCCTGAGAGCTGTGTACGCCTATTTCTGCGCCGCCGGCGACAAGCGCGCGCTCGTACTGATGGACGGTTTCTTCAAGTACGAATACAGGAATCTTTCGCAAAAGCCTTTGGAGGGCAGAGCCTGCGCAAGGTGCGCGGACAACATCTATATCGCACTGAGACTGTTCAACATCACAGGACAGAAATATTTGTTGGAGCTTTGCAAAAAGCTCAAGGCCCAGATGATCGACTGGACGAACGTGTTTTCGACTTTCCCGAACGTTCAGCCCATGTCCAAATCGATGAGCCTCGGTCGCCTGAAGGAGGGGATGCTCGCCGAGAAAAACGGCCTGATGGGCGAAAACCATCCCTTCTTCGCCTCCTATTATCATCAGTCCCACGGCGTAAACGTGGCCTTCGGGCTGAAGGCGCCGGGCGTCGTGAGCCTTTTCAAGAGCGGGTTCAAAGAGCTCAACGGCTTTAAATATGGCTGGGAAAAGCTGATGAAGTACCACGGAACGGCGCTTGGCATGTTCACCTGCGACGAGCATCTGAATGGCAGCGATCCGTCCGCGGGCGTGAGCACCGCGGCGATCGCCGAAGCCATGCTGTCGATGGAGACGCTGATGGACGCGGGAGATTTCGGAAGCGAGATACCGGACGCTCTCGAAAAGCTCGCCTACAACGGGCTTGAAGCCGCACTGGACGAAAGCGATCTTTCGGTTCAGCAGCTTCAGCAGACCAACCAGATCGGCTGCCTTAGAAGCGGACACGCCTGGTACAACAGCGTCGAAGACGCAAACGTCTATTCGAAGGACCTCGGCAGAGAGGGCTATTTGGAACTGTTGGGCGCCCTGAGCAGGTTCTGCGCTTCCCTTTGGCAGGAGACGAGCGACGACGGCTTAAGCTGCGTAAGCTATGCGCCCTGCAGCGTAAGCCACGTGATCGATTCCGTGCCGGTCAGGCTTGAAGTCGGCGGAAGCTATCCCTTCGGCGAGAGCGTCGAAATAAGTTTCAACACAAAGCGCCCCGTGGAATTTCCGCTGTATCTGCGCATTCCATTCTGGGCTGTAAACCCGATGATCTACCTTCCCAACGGGGAGATCATGACCGTGCGGGCGGGAGAGACCGCGTGCCTTCGCCAAAAGTGGAGCAGCGACAGCACGGTCAAACTGATCCTGCCCAGGCAGGTGCGCCTGAGCAAATGGAGTCGTCAGTCGATCGCCGCGGAGATAGGACCGCTTCTGATGGCGCTGCCCCTGAAAACGGAAACGAAGAAAGAAAACGGAACAAAAGAATATTCCTGCAAGGGCGAATGGGGATACGTCCTTGCGGCGGACGGCAGCATGAAGGCGGTGACGGACGAAAACGCCCAACCGGGGTTCAATGCATCTGCTCCCTGCTTGAAAGTGCTTGCGAGGGTCTGCAAAACCGATGCCTGGGCAGCGGAGCAGAACGACGCCGGCGCAATTCCCATACAGCCGCAGTGCGCAAAGAACTCTCAGGTCACTGCCGAGCTGATCCCTTACGGCGCGACCCGTCTCCGAATAGCCCAGTTTGCTACCGCAAAAGTGGAGGAAGAAAATGCGTAAACTCGTATACATGCTGATAACGCTCGCGGCGGTCTGCCTGATAGCGCTCATCCCATCGGCAGAGACGACGCAGGCGGATATCGTATTCGTGACCGGCTCTCCGCAGGCCACGGCCATGGCGACGCCTACACCGGTCCCGACGCCTACGCCGGTGCCTACGCCTACGCCCACACCCACGCCTACGCCGACGCCCACGCCGTTCATGGTCAAAAACTCCGCCCTGTACGAGGGTATCACCGACGAAAACGGCTCAAAAGATGTGAAGCGTCTTCAGAACCGCCTGAAAGAGCTCGGCTATTTCGAAGGAAACGTGGACGGAAAATTCGGCGCGGAAACCGCCAACGCGGTCAAATATTTCCAGTACGTAAACGGATTTGAAATGACGGGCATGGCAGACGCCTATGTGATCGACGCCATTTATTCCAATTCCGCGATCAGGGATCCCCAGCCTTCGCCCACGCCTTTTGCAAACGGAGTCGTGAGCGACGAGGTAAAGAGCCTTCAGGAGACGCTGCTTTTATACGGCTTTATGAGCGGCAGCGCCGACGGCAGCTTCGGAAACCGCACGGACGAAGCGGTGAAGCTCGCGCAGACCTATGTGCACGAGATGCTGGAAAAGCGCTATCAGACGCACCCGACAGCGACGCCCTTGCCCACGAGGCCGTGGATTACGCCTTCTCCGACGCCGGCCATAACGCCCCGCGTGACGATCGACCCCGAAACCAACGAAGTGATCGACGTATACGACAAAGCGCCCACGCCCACTCCGACGCTGCGCTTCGTGCCGGAATCCACGCCTTTCGTGAGCGACGGCGTCGTGACACAGGAGCTCGTCGACGAGCTTGAAAGCGGCAGCTTCGACTGCTACAAGGAGGACGTTCGCTTAAACGACAAGACCGACGAGGTCAAGCGCCTGCAAAACCGTCTGATTACGCTGGGCTATATGCGCACGACCACCGGCAAGAGCGACGGCGTATTCGGCCAGAAGACGGAGCTTGCGCTCAAGTATTTCCAGTATAAAAACGGTCTGCCCCAAAACGGCATCGCGGACGAAAGGACGCAGCGCCTGCTGTATTCCCAAAGGGCAGTGCAGTCCGACACTGTGGTGACCAAATATAAAATCACGGTCAGCACGTCCGCGCAGAGGGTCTATGTCTACGAATGGAACGGCAAGGGCTTCAACGAAAAGCCCGTAAAGACCTTCAAATGCTCGACGGGCCTAAACGATACACCGACTCCGAAGGGCACCTTCTGGAATACGGGCAGGATCAGCGAATGGTATTACTTCAAGGAGTTCAACTGCTGGGCGAGGTATGCCTGGACCATCGACGGCGGTATACTGTTCCATTCTGTCATCTATTCCTCGCGCAGTGAAAGCTCCGTTCGCCGCGGCACCATCAGCCAGCTGGGCCGCAAGGCCTCGCACGGCTGCGTGCGCCTGTCCGTGGAGAACGCGAAGTGGATTTTCGACAATTGCGGCGGCGGCACGCCGGTCACGGTCACCTGATATGAAGCACAGGATAAAATCGGTTGAGGAAGGCAGCATCGCTTCTCAGCTCGGGCTGAAGAGCGGCGACGAGCTTTTGCGCGTAAACGGCGAAGAAATCGTCGATTTCATCGACTATCAGGCGCTGTGCTGCAGCGAAAAGCTCAGCCTTTCCGTCCTCTGCTCGGGCGAGGAAATCGAATTCGAGTTTGAGAAGGACGAATGGGAACCCCTGGGCATAGAGTTCGAAAGCGACATGCTGGGCAAGACGCGCGAATGCGTGAACCATTGCCGCTTCTGCTTCGTGGACCAATTGCCCGGGGGCATGCGGGACAGCCTCAGAATCAAGGACGATGACTGGCGGCTGTCCCTTCTTATGGGCAATTT
>JAEEGL014792088.1_pt1 | contig 14631 bp, 14 predicted proteins | sample 9134231 | NCBI WGS metagenome assembly JAEEGL01 (sample SAMN16246548, study PRJNA631951) | gut metagenome | biome: gut microbiome; feature: rumen; material: fiber-attached | host: Bos | place: Iran: Karaj | collected 2018-10 | reverse complement strand
TTATGTATTTGACTGCAGAAAAGAAATCAGAGATTTTCAGCCAATACGGCAAAAGCGCTGCCGATACTGGTTCAGCAGAAGGCCAAATCGCTTTGTTCACCTACAGAATCAAGCATTTGACTGAACAAACTAAGGAACACAAAAAAGATGTGGCGGCCAAGCGCGCGTTGGTTCGTTTAGTAGGTAAGAGAAGAAAGCTTCTCGATTATTTAAAGAGAACTGACATCGAAAGATACCGTACAATCATCAAGGAATTGGGCATCAGAAAGTAATCCACTTTCACGCTGCCTAAGCGGAAAATCAAAAAAGGCAATAGACCCTATTGCCTTTTTTTTGCTATTTAACAAGTCCACATCTAAAGAAAAGAAAAATTATGGGTCCAGAAGGAATTACTCAAATCATAAAGATGCCTAACGGTCAGGAAATCAGCATCAACACTGGCCGTTACGCCAAACAAGCCGACGGCTCCGCCCTGCTCCGTTGCGGGGACACCGTGCTGCTGGCCACCGTCTGCTCAGCCACCGAAGTCGCTCCGGAAACGGACTTCTTCCCGCTGTCAGTTGACTACCGCGAAAAATATTATGCCGCTGGCAAATTCCCCGGCGGATTCTTCAAGCGCGAAGCCAAGCCCTCCGACTACGAGGTGCTTATCTCCCGCCTGATCGACCGCGCCTTGCGTCCGTTGTTCCCGGATGACTATCATGCCGAGACCATCGTCCAAGTAAATCTGCTCTCCGCCGAGAAGAACGTGGCCCCCGATGCCCTTGCCGCCCTGGCCGCCTCCGCAGCCATCAGCGTGTCGGACATCCCGTTCCACGGCCCGATCTCAGAGGTCCGCGTCGCCCTCATCGGTGACGAATACGTCATCAACCCCACCTTCGAACAACAAGAAGAAGCCCGCCTCGAGCTGATGGTGGCTGCCTCCATGAAGGACATCTGCATGGTGGAAGGCGAATGCAAAGAGGTCTCCGAAGAAGAGATGCTCGGTGCCCTCAAAGCCGCCCACGAAGCCATCAAGATCCAGTGCCAGGCACAGATCGAGCTGATGGAGAAGGTCGGAAAAGCCAAGAGAGAATATTGCCATGAAGTGAACGACGAGACCATCCGTGCCGAAGTGCAGGAAAACTGCTATCAGGCTTGCTACGACTTCGCCCTGTCAGGCTGCGCCGACAAACACCTCCGCGAAGACACGTTCAATGGCATCCTCGACAAATACCTTGAAAAATATACCGAAGAAGAACTCGAGACCGTGAAGCCCCTCGCTGCCCGTTATTTCCATGACGTGCAACGCTCGGCAGTGCGCAACGCTGTCCTTGACAAGCGAACCCGCCTCGACGGACGTCAACTCAACCAGGTGCGTCCCATCTGGACGGAAGTCGATATCCTGCCCTCAGCTCACGGCTCCGCTGTGTTCACCCGTGGTGAGACCCAGGCTCTCGTGACCGTCACCCTCGGCACCAAGCTCGACGAACAGACCATCGACGGCGCCGTGGTGGAAGGCACCAAGAACTTCACCTTACACTATAACTTCCCTGGCTTTGCCACCGGTGAGGCCAAGGCTGCACGAAGCACCAGCCGTCGTGAGATCGGTCACGGAAACCTGGCTGAAAGAGCACTGAAGACCATGGTGCCACACGATGAGACCATGCCTTACACGGTCCGTATCGTGAGCGACATCCTTGAATCGAACGGCTCCTCCTCCATGGCCTCCGTGTGTGGTGGCTGCCTGGCTCTGATGGATGCCGGCGTGCCGATGCGCAAACCCGTCGCCGGTGTGGCCATGGGTATGATCTCCGACAGCGAGACCGGCAAATACGCCATCCTGACCGACATCCTCGGCGACGAGGACCACCTCGGCGACATGGACTTCAAAGTCACCGGTACCCGCGACGGTATCACCGCCTGCCAGATGGATATCAAAGTCGATGGCCTCAGCTACGAGGTCCTCACCGAAGCCCTCGAACAAGCCCGTCAAGGACGTCTGCACATCCTCGACGAGATGGCCAAGACCATCAGCGAGCCTCGTGCCGACTATAAAGAGATCGTCCCAAGAATCGAGAAGATCTACATCCCGAAAGACTTCATCGGCGCCGTCATCGGCCCTGGTGGCAAAGTCATCCAAGAACTGCAAAAAGTCACCAACACCATCATCACCATCACCGAAGACGAAGAGAAAGGCATCGTGGAGATTGCTTCTCAGAACAAAGCCGACATCGAAGCCTGCAAGGCCAAGATTCGCGGCATCGTCGCTGTGCCTGAGGTCGGAGAGGTATATCATGGCAAGATTGTCTCCATCATGGCTTTCGGAGCCTTCGTCGAGATTCTGCCCAACAAGGACGGCCTGCTTCACATCTCCGAGATTGGCTGGGAACGCTACAACACCATGGAAGAGACCGGCCTGAAGGAAGGTGACGAGATTGACGTCAAATTGATTGAGATCGACAGCAAGACCGGCAAGCTCCGCCTGTCGAGAAGAGAGCTGCTGCCCAAACCGGAAGGCTATGTGGAGAAGAAGCCCACCAACGGTCCACGTCCAAATGGAAACGGTGGAAAACCCAATAATGGAGGCAAGCCTGGCAATGGCGGCAACCGTAATGGCGGTCACAGCAACGGAAGCCATGGCGGCAACCGCAACAACCACAAAAACTAATTTTATATTAGACTAAGCAAGTTAGATTAACTAATACGTTATAAATGAGGCAGCTAAAGATTACGAAGCAGGTTACTAACCGTGAGACCGCGTCTCTCGACAAGTACCTGCAAGAGATTGGTAAGGTTGAACTGATCTCCGCTGAAGAAGAGGTGGAGTTGGCGCAACGTATCAAGCAAGGCGACAAAGTGGCATTGGAGAAACTCACCAAAGCCAACCTGCGCTTCGTCGTCTCCGTATCAAAACAGTATCAGAACCAAGGCCTTAGTCTTCCCGACTTAATCAACGAAGGTAACTTGGGGCTGATAAAAGCCGCACAACGTTTCGACGAGACCAGAGGTTTCAAATTCATCTCGTATGCCGTGTGGTGGATCCGTCAATCCATCCTCCAGGCACTGGCCGAACAATCACGTATTGTCCGTCTCCCTCTGAACAAAATCGGTTCCATCAACAAAATCAACAAAGCTTACGCCCAGCTGGAGCAAGAGTATGAGCGCGAACCCAATGCAGAGGAGATTGCCGAGGTGCTGGAGATCACGGAAGCCGAGGTCAAAGAGTCCATGAAAAACGCCGGACGTCACATCTCGATGGACGCCCCGCTGATTCAAGACGAAGACAACACCATGTACGATGTCTTGAAGAGTGAAGAGGCGCCCACCCCGGAGACGGAACTTCTGTACGAGTCGTTACGCAAAGAAATTGACCGAGCCATCTCCACGCTGACACCGCGTGAGGCCGATGTGGTCCGACTCTATTTCGGACTCAACGGCAGCCACCCGATGACACTCGAGGAGATCGGTGAGAAATTCGACCTGACGCGTGAACGTGTGCGTCAGATTAAGGAAAAGGCTATTCGTAGGTTGAAACACACGAGCAGAAGCAAGATCCTTAAGAGTTATCTCGGTTAAGAACTTTGAATTTTTTAGGTAGGGCTGTCACAACGTGGCAGCCCTATTTTTATGCAAAATGATATTGCAAGATACACACATTGAGCGCATTTTCCAGCTTATAAATGGTTTCAAGGGATAGGTTCTCCTCCCCTTTCAAAAGACGGGAAATGTATTGCGGTGAGCAACCCATACGTTCTGCGACTTCCTGACGTGAAAGGTTTTGTTGTTTCATCGCCATAGCGATTTTGATAGCGATTTTGCGGGAATAACGCAACCACCCGTCTGCTTTGGCACGACGACGTTTCTCTTCCTCTTCGCGCCATTTGGATGGTTGATCCGATTGATAACGGCTCAACCGTTCAATTGCTTCTTCTTTTGTCATGGTTCAATCTCTTTTTGGTAATCTGTAAACCCATAAACAGCCATCTTCAATAATCTTGTCAAAGGTCATAAAACTACTTATTTAGTATTTAAATTGTAAATATAAAACTGTTTTTTGAATCGCACAACTTATAAGTTTCGATATTTGCGAAAAAAAATAGAGCTGCCAAAGTGTGACAGCCCTCTCGCCACGGCCTTCGGAAGATGATGTTTACCACGCTTCTTCCTGGTATTGTTACTACAGCGTGATACTCAACAGTTCCTCGGCAAACCGATGTATCCCTTCGCAGATTCTGTCACTTTGCTTTTTGCGAGGTGTAGTGCGGCGATTCAAATAATTGGAGAGTTGCTTTTGATTAATTCCTATCATCTTTTCCATGCCAGCAAGCGACATGAAAGAAGAATAGTATTCCAAAAAACTTGGGACTTCCATTCTCCACTCGATTTCAAAGTCTCTTTTGATTTGTTCAGGCCATCGGTTTTCCGGCAAATTCTTCTTAATTAAACGAATAGCTTCAAAAGTATCGGCTTTTACGGCTTCTACGTTTTTTCCGGCAGCATAAATGCCATCACAGTTTTCAGAATAGGCTCCGTAATGATCGCTTGATTTTTCAATTACCATGATGATTTTTTCCATAATGCAAAAATAGCAAAATTACCACTGTTTGTCAAGAAGTTTTGCAAAATTTTTAATATTATTATGGATTTATTCATTAAATTATTGAATCATGGACACATAGGGTTGTCACAATGTAACAGCCCTACAGATTGTAGCGGAACAAGGGTTAGTTCTGAGGTGCGGAGCGCACCGCCCGGACAGGGCAACCATCGTACCGGTAGATGTGGTTAATGTAGTAATTGTCCGAAGCGAAGAGGAAGCACCACGCATTGCTCGGGCGGTCGGTGTAGAGCGAACTCGACCAGTAGTAGCCGCCGCTGGCAGCTTCGAGAACGCTTCCAAAGCGGAAGCCAGCGACGCGCAAAAAGAGACTCTTGCCGTTGCTAGCGGTAAACATGCAACCTCTCCTCCCGCTCTGTGTAGTCCATGTCATCGTGGTGTTGTTCATAAGCTCCTCCCATTGCGCTTTCGTGGGCATACGCCATCCACTGCCCCAATTGGCCGTGACAGCATCATCACCCGGCTGTAGCTCGGTCAGGTCGTCGGTGAACCCGTTGTAGCCGTAGCCTGAATTAGTACAGTACTTGGTCAACTTGTGGCCGTTGTAATACTGGTTAGTGCTCCAGTCGTAAAAGGTCTTTGGAGTGGTCTCACCCCATGCGAAGTAGTCGCCGGATTCCTCGGGGGCATCGGCACCCACGTTGCAGGTGGCCCACAGGGTGCCGCTCGGCAGACTGAGGTCAACATAATCGTGACCGTTGTAAGCGCCATCGCCTCCTCCATTCCCTGATGAAGTTGTAAAGTTAACTACATTACCATAGCCCACGCCTTCACTATTAATTGCGTAGGCACGGACATAGTAAGTGGTATTGGGTGCCAAATCAACAATATCACACGAGAAAGTCCCGGCTCCCGTGCCTGCAATGGCATGGTTCCCGCTTACAATTGGGTTGTTTTGGGTACTCCAACACACACCACGTTCAACGATATTTCCTCCCCCATCGGAAGTGACCACGCCACTGCCAATAGCGCTGGTTTCTTTTATTTCCCTAACAGGAGAAGTCTCAACTACAGGAATAGAGGTAGCTACAATTCCTCCGTTACTTCCGCCATTGTTCCCTCCATTGTTCGGGTTATCTTCTTTACCACATCCAACGATGAACAACATTGCAATAGACAGCATTACGGCCGCTGCGGCCTTCATATAGTATTTCATATTTGAGAAATTTTGAATTGTTTTCTTTTGTCTTTATCCAGCCGACCCCTTGCTGGTTTATCATTATTACCTGTTCTGAAAACACAAAAGAAGAGCGTGGGAGTCAAAACTATTGCTTATCCCACCGCTTAGGCCTTCGCATTGCCCATCTATCGAGGATAAACAATGCCGATGCCCACGCTAACGGATATACTAATGAAAACACCTTATATACGAAACATGAACGCAGAACATTGTCTTACCATGCGATAGATTCTGAAGTTGCGAAGTTCAAGCGGTCGCAGATAAAAGGTCAGTTCAACGTCTTTCCTAATATGTCTGTCGCCCGCCCGCTTTCCCAAATGGGCTTCGGGCGGATGACAAGGCAAAATTAGGAAAAAAAGTTCAAAAGCAAAAGGAATGGAGGCTTTTCCCATCAAATCTTCAATCCACCACACCGCTCTTCAACTATTTCGAGCATCTTGGCAGGAGAAACCACTATCGGATTATTTGGGAAATGACGAAGGTTCCCTGTAACCAAAAAAGCATCTTCTTTAGAGCCAGCAACCTCATAAAAGACAGCGTCATCCTCATCGGAGAAAAACTCGTTAGATTTAACTCTTTCACAGCAAAGACCTTCCTTGACCAAATCCAATACTATCTCTACTTTTTCAGTGTCAAAGCCGAATTTATGACGATGAAGCACATCTTCGTATTCCTCCAAAATCTCTTCATTATACAACAACACGATACGGCCATCAATAACGTAGTCCAACAAAGCCACCGTTGGCGAATCATGTCGTTTCGACATCAAGGACGACACCAGAACATTGGTGTCGAACACCGCATAAAATGTCTTCATGCTTCCAATGCTTTCCGTTCCAATCTGGCTTGATGAATTTCGTCATTGATTTCTTCAAGGCTCAGTTCCGAATTGCCATTTTGCTCACTTTGTTGTCGCATAGTTTCAATGGCAATTCGAGCATTTTCGTTTCTCCTCCTCTTCACCACGCACACCCCTTCCGAATTGCGGATCAATTCGTCAAGCGCTTTTGCGAAATCGCTGCCGGGTTCGTAACTGAGGGTGATGGTTTCCATGCCGATTCTCATTATCATTGGATTGGCAAAGTTAGCTATATTTTCCGTTTCAAACATCATATTATCCTGGTTTTTTAGATTTCCACCAGCAAAGATAACAACAATATTTGAATTATTATATCGATTTCAATTAATTTTTTTTAATCTATAATAATAATCTAAACTTCAATAATATAGAACTTATCTATTAATTGAAAAAATTCAAGAAAAACAATCATTATTCCGTGAAGAATGAATATATTTGCCACAACAAATCCATCTACCAATAGAGCACCCCTACGGGGTGCGCCTACCACAAGAAACTGAACAATTATGAAAATGCTCGCCCCTTCCCTGCTCTCAGCAGATTTCCTGAACTTAGGAAGAGATATCGACATGGTTAACCGCAGCGAGGCCGACTGGTTCCATTGCGATGTGATGGACGGACGCTTTGTGCCGAACATCTCATTTGGCATCCCTGTAGTGCAAGCCATCAGCCAACAAGCGGAGAAACCCCTTGACGTCCACCTGATGATTGTGGAGCCGGAGAAGTATTTTGAGGCCTTCGTCAAGGCTGGTGCCGACATCATCACCTTCCACTACGAGGCTAGCACCCATATCCATCGTGCCGTACAGCAACTGAAAGCCCTCGGCGTGAAGGCCGGTGTAGTGCTCAACCCTCACACACCAGTGGCTGTTTTGGAAGACATCATTGGTGCTTCGTCAGTTTATAAGCAGCTTCACCTATGATTTGAATATTATAAATCACCGCATGACAAAGAATCTTATCCTTCCCAAGACCATCAAAAGACACATCTTTGGTGTATTCAAAGACATTGTCTATTGCTGTCATCATGTGTTCCAAACGACCTTTATCTCTAACTGGCTCTCTCATAAATCAACTTTTTGTCTTGTTCAACTGAATCAACGGCAAAAGGCAATAAAGTTCCATCAACGACCAAATCAACTTTTTTATTCAGCAAATCCTCAAGTTCGTTCATAATATGAGCATAACGGAAAAGACCGACATGAGCTTCATCATCAAACACAACTAAAATATCAATATCACTATCATCCGTCTGCTCTCCACGAGCATAGGATCCAAACAACCACGCCTTCAACACAGGTTGATTGGCAAAATATGCTGAAATTGTTTCAATCATCGATTTGTCCATATCTTTTTTTTGCAAAGGTAATTCTTTTTTAGCCGTTTGTCAAGAGGTCTTGTAAAGTTTTATATAGTACGAGCACAATAATCCAACTGCTCAATCCAATGCTGTTGAGCCTTTTCACGCCAATCAACAACCATATTTCTTAAGCAATTCCCAAGCCTGCCTCATTACTTCTTCATGAGGCACTACTTCCCCCTCAGCAATATCACGCTCCGCCTCCTCGATACGACGATGAGCTTCTTCCCTAGTTGTCGGAGCATAATACTTTTAAAACTAAGAAGTAATAATATAATATCCAAACTCATAGTTATAATTGAATATTTTTATAACTTCTCATTCCCTACTAATCCACAAATATGAACCAACTCTTTCAATCCATTCTTCAGGCACTTCATTCCTTTGGGCTATTTCAGGAAACAGACACACCGACGATCTTACCTCGTCAATTACTTTGAGAGCGTCACCTCTTTTCAAATCAAAGCTCATAGCCACCTCAATCATATCTTCATCAGTGATGTCGCTCACCTTGGAGTTTACGCTGAAAGCATGATAGTTTTCAAACGGCAACGCCTCCAAATCCACACTGAAAGTCAAGTCGTAAGCTGGAGCCAAACTCCATTGACCCTTGGGATTCATCAAGAAAGAGAAATTCTTGGCGTGATCATCCACATTATAGGCAATCACGTTAAAAGCCATTCTTCTGAAAGCCTCAAGCATATCGCAATAACCCAATCCTAGCGTCTTAACCACATATAAGAAACTTTCATAACTGTCAGCGGCAGGATAGAGTGCCATGAGCGTCTGAGAAAAAAGTTTGTTGTTGCCATCGCGGTCAAACCGATACGTGAGAAAATGATTCACACCCTCACATTTGATCATCTCGGAATCCATCATACGGATACCACAAGCCTTGGCCATTTCATAATAGGTCATTTCGAGTTCCGCAGACGGATAATCATGTTCCTGAAATTTCAAGATTGCATGGCGGAACCCAACAGGCACGTCTCCTTGCCCCGAACATATCATATCAGGCTCATTCGCACCCTTTTTGATGGCGATGATGGCCTTCGGACGCTGACCACCAGCAGAGGTCCCCACCTTGAAGATATCTTGAAGCATCAACGTTTCATCCATCGTCAGCCGCACATCCAAACGACCTTGAAGAATGGCTTGCGCATATCGGTACAATTCAACCACATTGATGGCATCCGCGCCTTTCATATTCAAGTCAAAAGCAGGTTCGTATTCTAACGCTCCCATACCACGCTTCCCGAGATAAAGCAAAAAATCCAAGGGCGTTATCTCATTGAAATCGATCTTTTGTTTCTGGCACCACAGAGCGAACACCCTACTTCCCCATCGATCGGGCAACGAGTCCGCCACAAAGGGAGGAAGACCTTTGAATCGTCCCCGAATACCTTTAATTGGAATGCGCTTCTGTTCTCGGAGCTTTGCGAGACCATTCGTAATCGGAGAAATATCAAGACCTCGGTCTAAGAAAAGCGGATCAAATTCAAAATAGGAAAGCGATTCCTTATCTGACCAAAAGAGCGTCCCTATCTGGCTTCCCCAAAGCATTATTCGTATGGCATTATTATTCTTCATCAGTTTTCCTCCTCGGTTTATAAACCCGTTCACGATGTTCCTTGTTTAACTTCGCCATCGCCATTGGACTAGGCGGCAACGGCTCCAGAAGTCTGTCAACCACGTCGATCATCCCAATGGACCGCAGCATTCGGAAAAGCGAGTCAAGTGTGATGTTCCTGGCAGAGCCATTCTCGAACTGGCTCACAGTAAACACACTGACACCGCTGAACTCAGCCACTTCTTTCTGCGACTTCCCCATGTGAATTCGATAGTCCTTGTACCGCTCCCCCAACATGGAGACCAGCTCGGCATTCGACATATCCTTGATTGGTTTCATTCCAAAAATTTTTGCAAATATAGAAATTTCAAAATTAATAGCAATATTTTTTTATAATATTTGAAAAATCTAAATTTAAAATCAATATTATAAAGAGCTGATAAAAATGATTAACATCAAAAAACACGAAAAGCTCTAAAATTTAGAACTTTTCGTGTTTTTCAATATTCTTTCAATAATAAAACGTAGCTATTTCACATCACGGACCAATCTGACGGTATAATGGTCAAAACGCACTTGAGGATTGGAACCCATGTTATAAAAAGTCATATAAAAACTACTGGGATTGCCGTTGGCGGCGATGTTAGAACACCAATATCCCGCTTTACGTCCCGTGTGATAAATCTCCCCATTAGTCACACTCTGCAAACCAGCAGCTGGAAGCAAAACACACCCAGCAGGTTCAAGGATATTAGTCCAATCGTCCAAAGGAATGACGTTGTCATCACTGGATCCTTCAGCCTGATTGGGATTGTTGATGGTATATTTCGAGGCATCCCAGTCATCTGGGAAAAAGACACAAACATCAATGTCATTCACCTTGGCTCTCACAAATCTCACATCCGATTCCGTTTTTCTTTGATACATGATATAACTGAACTCCAAAGCGTGCGGTGAGCGCCACAACCCTTCCTTGTTTCCGCCGTTCACGATGGCATTATATCCCCAGTCCGCCTTTCCTGTATAGTCACCCAAGTGGGCATTTTCGTCACCGTATGCATAATAATCATCTGAGCTTTGAGAATAACTGTCAGGGCGGTACAACTTTGCTCCATGATCATATCCGCTGGTTCCCCAAGCGAAATAGCAAATAGCGTCGCTGGTGTTACAATCCCACTGATGTTCAGCGAACTTCCAATAAGGTTCTTCAACCTGATTGTAATACCACAAATTACCCTTGGAAAAGTAGATTTGACCACCATCACGATTGGATGTAAATACGCCTTTTAAGGCACCCTCAGGAATCTTGTGACCTCCTCCTTGGTTCGGTTCATCTTCCGATGAACATCCCGCGACAAATATCACCGCCGTCATTAGCATTATGGCTGCTATGGCCTTCAGTGTTTTCTTCATTGTTAATTGATTTAGGATTAGAAAATGCAAAAATAATAAAAAACATTTGTTTTCCAATGGATTAATCTCTATATTTGCCAGCAAAGAACCTAAAAAATAATATATTATGAAAAAAAAACTAATACTAATTGCAGCCGTATTCATGCTGGCTTTCTTGAACATGGCACATGCCCAAGTCTCATTGCCTTATTCCGAAGGCTTTGAGAACGGACTTAACGGATGGACTTTGACTGATTGTCAAAGCGACACAGGTCTTACCAATTCGAACAATTTTGTCCATTCGGGAGACTCTGCCTTTACCTTCCATTGGACAACCTCGCCGCCCCAGTATTTGATTTCCCCTGAGTTTACAGGTACTAACAACCATGAATTAAATGTTTCATTCTACTACAAGTCTGGTTCCACTGGTAGCTTTTCGGAAACTTTCCAAGTAGGATATTCCACCAACTCCAATGACATTAGTGACTTTACTTTTGGTGAAGAGATTACGGCTAACCCCGGCAATGATTGGGAATTATACACCGAAGCGTTCCCCTCTGGGACGAAGTATGTAGCTATCAAGTGTACATCTAATGATGCACTCTATTTATGCATTGATGACTTCGTTTTTACCAAAGGTGACGAGTTGGTTGAAGCAGAACTTACCGTTCATGACGGTAGTTCCACCAGCAACTTTGTGCCAGTTTACGGCACTTGGTGCGATGCCTACCTAAAGTGCGAAATGGTGTATCCAGCCACAGAGCTGAATGCAATGGCTGGTGGCAAGATTAATGGACTCACCTATTACCTATCTTATCATGCCGCAGCAGTTTGGGATGGTACTTTTCAAGTCTTCATGTATGAGGTGGAAGACGCCACCATCAGCGACTTCTACGGCAATAACGGTACCGTTCTCTACGAAGGCCAACTTGATGGTACTGGCGATACGATGACGATTAACTTCGATACGCCTTACACCTACAACGGTGGCAACCTGCTCGTTGGCATTTATCAAATCGTGCCGGGCGACTGGAAAACTGCCTATTTCTATGGCGAGAGTATTAATGGTGCTTCGGTGCAAGGCCAAAGTACTTATGGTTTGGATTACATCATCGCTAACCAGCGCAACTTCTTGCCCAAGACCACCTTCTCCTATCTACCCTATACCCCCATTCTTACCACCCTACCCGACACGCTCGACTTAGGCTACCGTCCTGCCGGCGCCTGGATGAGGCCCTACCAGTTCACCCTCACCGCACCGGATTCTCTGTCGGTCAATATCACCGACCTCCAACTCCAAGGCATCGGCACCGACTCCCTCAGCATCGACCTCGGCGACCTCTCCCTTCCCCTCACCCTCAACGAGAACGAGAGCGTCACCCTCGGCGTCAACTATAGCAACTTGCCCACCCACATAAGCGGCTTCCTAACCGTCTCTTACCAATATGGGGACAACACTGGTGAGGATCACTTCTTCCTCACAGGAGAAATCTATGAACCCGCCGCAGGGGATGTCTGGGAAACGGCCAAACTGGTGGACAGCCTCCCCTACAACGACACCCTTACCGTCAATTCCATCCCGCTTTACGACAACTACGTCCTGCCCAACCCCAACATCCCCGACGGCAACGACGTGGTCTATAAACTCGAATTCGACCAAGACATCCTACTGAATGCCAGCGTCACAGGTGACAACGGCAAGGTATTCCTCTACGAGGAAGGCTTCCAAGGCGTGGGCGGTCCCGATGAGGACAACTATTGCCAAACCAATCTGCCCTTTGAGGCTCAGATTGGCGATGAGACCACTGCCACGGGAAGCCTCCCCATGTATAACCTTTACAACAACAGCTTGTCTTGTCAGCTCTTCCTTGCCGACGAACTACGCGAAGCCGGTGTCAACACCACTCCGATGAGCAGCATCAGTTGGTTTACCGAAAGCACCTATGGTTTCACCATTAAAAACGTCAGTATCTGGATGGCTAACGTGAACGACAACACGGTATCAGCATCTTCACCATTAGGCTCATCCATGACTCTTGTTTTCCAAGGTGATTTCCAACAGGTGGTGGGATGGAACGAGTTCGGCTTCAACCAAGAGGTATTTGCTTGGGATGGCAGCAGCAACCTCCTCGTCATGGTCCAAATGAACAATGGGACTTGGAACCCCGCCATTCAGTGGCACTACCATACTCCAGGTTTTCAATCTTCGGCATACCAATATCGTGATGACCCAGCCTTTGATGCTGCTACGACTTCCTATTCCATGATCACCACATCAATCATGCGTGCCAACACGCTCTTCAAAGTGGGGCTTCAAGACAATCATATTGACAACTTTTTCATCACTCCCGGCACCTATTATTTGGTGGCCTCCTCCACAAGTGACGAGTTCACCGTCTCCATCAATACAGAAGCGCCACCCTGCCCCGACCCAGCCTCCAACCCAACACCCGCCAACAATGCCCAATATGTCAACGAGGTCAACACGGAACTCAGCTGGGAACTCGCCGACTACACCACGCAATACTGCCTCTGCTTCGGCACCGATCCTAACAGCATGGACACAATAGTGCCTTGGACACGGGAGCTGGGCAGCCAATATTTGTTCCTCGACACTCTCAACCGCAACACCACCTACTACTGGCAGGTCGGTGAGCGCAACGACGGCTGTCCCGACGGCGTGTTCAGCGGCCCCTGGAGCTTCACCACCCCCCTTGACATCCCGCAAAACCTCACCGCCGCCGATGCGACCGTATTTAACGACGAACAAATAGTCTTGAGTTGGAACGCCATCAATGACAATGCCCTCCTGTACTATAACGTCTATCGCGACGGGGGTGTGATTGGCACCACGACCTACACGACCTACACGGACGGCCCCTTGGCCTATAACATGGGTGGTTACCCCTATTATGTGACCGCTGTCTATTCCGCGGGCGAGTCCGCACCGTCCAACACCGTCACCGTGCAAGTCTCCGGCAGGGGCTACGTGAACGGACATGTCTTCGATGAGGATGGCGAAAACGGCATCAACAACGCCACCGTCACCTTCGAGGGACAAGACGAGTTCGGCGTCAACCATACCTACATCTTCAACACCAATGCCCAGGGTTACTACAGCGGCCAAGTCTATGCCGGCTCCTACAGCGGCTCCGCCGCCTGCCACGGCTACCAAGACTCCAACGCCCCCGCCCAAGGCAACCCGGTTCCCGTTGGATACAACCAAACCACCGCCTCCATCGACTACCTCCTTGAGAAGAACCAGTACCACATCACCGCCACCGCTGATCCCGAGAACTACGGCGAGATTTCAGGTGCAGGGGACTATCCCTACCACAACACCTGCACCCTCGTCGCCACCAACAACATTGGCTATCACTTCGTCAACTGGACGGTGAACGACTCCGTCGTCTCCACCTCCAACACCCTTAATGTCTATGTGACGCAAGACTCCATCTTCGTCGCACACTTCGAACTTAACAGCTACGAAATCGAGGCCAGCGCTGACCCAACAACAGGCGGCGAGATCACCGGTACGGGAACCTATCACCACTTTGACGATTGCACCTTGATCGCCACCCCGTTGACCGGCTACCACTTCGTCAACTGGACCGTCAACGATACCGAAGTCTCCACTTCCGATACCTTGACATTCACCGTCACCCAAGAC
>JAEEGL013127802.1_pt1 | contig 14631 bp, 11 predicted proteins | sample 9134231 | NCBI WGS metagenome assembly JAEEGL01 (sample SAMN16246548, study PRJNA631951) | gut metagenome | biome: gut microbiome; feature: rumen; material: fiber-attached | host: Bos | place: Iran: Karaj | collected 2018-10 | reverse complement strand
ATACACCGTCTTGAATGCGAAGGCAGTACGGTCATTCCGAACATTGTATTCTCGCCAAGTTTGCTTGCAGCCGAGGGCAGCCTGATATACGAAAAATATATCGAACCTGTCATCAACTCGACAAATGAATGTATGGTTTTCACACAGAGAAACAGCACTGAACAGAAGATCATTCTTATTATGAAAGAGATATTTGACCTGCAAAGTGAAAGTGATAATGAGATAAAAACTGTCAGTGCATTGCTTGAATTATGGAGACTTATATATGAGATCTCCGCCCCGGCGAGACAAGTCTCGGAACAAAGCACTACATCTCTGACACGTTCGAGATTGCAGATGATCCTGCAGTATATCCATACTAATTATGCCCGTCATATCACACTTGATGAGCTTGCAGCTGTAGTCTCTCTCAGCAAAAGCAGCGTTCTGGAGCTTTTTAAGCAGTATCTTCACACTTCTCCTGTCAGCTATCTGATAGAGTACAGACTCAAATGTGCGGCAAGGCTGCTTTCGGATACCGAAAAGAGCGTTTCAGCCATTGCAGCCGATACAGGATTTGAAAATATAGGGTATTTCTGCCGCAAATTCAAGAGCCTGTTTGGTATGACTCCATCGGAATACAGAAAAGCTGCGCAGAGTATGACCTGAGGTATCTAAAGCATATCGCAGCTTTAGATAATCAATGTATCCTCAAAACTCAATACTATGATATACTTGGTATAAGGAAAATTTCAATCTATCTTCAATCTTAAAAGCTATCATATAATTTGGTGATGAATATGAAAATACTGCTTGCAGAGGACGAGAAGCGAATGGCAAAGGCGCTTGTCGAACTTCTTACTATTGAAAAATATGATGTTACGCATTTTGCCGACGGAGAGTCTGCATTGACTGCCGGGCTTACGGGCATATATGATGTGATCGTGCTTGATGTTATGATGCCGAAGCTCAGCGGATTTGAGGTTGCAAATCAGCTTCGCAGGGGCGGTGTGAAAACGCCCATACTGATGCTGACAGCTAAAAGTGATGTAGATGATAAGGTGACAGGACTTGACAGCGGTGCGGATGATTACCTTACAAAGCCGTTTCACACAAAGGAACTGCTTGCAAGGCTCAGGGCGCTGTGCCGAAGGGCTGTCGATTCAGATGATAACAGCCTGCACTTCGGAGATATCGCTCTTGATCTCGGTACAGCGATGCTTTCCTGTATAACGAACGGTCAGAGTGTGCGGCTTGGTGATAAGGAGTTTCGCATCATGGAGTATATGCTGAAAAACCATAAGCAGATACTCACCCGTGAACAGCTTGCCCTGAAAATCTGGGGCTATGACAATGAAGCCGAATACAACAATGTTGAGGTGTATATGTCCTTCACCAGAAAAAAACTGAATTTCATCGGTTCAAAGACAGAGATCAAGGCAGTGCGGGGGATAGGCTATGAATTGAGGTGTAAAAATGTTTAGGCGGTCACGAAAGAGGATCATCGCCTCAGTCATGCTGTCGCTGGTGCTGTTGCTTGTTATTACGATAGGCGTTATTTATACTTCAAGTTATTTAAGGATACGGAATCAGAATATGGAGATGCTCAGGCGCTATGTGGGGCTGTATTCCCTTGATGAACTGCCCGGCGAGGGCTCACCGCCCGAGTTTGACGGTGAACCGCCGTCCAACATACCGCCTGATGCTGAAATTCCTGAATACAAGCTCTCGACATTTTATTCCGTTGCCTTTTCCGACAGCTCGGAGCCGATTGCGATAGACAGCGGCAAGCAGGGCATTTACACAGAAAGCGATCTTGTTGATACTGCAAATGAGATACTCGAAAAGGGCAGAACATCGGGCAGACACGCCAGTCTTTTATATATGACCGAGAAAAGAGATGGCTATACGCTCGTTGCATTTATGGATATTACCGTAAGTATGAGCGGCATGAACACGCTGATAAACTATACCCTCGCCGCAGGACTTATCGCCTTGGTGGTACTATTCATAGCATCAAAGCGTATTGCCGACAGGATCATCACTCCCCTTGAACAGAATGATCTCCGTCAGAAGCAATTTGTATCCGATGCAGGACACGAGCTGAAAACACCGCTTTCGGTGATAAGCACCAATGCCGAGCTTTTGCAGCGTCAGTCCGGAGATAGTGAATGGCTCTCAAATATCCGCTATGAAACAGACAGAATGAGTACCCTTGTAAGACAGCTTTTAGATCTGTCACGAGCCGAAAATGCAGAGCTTGTGACTGAAAATATCGACCTTTCCCGAACGGTGACGGGTGAGGTGCTGCCCTTTGAGAGCGTAGCTTTTGAACAAGGGCTTACAATAGAAAGCGATATCACAGACGGTATATTTGTAAACGGAAACCCTTCCCAGCTTTCACAGGTAGTTTCTATCCTGCTTGATAATGCGATAAGACATTCAAGGGGCGGTAATACCGTTGCTGTGTCCCTGCATACCGGGCATAAGCAGGCAGTGCTGACAGTGACAAATTTTTCCGAGCCGATTCCTGCAGAAAAGCTGAAAAGATTGTTTGAGCGGTTTTACCGTGTTGATGAAGTGCGAAACAGTGAGGACGGACACTATGGTCTGGGGCTTGCTATTGCAAAGGCGATCACAGAACGGCACGGCGGCGGCATCGAGATAAAATGTGAGGACGGCAGGGTCAGCTCCAAGGTCACGATACCTCTTGGAAAAATATAAGAGTTTCAATAAAACTTCAATAAATCTCCCGTATAATGAGAATATCAAATATACGGGAGGTTTTTCTATATGAATAAACGTTTCAGGATACTCAGCTTTATGCTTGCATTGTCTGTTGTATTGGCAGGCTGCTCCAATAAAGACAGCTCGTCCGAAAACAATTCTTCGGCTGAAACCGACAGTACCGCAGAGAACGACATAAATAGCGAAGCATCGGCTGTATCTTCCGATAAATCGGGCATCGAAAGTGCACTGAATCTTGCCAACATGAATGCCGAGTGGACATATTCAGACAGTGCAGATGCGTGGACTATGGCAAGTGTGACTGCTGTTACTGCCCCCGAGATCGAGGACGAGCAGGGTGTTTCCGTATGTGTTCCGGGTGCTTATGTCAAGGGCATCGACACCACAGGTGACGGTGAGGCAGACACCACAAGCGGCACTGCAAACGGAACACTGGTGATCGACTATGATGCAAAGATCACAAGCACAAACGGTCAGGTCTATACCGCTGCAACAGCTCCTGTCATCATCAACACAGGTGCGGCTGGCTACAGCGAGCAGAGCAATCAGAATGCTTCGATCACCTATGCCGCCGAGGGCTATATCAATGTTTCCTGCGGCAACAGAGGAAAACAAAGCACCCTTTCTGACGGAACATACACAGGTGATGCTCCGAGCTGTCTTGTAGACCAGAAAAATGCGGTTCGTTTTGTCAAGTACAATATCCTGCTGGGTAATCTTCCGGGCAGCGTAGACTATTTTGTTTCAACAGGCGGCTCTGGCGGCGGTGCTCACGCTTCCATGCTGGCTGCAACCTCTAATAATCCGGATTTCTATGATTATGAGATCGAAGCAGGTGCGGTAGGCGTTTACAAAAATGAGGACGGCAGCTACTCCACCACTGTAACGGTAAACGGTGAAGAAGTTGAGCTTTCTGATGGTCAGTGGGGCTGTATGGCGTACAGTGCTATTACATCTTTGCAGGAAGCCGATATGGCGATGGCGTTTGAGTATTATATGGACACCACCTACGATTGCAACACCGATTTCCAGAAACAAATGGCAGAATATCTGTCCGCTGAATACATGGAATATATCAACAGCAAAAGTCTGACCGTTTCGGAAAGTACAGTTGGTTTTGACCTGAACGGTGACGGTGATACGGATGATACCGTAGACCTTACGATAGAATACGATGCCGGTTCTCATTCCGATACTAACGGATATTACGGTACATATGTTGATCTCTATCTTGCGGAATTTGAGCAGAGCTTAGAAGCGTATCTGGAACGGCTTGACTATACCGAGGACTGGACATGGTTCAATGCAGACGGTGAGGCACTAAGCGATGATGAGGTCGCTGCAATGACAAACGCTGACAAGGCACAGGCGTTTATCGAAGGCAGATATGCAAAGGGCAGCACTGGCAGCTCTTCCGGCGGACCGGGAGGCGGCGGTATGCCCGGAAGTGATAATGGCGGCGGATTCCCCGGCGGAGACGGCGAAAAGCCTGACGGTGCGCCAAATGGCGGAAACGGCGGAGGTCCGGGCGGACATTCAGATGATGATTTCACCGAGGAGGTCGGCACTCCCGATGCAGGCACAACACAGGGGGTAGGCAGCGGCAAGGATTCAGGCAATTATGACAGCTTTGAGGATATGCTGGCAGCTTATCAGGCGGATATTGCAGAGATAGAAACTGGCGATGAGTGTGGCAAGAACATCGTAAAGCTATATGATCCTACCAATTATATCGGCGCTGCTGGGACTGATGACCCCACATGGACACGCATTCTTATGGGTGCATCAGAGGGCGACATCTCAATGTTCAACTCCCTTAATATGCAGATTCTGTGGCTGAATGCCGGTACAGATGCCGAGATCGAATGGCAGTGGGACGGCGGTCATGTTCCGAGCGAGATACTCGGTGATTCACTTCCGCTTTATGTGGATATGATGTACGGCAAGTATGTTGACAGCGCAGTAAAGGTAGAAAAGGCGGCGGCAAGCGGTCAGACTGCAAACGGTACTGCGACCGAAGCAACAGGTACAGACCTTTCTGATTGGGTCACATACAAAGACGGCAAGGTGAGCTTCTCACTTGCTGCAGCGACAGCATACCGCACAGCAGGCGCAAGCAAGGCTATTCCCGGCTTTGATGTTATGGACTATGGACAGGAGGACTATGTTTTCGGCAGCTCCTCCGATGATGCAAGGCACTGGGATAAGTATGTTCTGAAAGTGTTTGAAAAAAATGCAGACACCCTGAAAGAACTGTTCAATTCGTGATAAAACATAAGACAAAGCCCTCGGAGCATTCTGGGTAATGCCATTAAGCATTAGCCGGATCATCTTTTGCAGGATACACTTGTGTCATAGAGACATCTCACTCAGCAACGAAAATGTCTCCATAGGCAAGACCAGCCGGTGCATTTTCCCATATGACTTTGTCAGCATTATAGCTTCCGTCTGATGTTGGATACAGGTAGCGGAATTGTGGAATGCCTCCGCTGTAAGTGCCGACGTAGACAAAGAATTGGTCCTCATTATTGAACAAAATACGGTTTGCTTCTGTTGCGGCAGCAAGAGCAGAGTTCTCGTAATTTATAGGAAAATCAATGGAAAGCGTGGGCAACATCATACACGCACTCAGAAACACTGCACTTAGCTTTGATGTAAAACGTTTCATGATCATACCTCCTTCGTTAAAAATGAGCGTAAAAAAACACTTTCTTCAACAAGATATTACTATCGATTTCGGGATTTTGGCTGACTACAATCCCGACCACAAGATCGGCCTAAAATTTATGCTTGCCGAGCAGAAAGAACGCAATCCGAGAGCGAAGTTTACAAGAGCAAAAACGCTGGGCTGCAAAAATGGATTCGCATTCTGAAGTAGCTTTATCAACATATATAAATAGCGAAACCTCCGCAGGATACTACTCCTACGGAGGTTCTTGATTTGCCCCATTGTTATTATGAATACACCCGATTATTCTTTTACTGTTCAGATAGAGATGGTTTTTAACCGCATTTTGTTTGCGTTTCATCATGCATAGATCAAAGACAGCAAGCTAATTCGTTGCGGAATGGAGCATTTCATTGTTTACAAACTGCGAGTAATCACCGTGAAGGAGCTCTCCTATCAACACAAAATCCTCTTTCAGTCCGCTTGTAAAGCCGCGAAGTCTTTTTAAGAATTCCTTATCGAGACAATATGCCACTTCAGGTCTCAGACCGTCGATGTCAAATTCGTCAACCCAGCCCTTTATGCAGGAGAAGATATGCTCAACTACTTCATTGTTCCAGAGGTTCAGCTTGACAAGGTCGAAGTGTCCCTCCCAGCCCTCATACCAGAGTCCGTCGTTGTAGTTGGAGTTGCCGCCGAAGTTTATATGGAACCAGTCCTTATAGCGTGAATTCTCACGATTACGGAGCACGTCCTGAAATGCCCAGAAGCCTCTGCCAACGTGATTGAAAACGCCGTCAAGCACGACCTTTATGCCTCTTTTGTGAAGCTCCGCAGAATCCGAGAGGATAAATCTGATAAAATACACTTTCATATGCCCACATATTGAATGCCTCCATTCTGTAATAAGAGCGGCGCCTGTCCATTCGGATAAGCGCCGTTGCCTTATTACTCTTTTGTTAATGTTATTATATACTTTTTTACTCGGTTCGTCAATACCTTTACTCTGAAGCCGCGAAAAAGAATTTGCCAAAATACGTATAGTGTATAATTAGTATATCTGAAATCTGTTCGTGAGCACAGCTCCTCTGACATCAGGAAATCGACTTTTTAAAGAAATTAAGCCCATTTATATCATGCAGATATTAATTAAGACGATAACGGCGACGGCAAGATAAATTCTATCGACGCATCTGATATTCTTTCTAAATATGCAGAGTTCTCAACCTCGCATCGTTAGTCGGACAATTATTCCTCGTTCATCATTTATACAGCATAAAAATGTGGTGCAGGAAATCAGGTAAATCTGATACACGAAAAGTGACCGCGGCTGTTCCTCCTGAATATTTTGTCAGAAAAGTTATTCCATATTCTCAAGCGCACGTTTCCGGCAGGCGTCTGCCGGATGCGTGCGCTTTGTGCTGTGATGTTTCAGCCAATAGTTATGAAGATTGCTTATAGATTTTCATATGTACATTGACATTTTGGTAAATTTGTGGTATAATATAAATGTAGAACACCCCCAGTATAAAGGAAGTGATGGTTATGAAACTGAATTATGATATTATGGACAAACCCAGAGGAATAGCGCTGTTCTCACTTGCCGTTCAGCAAATGCTGACGATCCTTGCAGCGACCATTGCTGTTCCTATGATTGTTGGAAACGGTCTGACTCCTGCTGCCACGATGTTTGGTGCAGGAGCAGGAACGCTGGTATACATATTCTTTACAAAGCGGAAAAGTCCCGTATTTCTCGGTTCGTCGTTCTCGTTTCTCGGTTCAGCGCTCGCCGCGTTTGCCGGAGGCGTTTCCATGCAGCTTGGAATGCTCGGACTGCTGATCGGTGCATTTGCAGCCGGCATGGTATATGTTATTCTTGCCGCCATTGTCAAAAAAGTCGGTACCGGCTGGGTCGACACGCTCATGCCGCCTGTTGTGATCGGACCGACCGTTTCCGTCATCGGTCTTTCGCTGGCAGGCAATGCAATTTCGGATCTGCAAACTGGCAGCACGGCAGAACTGACCGAAAAGGGTGCTGCCGTGACGCAGTATGCCGCAGTTTTCTGTGGACTGGTCACGCTGACTGCAAGCGTGTTATGTGCTGTTTACGGAAATAAAATGATAAAGCTTATCCCGTTTCTGATCGGCATCCTCTCCGGATATGCCGCCGCGCTGCTCCTGACGTTCATCGGTATGACCACGGGCTCAGATGCATTGATTCTGATTGATTTGAATGCATTTCGTCAGGGACTGATGCCTGACGGCGCATTTTCCGTTCGGACGCTGTTCAGTCTGCCGCCATTTGTATTCGCCGAAGCGTTTCACGGAATCCATGAGCTTTCCGCCGAATACGTCCTCACTGTAGTCGTGGCATATGTTCCCGTATCGTTTGTCGCATTTGCCGAGCATATTGCTGACCATAAAAATCTTTCCTCCGTGATCGGGAGAGACCTTCTGACCGAGCCGGGACTGGAGCGTACCTTGCTTGGTGACGGTCTTGGCTCCATAGTCGGAACTTTCTTCGGCGGCTGCCCGAACACTACCTACGGTGAATCCATCGCCTGTGTGGCTCTGACCGGCAACGCATCGGTCATTACGATCATCGCAGCAAGTGCCGGCTGTATCCTGCTCTCGTTTGTGACGCCGTTCGTCGTGTTTATCTCCACCGTGCCGAACTGTGTCATGGGCGGACTGTGTATGCTTCTTTACGGCTTCATTGCACTCTCCGGCTTCAAAATGATACAGCATATTGATCTGGATGACAACCGGAATATTTTCATCATTTCCGTCATCCTGACAGCTGGGATCGGCGGATTCTGCCTGCACTTCGGTGCCGTCACGGTCTCGCAGGTGGCTTCTGCCATGCTGCTCGGTATTTTTGTGAATCTGCTGGTTCCCGCAAAGAAAAAATGACAAAACCTGTCAGGCTGCGCCTGACAGGTTTTCATTTCGGGCATATAAAGCACAGGGAAAAGCCAATACACCGCGAAGGTAAACTATCATATTTGGAGGTTAATTCTTAGTTTTTGCTATAGTTTTTATTTCCCTGTAGAAGCAGTGCTCCTGCCGCAAATTCGCTGAGCAGGCGTTTGCTTTTTTTCATTAGCTTATACCTCCTTCATAGTTGATAGTGCCATATGATGATTATTACCATATGTCTGCATTAATGTCAACAAATCCGAAGATGTATCGCCTCGCGGTCCGGCTTTGTTATTGCAGCAAAAAAGCACAGAGAATCGTTCTCTGTGCTTTGGTGTATTATTGACCTGCGCTTACCCGCATGAAGTACCGTATCCATAGTGAATATGCCGGCGCTGTTTTTCGCTTGCGGGCTCTGCACCAAGGAGACTTGTTTTCACATTTCATATCTTCGGGAAAACATCATTTTCCGCTCTCACCATAGTTTGAGAGCACACGAGCGGACGGGTCATTGACGTTGCAGCCCTCCCACGACTTGTTTGGCATCCAGAAATCGACGATCATCTCGCTGTTGCCGCTGTAGTATTTCTCGAATATCTCACGATACAGGAGCGATTCCTTTGTGAACGGCTTCGCGTGAGTGTAGTTCGTGCAGCGGAGCTCAAACTCCTCGTCAGAGTAACGACTCTCGGCGTACTCCTTGAGGTAATCGACCATGGAGTGTCCTACTGCGTCCGAGAATGCCGCCTTCTCACGGTAGAGGATATCATGCGGGAGGTAGTCTCCCTCGAAAGCGTGGCGGAGCAGATACTTGCCCTTGTTATACTTGTTCAGCTTCATCTCAGGGTCGATAGCCATGACATATTTCACGAAATCAAGGTCGCCGAACGGAACTCTCGCCTCAAGAGAATTCACCGATATACAGCGGTCTGCGCGGAGCACATCGTACATATGGAGCTCGTGTACACGCTTGACCGACTCAGCCTGAAATGCATCAGCGGAGGGAGCAAAGTCAGTATACTTGTATCCGAAGAGCTCGTCGGATATCTCGCCGGTAAGAAGAACGCGGACGTCAGTCTGCTCGTGGATACCCTTACAGAGCAGGTACATTCCCATGCTTGCACGGATCGTCGTGATGTCGTAAGTGCCGAGAAGGTGTATTACCTCATCGAGCGCATTGAGAACATCGTCGCTGGTCATGATTATCTCAGTGTGGTCACTGCCGATGTAGTCTGCTACCTGCTTTGCGTATTTGAGGTCGATAGCATCGGTGTTCATGCCAATCGCAAATGTACGGATAGGCTTGTCGCTTTCGCGCTGAGCTATCGCGCATACAAGCGAGGAATCAAGTCCGCCCGAGAGCAGGAAGCCGACCTTTGCATCTGCGTCAAGTCGTTTCTTAACTCCCGCCACAAGCTTATCGTGGATATTTCCGCAGACAGTCTCAATATCATCGTGTATGACCTTGTCTACTGCCGTGATATCGCAGTAGCAGTGGAATTCGCCGTCCTTGTAGAAATGTCCGGGCGGGAATGGCATTATCTTTTTGCATATCCTGACAAGGTTCTTAGGCTCGCTCGCAAACACAATGACGCCGTCCTCGTCAAATCCGTAGTACAGCGGACGAATGCCTATCGGGTCACGTGCTGCAATGAACTGCCTTTCCACGCTGTCGTAAATGACGCAGGCGAACTCCGCGTCGAGCATTGCGAACATATCCGTGCCGTACTCCCTGTACAGCGGGAGCAGTATCTCGCAGTCGCTGTCGCTCTTGAAAACGTAGCCCATATCAATGAGCTTCTCGCGCAGCTCACGGAAACCGTACAGCTCGCCGTTGCAGACAGCAAAGTCGCCGTCGAGCTCGAAGGGCTGCATTCCCTCGGGGGTAAGTCCCATGATCGAGAGTCTCTGAAATCCGAGAATACCGTCCGGGACTTTATATATTTTCTGGTCGTCGGGACCGCGTGAAATCGTTGCTTTAAGTCCCTCCATGACCTTTCCTGTACCGCCGCTCACGCGGCAGTATGCCATTATAGTACACATAGTTTATCACTCCGAATAATAGGTTTATGACTTGATGCGCATCGCCATTGATGCGCACACTTATTTGTGTATTTTTTCGTCAAATTTATTCTTGCTTCCCGCACCTGAGACGTCTACGGGATAAATACCGGTAAAGCAGCCTGCACAGTGCCCGAAGCTGTTATCAACAAGCTCGCCGAGACTGTCCACCGGCAGATATGCAAGGCTGTCAGCGCCGATATACTGTGCAATCTCCTCTGTTGAGCGGCACTTGCCGGCAATGAGGTTCTCCTCCGAATCAATATCAGTGCCGAAAAAACACGAATGCAGAAACGGCGGAGACGAGATGCGGACATGGACCTCTTTTGCTCCCGCTTCACGCAGCAGCCGCACTATTCTCGCACTTGTAGTGCCGCGGACAATGGAATCATCTATCATTATCACTCGCTTGCCATATACCGACTCGCGCACGGCATTGAGCTTTATCTTGACTGCATTCTCGCGCTGATTCTGGTCGGGCTGAATGAAGCTTCGACCGATGTACTTGTTCTTGATAAAGCCGATACCGTATGATATACCGCTCGCGTTTGCATAGCCGAGAGCCGCATCAAGTCCCGAATCAGGAACGCCTATCACGATATCCGCCTCCACGGGACTGTGCTTCGCGAGAAGCTCTCCCGCCTTCAGTCTTGCATGATGAACGGACACTCCTTCGATAACCGAATCCGGACGTGCGAAGTAGATGTATTCAAAAATGCAGATATGCTTTTTTCCACCGCAGTTCGTAGTAATGGAGCGCAGTCCGCTGCCGTCGATGACGACTATCTCCCCTGCTTCAACATCGCGTACAAACTCAGCACCGACTGTTTCAAGTGCGCATGATTCAGAAGCCACAACATACGCTCCGTCGTGAGTTTTTCCTATACAAAGCGGACGGAAGCCGTTAGGGTCGCGGAATGCGATGAGCTTTGTCGCTGTCATAAGAATGCAGGAATACGCTCCCTTTATGAAGGGCATTGCCCGCTCGACAGCCTGCTCGGTCGAGCTGCTCGTCAGGCGCTCGCGGACTATCGAATAGGCTATGGCCTCGGTATCAGATGTGCCGTGGAAGATAGCTCCCGACATCTCAAACGAGCGGCGGAGCTCCGCCGCGTTGACGAGATTGCCGTTGTGGACGAGTGCCATATTTCCCTTAATATGGCGGATAACGAGCGGCTGGATATTATTGTGGCTGTGTCCGCCGGTAGTCGAATAACGAACGTGTCCGACTGCCATATTTCCGCTTCCGAGCCTGTCGAGCTCCTCACGCGTGAACACCTCCGAAACGAGACCGTCTGCCCGCTTGTGACGGAAAACGCCGTCGTCACAGACTGTTATGCCGCAGCTCTCCTGCCCTCTGTGCTGGAGAGCATACAGTCCGAAATATACTGATGCAGCAACATTGGCTGTCCTGTTCTCAAAAATGCCGAAAACTCCGCATTCTTCGTGTATCGTGTCAAACATTTTGCACCTCTACAGATACTGCTCGCTGAGCTTATCAATTATGGCAAGAGCAGCAATGCTCTTCTTTTTCCGCTTGTTCATGGCGTACTGCTCAATATAGGCGTGCGCCTCACTCTCGGTCATGCTCTTGTACTCCATGAGCATGAATTTCGCCTTGTCAATGGTCTGTATCTCGTTTATCTTTTCCTCGAGACAAGCATTCCTGAGATACAGCTCGGCGGAGCGGCTGACCGCGATGTCAACCGTTCTGACAATCTGATACAGAACGGTCTTGCTGAACGGCTTGCCAACGATGATTATCCCCGCTTTTTCAGCTCGTTCTCCGAGCTTTTCCACTGCTTCAGATTTGACGAAGAGTATACAGTTCGCCGGAGTGTTTCCGGTGACATACTCAGCAAATTCAACGCCGGATTCGTCCATAAGCGGAGAGTTTATCATAACCAGCTCAGTCATTATATCGGAGTCGAGCAGGGTTTTCGCCTGATATGCTGATTCTACGACTTTTGGTGTGCATTTGAACGAGCCGCGGAGAAAATCAAGAAGAGCTTCGGACGCAGTCTTGCTGCTTGAAACTAATATGACCTTTTCCAAAATTAACCTCCGTTAGAGCGCGCTGAAATACTTCTTGCCCTCGAATGCTTCCTTGTCGTAGGCGGAGCTGTACTCGTGCCACTCCTCACGGCTGCGGCCTATGAGGACTTCAAGGATATTACCGGGTACGTACTTTTTCAGGAACTCCGAGCTTTCGGCTATATCAGCAGCCGCTTCCAGAGTCACGGGAAGGCGCTCAGAGCCGGTATTTTTCTCAGGGAGAGCGGCTCCGGACGAAATACCCTCAAGTGCGGAATATATCATAAGTCCGAGCACGAGATATGGGTCGCAGACGCAGTCAGCAACTCTCAGTTCAACTGAAACATCATCGCTGTCCGGAGACATACGAATCAGCTGTGAGCCCTCCTCGTCCGACCAGATTATATCACGCGGAGCTGTAAATTCTCCAAGGCGTGCATAGGAATTGACGGTCGAATTCGTCAGAAATGTGAACTCGCGGATATGCTCCATAATGCCGGCTGCCGCAGACTTCACGATGCCGCCGTACTCCGAGCCGTGCTCCTCTAAAAAGTCACTGTCGGGGAAGACCGTGAAGCTGATGTGCATACCGTTTCCGCAGTCGTTGCGGAGCGGCTTAGGCATGAAGCTTGCATGAACTCCGTGAGACTCTGCAACGGATTTAACAGCGGATTTGAAACTCAGAAATGTATCAGCCGCTTTCAGCGCCGACGAGGAATTAAAGTCTATCTCGTGCTGACCGCAGCCGCTCTCGTGACGAGAGGAAACAGGCTGAATGCCCATCTGCTCCAGCGTGAGACATACATCACGGCGTATATTCTCACCCTTGTCGTCAGGAGCTGTATCGCAGTATCCCGCAAAATCATGAGGAGTTTTCGTCGGCAGACCGTTCTCATCGAGGCAGAAAAGTGTGAACTCGCAGGAGGTCCCGAAGCGGAAGCAATAACCTGCCTTGACCGCCGCCTTCATTGCCTTTTTGAGGAAATAGCGGCTGTCGCCTTCGAACGGAGTACCGTCACCGTAGCGGATATAACAGTACATACGTATTACCCTGCCCTGCTGAGGTCTCCACGGCAGAACAGTCATAGTCTGCGCGTCGGGGAAGAGGAACAAGTCCCTTCCGTTTGCAGCTTCAAAGCCGGATATTTTCTTCGCGGCAATACGTACTCCGCGCTCGAATGTGACCGCAAGTTCCGATGAAAGTATGGATATATTTTTTAGTCTGCCGCGCAGGTCGCAGAACGTCAGCTTTACGAACTTGACGTCATTCTCCTCGATATACTGCAATATTTCATTTTCTGAATAAACCATTTTATCCTCCGTTATTTCAAATTCGTGTAGCCCATGAGGAATTCGTCCACCTCTGCGGCGGCGTCGCGTCCTTCGCGGATAGCGCGGACTACAAGTGACTGTCCGATGTGCATATCTCCTGCCGTGAACACTTTAGGAATACTTGTAGCATGACTGTTATTGGCTGTTTTCACATTTGTACGCTGGTCGAGCTCAACTCCGAACGCATCGGCAACGTAGCTCTGACAGCCGAGGAATCCCGCCGCTATAAGACAGAGCTCACACGGGAGCACCTCCTCGCTTCCGGCTATCTCCTTCGGAACTCTTCTGCCGCTTGCCTTGTCCTGCACGAATTCAAGCTTCACAGTCTTGACAGCCGATAATGCGCCGTTTTCGTCCTTGATGAACTCCTTTACAGTAGTGCAGTAGATTCTCGGATCGTGACCGAATACTGCGATAGCCTCCTCCTGACCGTAGTCAGTCTTGCAAACTCTCGGATACTGAGGGAAAGGGTTGTTCTCGGCTCTCTCGTCGGGGAGCTTCGGCATCATTTCAAGCTGCGTAACGGACTTGCAGCCGTGACGTATAGAGGTTCCTACGCAGTCGTTTCCGGTATCTCCGCCGCCGATAATAACAACGTTTTTGTCCTTGGCAGAAATGAATTTTCCGTCCGCAAGCTTGGAATCGAGCAGACTTTTCGTAGTCGATCTAAGGAAGTCCACCGCGAAGTAAATACCCTCGGCATCGCGTCCCTCAGCCTTGATATCACGGGGATTCGACGAACCGCAAGCGAGCACTATTGCATCATAGTACTTCATAAGCTCGTCAGCGGAGGTATTTTCTCCGACATTTGCATTCGTCACGAACTCGACGCCTTCTGCTTTCATAAGCTCAGTGCGGCGCTCGATGACCTGCTTTTCGAGCTTCATATT
>JAEEGL012219348.1_pt1 | contig 14631 bp, 5 predicted proteins | sample 9134231 | NCBI WGS metagenome assembly JAEEGL01 (sample SAMN16246548, study PRJNA631951) | gut metagenome | biome: gut microbiome; feature: rumen; material: fiber-attached | host: Bos | place: Iran: Karaj | collected 2018-10 | reverse complement strand
CCGCAGGCCAGGTCACGGAATAACAGGATACTTTAACCAGTTCTTCTCCCGTCACATCGGCAAGCTTATCATCAAATGACACATTTATGGTACTGTCAGCAGCATCTCTGATCCCGACACAGATAAGTTTATCCGTTCTTACCGCAGCAGACGCATCCATTCTGACAATGTATCTTGAGGCATTTGCTCCCGCCGGAGTATTTACACTGGCGGTTGTGACTGCATTTATAGAATAGGTGCTGTCCATTTTAAAGACCGTCTCCACATTGTAAACCTCGCCGGTAGTGGGATTGGTATAGGTTGTGGTAAGGGTTTCCGTTGCATGATCCGAAAGCCCCCGATCTATCCTCTTTGCCATGTCATTCACCATGTTCCGGACAGCAGTCGCACCACTGCTGATAGAGTCTTTACCCTTAAGAGTATTGAAGGTCTTCCCGGACTCACCGGTATCCGTATTTTTTATAAACGACTGCCCATTCTCGTTGTTGTTATAGAACCGGTAAATGCTTCCGTCCACAGGGTTTTTCTGCTCTATATACTGATATCCGACAGTCATTCCGTCGTACTTAAGGTCTCCTCCCTCCGGTGCCTTTATGGGTGTTCCGTCAGGAAGGGTTACATTGCCATCAGATCCCGAGAGGGCATCAATAATGATGCCGGACATTGACTGGGCAAGAAGGAAGGACTGCTCGTCAACCTTAAGCTTTTTTACTCTTGAAGCAGCACTGTATGCAGCGTTTATCACGACAAAAGAGATCATGGCCGCGAACATGAATCCCACAAGAGCAAACACCATGGATGCTCCCTTTTGAGAACGTAGCTTATTTGTCAGTATTCTTTTTTTGGGGAAAAGACCTGTTTTCAAATCCATAATCTCCATTGTCGTTAAGTGTTGATATTAAGGACCGGTAGGAATATCTACTGTAATTGTTCCAATATAATTATCCTCAGCATCATACAGATCAATACCCACAGAAGTACCTTGTCCCACCGTACTTAACGCATAAGCAGTAAGGTTTGATGTAAGCTCAGGACCATTGGTCAGATTGCCCTCATCATTCACCATAATATAAGGTGTTGTATCTTTAATTATTACAAATCGTTCTACGTCCTGAGCAAAGGCTGCGATGATGAAACTCTGAACCGCCTCTGCATTTGTCTTAACCTCACCGGAAAGTCCGCTTATATCTGCAGTAGTTATACTCGTTCCGTCCGGTCCGATTCTGCTGGTAAGCTGTTTATCCCAATACCAGTAGTCTTTATTATTTCCTGCAAATGCATAATAGATTTTGCCAATGCCTGAACCTGAGCCAAACTGCAGATAGTTAGCAGACTCCTTAACTGTAACAGCCGTTTCACCTATATTCTTAATTTCAAGATATGATGAATCTGCTTTGCTTACAGCAACAAGTTTCATCTGTACATTATATGTGGTTTCAGGAGTCAGATCCGATATATCTTCTATAACACTTGCCTCGGAGGTAGCATCACCTATGATCCCGATTGCAGACCATTCGGTTCCCGAAGTGTAGAGTATCGCAGGTGCATAATCAGCATCCTGCCAATCAAACAGTATGTCTTTCCAGCTTTCACCTTCTTTAATTTCCACATTGCACTTAACAAGATCAAGCGCATCATACTTGAAGTAATCCACCTCAGAAGCCTTAGCAGCAAGTACGTCATCCAGTGTATATCTGATCTGTACTTCAAGAGGAACTGATACATCTTCAGGTTTTTCAATTGGGATGTAATCACTGGTACTGGTCTTAGGTACCCATTCTCCGTCTCCTATCTTATAAGCACTGATGGAATATCCTTTGATATCTTTTGCCGCAAGCTGGATCTGGCTGAATGAAGTAACATGAAGATCCTGACTGATAACTATATCTTTTCCGTCTTCGGTTCCATCATCCACATGTATACAGTTTTTAACGACATATTTCCAATCAGACGCTTCCTTATACCGGAACTTGAAGATCATACCGTTTGTAAGAATCTTTGTGATGGCGCTGGTCAAAGCCTCATAATTCTTGAGGTCATCATAGGATCCCTTGATCGGTGCGCCCACATCTGTTGGATGCTCATCATTAAAAGCAGGCGGAGCAACAGTCAGCTCTTCTCCGGCTACTCCGGATCTTCTGACGATCAAAATTTCTTCACTATCATTCGAATAATCAAGACAGTAAACTGTATATAGTGCTTCTCCAAGCACCTGTTCCCACTTGGCGTAAAGAACAGTGTGATCCGTTATCGGAGTCACGTTTTCAACAACCTGAACAGTCAGGTCACTCATATCTTTGGGAGTATCAAGTCCCGAGTATTTAAACCATCCAAGGAACTTATATTTAAGAACAGGATCTCCCGCTTCGTTCAGGACTGAATAATAAAGCTCACCATCTTCTTTAGTTATCTCGCGGTTAGCATATGTAGTTCCCAGCGGGGCAAGTACTTCAGGAAGTTCCGCAATAGTATTGCCATGCTGAACTGTTATGGTGCCAAGCCTGTCATCTATACCATAGGACATTGCATCGGGGTAGAACGGGTTATATGTGACCTGACAGTCTCTGGGTGCCCACTTAGGGAATGCCTGAAGATCTTCGTAATTCATCAAAAGATCATTTCCGCTCACAAGGGTTGTAGGAAGGGCTTTATAGTCCTCATCTATTACACCATTTTCATCTGCGATCCTTGTAGTATAAGCACTTGATGTATACCATCCATCAAACACATAATCACTTCCCGGGCTTACAAGTTCATCCTCACTAGGAAGTCTGCTGATCACCTGCTTATAAAGGAATTCAGTATTATAACCCGAGCCGGGTTTTAGCGTTGCCCCCACAAGCCTCAGATTATATGTATTTCTCTTAAGATAGATATACATGTTTGTTGTTTCATCATCTACATACACTTTTGCAGGTGTCCATATCTGGATAGCTCTGTTATCCAGAGCATAGGCATATGTTGTATATCCATCAATAAAAATTCTGGTAGATCCGTTTGTAATAAAATAAGTACTTACATTCCTGTCTTTACCTGGTGTGCTTATAGTAGGATCATTTCCAAACATGTTAATGTTCACTGCCTGAGACGCACTTGTTCTTACCCTGCTGTCATCCCAGTCAGAAGGCTTTTCACTGGGCGCAACTTCCGTATAGAAATAGTAGAATCCCGAATTGGAACTTGGATATGTAGGATACAGATCTTTTTCCAGCGAAGCAGTATTAGAAGTAACATCACCAAAGTACCTCAGACTGTAATCATTAAACAGCGTAGGTGGATTACCCGAACCGCCGATGATATATCTCTGCAATCCGATTGGATTCGAATTGGTCTTATAGCAGTACCAGTATGGAATCATGCTTTCCCCATCGGAAGAAAAGACTGCCGGAGCCCCGTAAAGAGCCTGATAATAAATAGCTCGTCCATACGTTACGGTACCGGATGTATAGGTGCTGGTATAGTAATTATTCCATGATGCAAGTCCTCCATAAGTGACCTGAGTATTAACTACTGCGGACTGGCTCTCATCTACTACCTTTACCCTGGCGTGTTTGCCGACATTCACATACTGACCGGTTGCATTTACCAGCTCATTCTTAAGTGCCAGATGATCGGAAGCTGATCCGCTGTAATTATAAAGGCTGCTGTTGGCTTCAAAATCATCCCACTGATCACGGATAGTAAACGGATAATACTGGTACTGGTTTATATAGTAACGTCCGTTATGTTCAGTTGTGGTAAAGTGGAATCTGTATTCCACCGGTTTGCGGTCATAATACAAGGCAACAACCATGGTATCATTACCCGCATCATGAGGATACCCGTATCTTAACGAGTTTTCCTCATTTCCTATGTAGGGATTAAAACTATTATTGAGCCAATGCTCTTCTTTTTTAGTAAAATCACCATTTTTAAAATATGGTTCAAGGAAACCAACAAGGCCCTCGGAAGTGTTTACGCTGGCTACAAGTTCCGTTATCTGGATCTTATGGTTATACTGGGTGGTTGCTACACCATTAGCCACATTGCAGGTGGTTTCGGCAAAGAACTCGTATTTTTTTTCTGAATCTGTTGCGCTTATCGCATCATATGGATCCTGGTAATAAATCTCGACCCTAAGACGCTTAGGATCAACCCTCCATTCCGCCTCGACCAGTACGTCTGTATAAGGCATGGTCAATACATCTGTAAAGCTGGTAACCTCTCCTATACGAGTGTAATTCCTGCCATTATAGGAAATCTCTCCCTCATCATCCTGATAGTAATACTTGAATCCGGACAGGAAATATCCACTTCTGTTAAAAGCATAAGATTTAGATCCCGGTGTTTTGGTCCAGGTGAAATAATTATATTCTGTATAACTTTTTTTGCCATTTCCTACACGATACTGCAGGTAGAAACCTCCTGAATAACCGGATGATTCAGGTAATGCTACGATCATTTCCAGTAGCTTTTCGTAACTGTCCGTCAATGAATACCATCTGCCATCACTGTATATATTTATTTCATTTGTGTTTTTCAATCTCTGAAGGGCGGTAGCTGATGAACATTGAATATCAGCCGTAGCTTCACTCTCCGACAGTTCCCACAGATATTCATGATATGACCTTCCATAAGGAATTCCGGTTACCTCATTTCGAGATTTGCTATCATAATATTTTTCAACCGGATTCAGATCAACAGGGTCATTCAACCTAAATGCCAGGGAATATGTGGCACGATCATAGGTTAGTGTCAGAGTATCGGCCAAGGCAGATGTTTCGTGCTTTGCATTTTTCAAAGTAAATCCATTAAATACAGGATAGCCGCTTGGTTTCATCAGTTCATCAAGGCTCTTGTACTGGTCCTGGAATCCGTTACTGCCTACTCGGACTTCATAAGTTACATCCTGCTCCGCAGCATACGCCTTTTTCTCCAGAGTCTCGCTCAGACTATCGTAACTGTTCACAACAGGAATATTGTCATCTCCTTCTGCTACAGTATTATTAAAAACAAGGTTCAGTATCTTCCTTGGCTTGTTGGAATTGTACATGATAACATAATGATAGGCCTTATTGGTCTGTATACTGATCTTGTTATCAGTACTCTTTTCCACCTTCTTACATCTGTCCTTATATTCAATTTCATTTCCGCCATAGTCCCTGGTATCAGGATCAATCCTTACCAGAGTATAGACAGGCATGTTTTTGATATATGTAGCATAGGCTGATGTAATGAGGCCTTTATTCTTTAATGCATCAATGTCAAAAAGATCAAAACCTGCCTTGGAATAATCAGGGATATTCCTGGTGATGATCTGGTTTGCAGAAGCTCTTTTAGCATCAAGAGCAGACAAAGCATTTTTATACTTTGTCTCGTCATGGTCACTTAGATACTGCTCGTAAAGTATCCTCTCAGCAAGATAATCTGCTGTCAGTTCCTCGTCACTTGCAAGAGAAGCAGGTCTGTCAGGCTCCTTGTAGGTAACTTCAAATATATCTGCCGATGCTACTTTAGAGCCGTTGTATATGGCATCAAGTTTCTTCTGTTCTGTCGTTGCACCAATATCAGGAAGTTCATATTCTACATAGGAAAGCGATACAGTGTAAGGTTTGTTATACCTGTAAACAGCGTATATTCTCTTGGTCTTTCTGTATACGTTTGTTGGAACCTCTTCAAAGATACTGCTGTTATCCGGGCACTTGTAACCATAATCATTGTTTTTGGCTATGGAAGTCTGCACCACAATATCACCGTTTTTCAAGGAACGTTTGATAGCGGGTAAAAGATTTTCATCTTCCGATGACAGGTAATCGCACTTTGATCCTCTGTCAAAAGAAGCTGAGGTTTCTGCCAGAGGCTTTGTTGCAGATACAGGATCAAAATATCCCACAAATTTGTATCCGGAAAATACTTCACGGGAACCTACATTTATCTGATACTCTGTGTCTGTACCATATTTAACCGGAAGAGCTCTGGCTTTTGTATGCAGCCTGATACCTGTGTTTCCTACACCGGCAACATTCGTCTTAAGAGTCTTCAGATTCTCATCATAAAGCATGTACCATACTTCGATGTCGTAAATACTGTCCTGATCGATAATAAGCCAGTCATTGTAGTGCCTTAGGATTGTTTCGGAGGCAACACCCTCTACAGTTTTGCTGACCTTAAGTGTCGGGAATGGATAATCCTTCAGGATACTTCCAAAGAAAGGCGAAAGTGTATAAGGCACAGTATTGTTCTTGCCCTGGGATTTCACAAAGCTTCCGGACAAAAGTGTCTCGCCGTCCTCGTTCTTGTTATCTGCAAGTTCTGAGGCTCTTACGCAAATCACGTTATCGTTTGCTTCAAAATCTGTTTCGGAGTATACATAATAAGCCTTACCGGAAGAGGACTTTGCCACAGGGTAATAGCTGTGAGTCTGAACGGTAGGATAATTGACTACTGTACCATTTTCATTGATCTTATGGTCGATATCTTCCTCTGCTGTGCCGGTAAATAGCGCAGTGTCTGTTACATCATCAAAGTTAAATACCGTGTATGAGTTGGTTATGGTTCCAACATCAACCGGAGCAAAACCAGCTGCAATATCAGCGGTTCCTACAAGGAAGCCCGCACTGTAACAGGAACTGAAGGTTGAATTTGAGCCACACCCGGCTGCGAAGCCGCCGACTCTTTTTCCCGAAATATAGAAATCAGAATAGGAACCTGTTACGAAAAGGCGTCCGGAGGTGCTGCCGATAAAACCGCCTGCATTTCCGTTTGAGGCTGCAAGAACACCGGAAGCACTGGTATTTGTGATGGTTACGTTTTTGGTAGATACGCCCACAAGACCACCGGCATTACTTGCACCGCTGATCCATTGCATTCCTGATATACTTGAGGTTTTTAGTTCGTTTAAATATTTGAAGCCTGCAATACTTACGAGATCACCGTAAGTAAGGGCAACCTCTTCAGAGGAAGCTGTAAGTCCAACAGCCCCGGCAAATACACCACTCACCTTGCCCGCTGTCTGCGCAGCTTCTCCTGATCCCGGCATATAGTAAATGGAATCAATAACAATAAGGTTACTATCGCTGCTTCCTACAAATCCACCTGCACTACCTGTTTCTGATCTGACGATGCTTCCGGCTACAACAGTGTCAGAATTGATGGTAAAGGTTCCGTTCTGGTTATTAACATTACCCGCAATGGCTCCGGCATTTCCTGCATGAGAGGTCACTTTCGCGCCGGAAACCTTACAGCCGGAAAGGGTCATATCTGCAAAGGCTGCATCTGAATATCCAACAAGGCCTCCTGCATTTGAGGAGCCCGATATATTTCCACCCAAAACGAAGAGTCTGTTTCCCGTAAATTTTCCTGTTATCTTACCGGCAAAGGCACCGGCATCAGTAGCTTCCACAGTGTTTCCTGCATTAACCTTCAGTGCTGCAAAGTCGGTTACTGTTGCAACAGTGGCAATTTCTCCCGCAAAGCCGCCGGCAGAAGCTGCTGAAGATGCATCTACATTTACATTTCCGATATAACACTTCTCTACCGTAAGGGCTGAAGTTCCTGAAATTTTCGCAGCAAACATACCGGCAGCAGACGCCTCGGGAGCATTTACGCTGCTGTCGGTTATGATTACGTTTTTAACGCTTACGCATGAAGACAGATTGCCAAATATTCCTGCATTGCCAGAGCCTTCCGAGGCCTTGCTTATATCAAGGTTTTTGATCACATGATTCTGTCCATCGTAAGAATCAAGAAATGCTGAGTCAGATGGCTGATAATCGGTATAGCCGGAAACATCGGGATATACCGAAAGCCAGTATTTATTGAACTCATCAAAGTTGCCATCTCTTGTAACAGTGGCTTCTGAGTTAAAGTCAATATCTGCTATCTGTACAGCATTAAGATTTGAAAGCTGCGCCACAGCTGCATTCTGAAGGTGTCTTCCGTACTCGATATAGGCCTTGCCGGCTGAAGGTGAATAGGATGCAAATTTACTGTTGTCTATATCGTAGTCCTGAACCACAGGAGTGGAACCATCATCGCTCTCAAGTCTTGCTATGAAATAGAAGTTATTTCCGGAAGGGATACCTGTTGAATAGCCCTCAAAGGTCTTTTTGGAATTGCTGCCCGTGAAGGCACCGGCGCTTAAGCTATCAAGGAGCATATCAAAGGAGGCAGTCAGATATCTGTCGGTGACATATCCGGTGCCATCATCTCCATCGGATTTAGCGTTATAAAAGCCATCGGAATCCGACTCAATGGTACCTTTTCCCAAAAGGTCTTTTCCCGGAATCTCAAAATCCTTAGATGCAGCGGATAAAGAGGCATCATCTGCATCCCTGATGGTAATGATCAGCTTCTGATGCTCAAGGAACTTGGAAACATCACTCTGGGAAAGATTGTCTTCCCATCCCACGGAAACCCTTACATGAGCGTAAAGGTTCTCCTCGTTTATGACTTCAACATCGACAGATGTATTTCCTACCTGCTTTTCCTGATCCTGAAGATCGGTCAGAGTAGCATCTCCGAACCATCCGTACCTGTTTTTGCGGTCTGTAAAGCTATGTAGCTTAAGGTCTGCCAGTATCGCATCAAAAGAAGGGGCTTCATTGATGCCTCCTCCGAAGGAGCCAAGCCCTTCTCCACTTTTATCAGCATATACAACATTAAGAACACGGCAGCTACTTGCCTGATACTCAATGATCCAGTAATTATTCAGAATATCAGCACTTACCGTATTATTTCCCATGATCGCGGTATATGCACTTTTGCTCTTATCAGCTTCAGAGCTTGATATGTACATAACCTTCTTGGTGGCCGCATCAGCAACAGAATCCACAAGGTTACCATCCTCGATGGTTTCTTCCCGTCCGTAAGCATAGATTTCGCTGAGCCTGTCCTGAGCAGCATGGAATATAGTCTCTGCAGTTTTATCCAGCTGAGTCTGCTTCATGTTCCTGTACATAGAAACAGCACTCACACCGACTATTCCACTGAGAATCGTAATTATTGCTACAACTATCAGGACTTCCGCCATTGAGAAGCCCGCTTTATTCCGTCTCCCAACGGTAGTATTTTTTTTGCCCCTGCTCATAATATTGCCCTCCTGAAAGATATAAAACTAAAGCATTCTTTCAGTCAAAAACTCGCTGTTACGCGATCATGTGCCGTCATCCTGCGTCTTTGGGACATCCGCGTCCATATTTGCAGGTTTGTCCCCTCCATCGCCGGTGTTTCCGTCGCCATCATTATTCCCGCCGTCCACAGGATCTACAACATCTGAAGGTTTAGCTGTCTCTTCGAGGTTTTCACCATCGTCGGTGTTTCCGTCGCCGTCATTGCCACCGCCATTTCCATCGCCACCATCAGCTGTCTGTAAAGGATCAGCTGCACTCTCTCCACCGTCAGTATTTCCGCCGGCAGGTTGAACATCGGAAGGCTGTCCTTGCTCAGGTTCGGTATCAGAAGGATTGGTTTCTGAGGGATCGGTTTCTGAGGGATCGGTTTCTGAAGGATCGGTTTCTGAAGGATCCTCATCAGAGGTCTCTTCGTCCTCGTCAGTCTTGTCCTCGTCAATCTCCTCCTCATCAGCCTCTTCTTTTTCCTCTTCCTCTGCTTCCTCTTTGTCAGGTTTTACTTCATCAGCATCATCCGAAATCTCGACTTCGCCGTCATCCCAGATGGTGACTGTATACCAGTTCTGATAAATTTCCATATCACCGTCAATTTCAGGTGCACTCTCAGGGTCAAATACAATATTTCCCTCCCTGTCAGCAAACTTTATCTTATTGATCTCTACATTTGCAGGGTCAAATCCCTCTTCTTCATATTCAGAGAGCAGGATCTCCCTTTCGCAGTCCTCCTCATCAGCATCATCCCAAAAATCTGAAGCAAAGTAATATCCAATGAAATAGCGGTTTACTACACCGTCCATATCCTTTTCATCGCTGTGGATCTCTTCAGACGTATCCTCAGGTATTCCACCTGTAACCTCAGCAATGTTTGAAATCCCGGAAAAGAGCTCCTGATCACGGTAAAGCTGTCCGTCAGAGTAATAGATATCGGCGTCATCAGCGTTAAGGACGTGATAAAAGCGCGCGAAATAATTAGCGTTACCTGAAAGAGCACCAACACTGTCCTCTATCAGGTTTCCGCTCTCATCAATGTACCTTATATATGAATCATCCTCAGTTTCTGCATAAAAACCGGCAAAATGCCCTCTTGCTTCATCTCCTGAAAGCTGCGAAAGCGCGTCACCTCCGATATTGCCAAAAGCCTCGGTTCTTTGATAGTCAGTGTAAGGTGTTCCGTCCTCAATATCAGTATAAAGAGTCATAAGCTCTGCGCCATCAGCGGACAAAGTAGCAACATTGCAGTACTCAGCCTCTACCACAGCGCCATTCTCAACCATTTCCTTGTAATCACCTGCAGGCAATACAATAAGACCGTCGACATCAACAAGCTGTCTACGGCCACTGTCTGTTTTTACATAAAATCCTGTAAACATTGGAGCGCTCTCATCGCCTGCTTCAGGGATAAGACCGTTCATGCTAAGGAGCTGATTTAAATTCTCATCATAGAAATAATTGGAATCATATACAAAGGCAGCCTCTCTGTCTCCGTCTGAGATGATACCTTTTTCCAGATAGTCAACGTCACCGTCATTTGAAATTGTAAAGGCCGGAAGAGAGGCGTATGTTCCTGCAACCCTTGCCACATAAGCAGGTCTTCCGTCTACATCAAGAGGATTTATATACACTGTGGCACTGTCCGACTCCAGGGTGTACCCGGAATCGATAATGTCGTACTTAAATATCGCCGGCATTACCTCAGAAAGATCGCCAAGCTCGTTTTTCCCTTCCTCATCATGATACAATTTGCCGTTTATCAGGAAAAAATCCTTTTCCTTCGCAGCAAGCTTTTTACTGCCATTTTCACCGGCGTGTTCTTTCAGGAATTCTTTTACATCATTGTTGTATACCAGGAGATTTCCCTTCTCATCAAAGAGCTGTATGTATTCTCCATTGGCATCTGTAGCAAAATCACCGTTCTCATCGATCATGAGGTATGTGGAAAACTTTGAAGGTCCCGCCGCACTCGCATTACAAACAGCCCCCGGTGAACATATCACCACAAGGCTGCCAAGTGCTGAAACCAAAGCAATCTTGAGTGCTTTTGGTATCCTTCGGCTCAAAATCCTTCCATAAATTTTACTCATAATCCCACCCCTCTGAAGCAAATAACCTGCATATTACAAACATCCATGTTTCGATTAATTAGGCGAAAGAGAACCTTCCTGGTACTCATATGTGCCAACAACATCCTGTTGCTGCTGCTTTGCCGAATCCTCCGGGAGCTCTGCGTCAGCCACTCCGCCGAACATTGTCTCATAAAAAGTTGCAACGCAGCTGGACTCTACCTTGCCGTTCTCAATGGTTTCCTCCTGTTCAACAGGTTTAACGGAAAAGTCACTGATAAGGCACCGAAGGTCACTGTGTTCCAGTATGTTTATGATATTCTCAGCCTCGCTGTACTTATCCACGGTAAATTTCAAAGCAAACTCTCTTCTTATCTGGTTTCCCTCTCTGGTTATGCTGGTAAATCCAACATAATAATCCTCTGAGGCTGCCAGGGTGCTGTTCAAAAAAACCAGTTCCTGCTTGCCTGCACTGTAGCTTGGCATAATGCTGACAACATGTCCGTTCTGCGTAAATTCCTCAACGGATTTCTGCATTCTCTGGATCTGGGCAACTTTCGCGTCCAGGGCAACAAGCTGCGTCTCCAGTGAAGCCGCATTTTCTTTTGACCTGTTTATCCTGTCGGTCACAGGCTGAAAGATCAGCAGATAATAAAGAGCTGCCACGATGACCAGAACAAGAATTACCAGCAATGTTTTTTCTCTGGATGATAATTTCCTTGATAAAACGTTCATTACTCGCCCCCCTGAACATCTGTTTTAAGTGTAGTCAAGTAAATATTTATCTCAGCATTTACAATGTTGCCTGTGTTTGTCGTCTCAATAGAATCCTCAATCAGCTCTCCGTTTTCATCAAATTCGGGAGCCTCCAAAGCAGTTGCCGTACTTCCTTCCGTGGTTTCCTTCTGAGCCATTGACAGCGAGCAGCTCTCAACTATTTCCTGATCGGTAAGGGCTGCGGTAAGTTTGCTCATGGTGTTAAGAGAATCACCTGTAACTCCCACCACCAGCGTAGTGCCCGTCAGGTTCATGGAATTAACCGATACGCCCTGACTTGCAATGAAATCTGCAAGCTTGGCAACCTCCATTCTGCTTACTCTTCCCTTCTCCTCTTCTGTCATGTCATCCCAGGTGTAATGGTAATACTCAACGGACAGCTCTTCCGACTTTTTGATAAATTCGGTGTCCGCATCCACCCTGGTCTGCAGCTCTGCCTCATAGGCTCTTGCCTTGTTAAGTGCTGCATATTTATCAACGATGCCTACCTTTACTGCCAGAACCAATAAAGCGATTAATGCTACTATTCCAAGTGCCACCAGCTTCCAGTCAGTCTTCTTTACATCGGCATAGGCTTCACTCTCAATAATACCGACATCAGTCAGGTCGCTACTTATAACAGTCGCCGAAGCAAAGCTTACACTCAGTTCAGGCCTGTCCGGTTCATCCTGGAACATCTCCTGCATGGTATAAACGGATTTGTCTATCCTGTCTTTAAGAAGAGCAACAAGGGGCTCGGTCAGAGCGCCGGGTCCGCAGATAACAATATCCTTAAGCTTAGCAGTCATATCGGACATATCATAATAGTTAAGACACTTTATTATCTCCAGTGATATATCTTTATACGAATCAACGGCGCCTCTTGAATCCTGACAATTCTGGAAGTTATTCCTTAAATATGTTTCGGCAGTATTGACGTCAACATTTAGTTCATCCGCAATTGACTGGATAATTTTATTTTCACCTATATCAATTACGTGGCTGAGCCTGTAGGTCACATCCCTGAACATATGCATGGTTATGCGATTGCTTCCGATTTCAAGGAAGCACATATCTTTTTTGGCTTCTTCCTGATCTTTAACATTTGCAAGAAGCGCCTCATAAACCAGAGTCTCAGGTATGGCTTTTTCAAGCTTTAATCCTGCAAGCCTTAAGATATTGCCAATCCTTCTGATATATTCAACAGAAACAGCATAGGCAAAAATGCTGACATTTGCAGAATCTTTGTCTTCCTCGGGATCTCTTTTTACAAAATCAAAGATGAATTCCTTCATATCTCCGAGGATGTAATCCTTGAACTCAAAGGGTATATTGAGCTTAAGCTGCTCGTCAGACATAACCGGCATATCGAAGCTTCTGATAAGCAGGTCGGTATCAGCTATGACAAAGTCAGCCTTTTTAGCTGATATCCTGTTCTCTTTTAGCTTATCCTTGAGAAACTCAGCAAAAAGATTGTCGGACAGGATTTTGTAGTCATCTACAATGTTGCCGGGGACGTCAGTCCAGAGTGTTTTCTGGATCTTCCCTCCCTTCATCACTGAAAGCGAAAGCTTGCCATGCCTTACGTCGATACCGAGAATTCCATCATTTTTTGCCATTTGTGTACCCCTTTTATATACTTTTGTGAAATCACATAAAGAAGCCAAAATACCAGTTTGTCAGCATATCCCCAAATATCAGAAGAAGATACCCGCTAAGTGCTATGGAGGGCCCGAAGGGAAATTCCTTCGTAGCAGGTTTACTAAGTACCTTCCTTGCTCCCGCAAATAAAAGTCCTACTATACAGGACAAAATAACCAGCTCGTAACTGCCTGCGTATCCAAGATACAGCCCCAGCAAGGAAAAGAGCTTTATGTCGCCGCCGCCCATGCTGTCTCTGCCAAGAACCTTGTCCATAACAAGGCTTATAAGCAGCATCACTCCTCCTATAAGTAAGCCGGCCAGCAAATGGTGAAGAACCCATTTTATATCGTGTATTCCAAGAACCAGCTCCGCTGCTGTAAATATTAACCAGGAGACTGCTCCCGTTATAAGTGCCCCGTCCGGGATTTCAAAGTTCTCAAGGTCTGTCAGGGCAATGACAAAAAGACAGCCCGTCAAAAACCAGTATTTGAAAAAAGTAATTACAGCTCCGAGGCTTATGTCAAATATCCCCATATACAGCCCGAGGCTAAGGGCCATAAAAGAAAGTTCCGTGATCGGGTATCTGATGGATACCTTGGCCCCACAGTATTTGCATCTGCCTCTGTGGAACAGGTAACTTAAAACAGGAATAAGGTCCACTGCCGAGAGTTCGTGTAAGCAGCTCATGCAGTGACTTCTCCCCTTTACAAAATCCTCTCCCCTTGCAATGCGCATCGCAGTGCAGTTAAGAAAGGATCCGAAAACCAGTCCGAAAACCGCAGTCAATACGCCATAATAAATTAGCAATATTCTTTATCCCCCGCTCTGAAATTATGTATTATCAGGTTTTCTGGGTCACATGCTTCCGTACATTGTGAACATGGCCATATAAATCGCAATAACAATAAATCCCGCAACTCCTGCAATGAAGATAAGGAGCGTAGGTTCAAGCTTGGATATGGCGCTCTGTACCGCCTGCTCAAGCTCGTTGTCATAATAGGCAGCTGTTACATCCAATGTATGTTTCATCTCACCGGTCTCTTCGCCCACGCCTATCATAT
>JAEEGL011446008.1_pt1 | contig 14631 bp, 13 predicted proteins | sample 9134231 | NCBI WGS metagenome assembly JAEEGL01 (sample SAMN16246548, study PRJNA631951) | gut metagenome | biome: gut microbiome; feature: rumen; material: fiber-attached | host: Bos | place: Iran: Karaj | collected 2018-10 | reverse complement strand
TGTATTTAGTTTTAAGGCGGGCCTCAAGATCGTAATAGTTGTCGCTTACATCCTGACTGTTTACGCTGCGTTCTGTTACACGGCCAAAGTCACCAGCCTGAGCCATTGCATCATCAAAATGAATGGAAGGAATGCGGACTGTAAAGTTTGCGCCGTTTTCCCAGATATTTGCATTTGTAACATAGCCGCCAAGACCTTTTGCCCAGGAAGCAATTTTTTCTTCGGCATCGGAAACTGTTTTTACTTCCAGAGAAACGTTGCCGGTGCGGATAAGCTTGCGTTCGTAATCGAACTCTGCGGCCCCTTCGACAAGCTCAGGGACCACAGGGACAGAAGCTGCTTCTTCCATCACGAAATCATCACTATCATAATAAGCAGCTTCCGGCATGTAAGAGCTTGCATAAGAATTCATTGCAAGCTTTGATTCTTTTAGCCCTGCAGCACGCTGAAGACCGGCACTGCCCTTTGATTTTCCATCACAGCCAGTGAAAATAAGTGCAAAATAAATAAGACCGGCACAAATACCGGCTTTTGTTGAGTTTTTCATGGAATGCTTCATTAAACGGCTCCTATATTATCTGGTAATCGGGGCCGTTCTCTGTTTCGAAAATGCGGATTTTACATTCTTCCATGCATACGTTTTCGTGGAAGGAAACTAAGTCAACAGCCTCTTCACTTAATAAATCATCGGGATTATAAGAAGTTACAAGCACGGCTTCTTCGCCTTCGCCGGCAAGACGGGACATTGCTCCGTTAATTGCAATTATATCGTGAACAAGCGGAATCAGTGCATGTTGATTTTTTTCCTCATATTTTTCGTCAAGGAATAGCAACTGCATCTTTTCAATTTCTTTATGTGACGCGGCTTCGGGAACAAAGCCACTTTTGTAGTCGCAGTTGTTACAGCGCTGCCACTCCGCAAAATCGGCAAAAAAGCGTGACGGATAAATTCGCAGGGGTCTGAGCACAGACAAAAACCAGGGAACTGCACGCCCACTGGTATAGAAGGTACGGCAGGCAAACGAAACATCTCGTGCGTAACGAATGTCTTTTGCAGAAAAACAGCCTGTTACTACTGCAGTCTTCTGCTGTTCTTCGTTCATTGTCTGTGGAAAATCTATATGATTAGGGTACTGCTGAACTGCAAAATCAAAACGGTCCAAAAAGGCCTTGAGCGTGTCTTCGGGACAAACTGCATAAGTTAGCATAAAGCCAAACACAAGGCCAAAATCGTTAAGCAGACGTGCCTTTGCAGAATAAAATTTTTTATCAAAAAGCAGTTTGCCACCCTTGGTTGTACATTCAAGCGGAATATCAAAGGAGCAAAAAATTTGTGTTGCCGCAGCAGCAACCTCCCGGTCTATAGTTTGAGCATCAGCAAGGATGGAAACAAAAACCCCGGGGGCCTGCTGTGCAATAAGGTTTATAATTTTAAGTATGCGCCTTTTGTCCTTTGCAACAGCAGGGTCATGAATTGAAAACTCGGTGATGCCCTTTGACTTAAAGGTGACAATTTGAGATTCAAGTTCTGTTGTTGTGAATTGGTATTCTTCGTTCATAAAACAGATTGTCGGGTCAAGCCCGACAATGACACTCGGGTTTTGTCATTCCCCGGCTTGACCGGGGAATCTCTTATAACAGTTCTATTCCTCTTTTCTTGCAGTCGGCCTTAATCTGGTCGGTCCAAACGCTAACCTGGGTTTCGCCGATGTGGGCTTTGCGCAAGAGGAACATACAAAGACGTGACTGACCAATACCGCCGCCAAGAGTTTGAGTTAATTCACCGGCAAGCAGCTTTGAATGGAATTCAAACTTTGCACGTTCAGGGCAGCCGCGTTCTTCCAGCTGGGCCTTAAGGCTTTCCGGACTTACACGGATTCCCATAGAAGAAAGTTCAAACGCATGGTTTAAAACCGGGTTCCATACAAGGATATCTCCGTTTAAGCCGCGGTGTCCATCTCCGCTTTCAGTAATCCAGTCATCGTAGTCCGGAGCGCGTCCGTCGTGAATTGTTCCGTCCGGAAGCTTACCACCAATACCTGTAATGAAAACGGCTCCGTATTCCTTGGCAACCTTATCCTCGCGCTCCTTTGGAGTGAGCTTTGGATATTTTTTCTGCAGGTCATCGGCATACAAAATCTTAATATCCTTTGGCAGCACCGGCTTGATTGCAGGGTAACGGTCATAAATAAAGAATTCTGTACGCACAATACAGCGGTAAACCTTTTTAACAATTTCGTGAAGGAAGAAAACTGTGCGATCTTTTGGATCAATGGCCATTTCCCAGTCCCACTGATCTACATAAATAGAATGAATTGCATCGAGCTCTTCGTCCGGGCGCAGCGCATTCATATCTGTGTAGATTCCAAAGCCCGGCTCAAGACCAAGCGAAGTAATCTTCATTCTCTTCCATTTTGCAAGCGACTGAACAATTTCCATTTTGGCATCGCCAAGATCCTTTACAGGAAAGCTTACAGGACGCTCTACACCGTTAAGGTCATCATTAATTCCCTTACCGGCCCCTACAAAAAGAGGAGCAGTTACGCGGTAAAGGTTGAGCTCTGTACTCAAAGCCAGCTGAAAAAAGTCTTTTATTGCAATAATAGCATGCTCGGTTTCGCGAGTGCTAAGGATTGATTTATATTTTGAAGGTAATTTTATCATTTTTATTCTCCGTCATAGTTTATCAAAGTTGTAACTTTGCAAGGTGCGAGGACAGACTGGTAATTCAATGCGGGAAGACCGATGACACCAAAGAAATCGGTAACTTCCCCGCCTCCCTGCTCTATGAGGTTTTTAGCTGCGGCGAGCGTGCCGCCTGTTGCAATTAAATCATCTACGACAAGGTAACGTTTGCCGCTCTGAATGTCGGCTTTGTGAACTTCGATTGTCGCAGTTCCATATTCAAGAGAATAGCTGCACTGGTAAGTTTCTCCCGGCAGCTTTCCTTTTTTGCGGATTAAAACAAGAGGGATTCCAAGACGTTCTGCAAAAGGAGCAGCAAAAATAAAGCCGCGGCTTTCTACACCGGCAACCGCATCAATCTTTGCATCCTTATATTTTTCTACCATCTGGTCTATGCAGAATTTTAATGCTTCTGGATTAACGAGAACTCCAGTAATATCGTAGAAAAGAATTCCAGGTTTTGGAAAATCGGGAACACGGCGAACAGCCTTATCAAGCATTTCTAAAGTCATAAGAAACCTTCTGTTAAAAAAAATAACGTGCATATTATAAAACTATGCACGTTTATCGTCAATGTGTCGTTTTCCGGGTATCATTTTCCGGGCCTTATACGCTTGTGGTTCTGGCAAGGAAGGAAATGGACATTATAATCATGAGTACAAGATAAACCGCTACGCCGACAGCAAGTCCGCCAAGCCCCGGAACAAAGGCAAGAATCATAAAGTTTACGAGCTTAAAAAGAATATTTACAAATTCATAAACAACAGCGCTCAAAGCAATAAGGAACGGGAAGCTGAAAACCCATGAAAAACGGAACATCTGGTTCTGGCCTACACGGTTGTCCCAGGCAAAGCCTGCAAGCATAATGAGCAGCAAAAGGAAATAAAGCGGGAACAAAAGCCTGTTAAGCAGGGTCTGACCATAGGCTTCCTGTGAAAAACCAAAGTCCGCAGCGTCTTTTACAAACTTAAACAGATAGAATATAGAATTATCATTCGGATTTGCAGGAGACTCTTCGAGCAGCAGGAAGTCTGAATATTTAAGCGGGAAAATAAGATATTCCGGTGAATTTGTGGTTGTTCCGTCTGCATAGACATAGGTTGGACCAAACTGAATGTCCGGGTCGTCGCGGCCTACTGCCTTGAGCAAAAGATAAGGAACAAAATCTGTTTTTTCATCAATTAACAGCATTTCCTTTGTGGCAGCTGTAAGATTTTTTACACTAACAGGCATGAGCTTTGCGTATGGTACCTGAACCTTGCGCAAAAAGTTTCCGTAGGCGTCCAGACTTACAATAGTTAAATCGCGCAGATACTGAATTGACTGACCTGTAGACTGAACAACCGTAACACCCTTAAAATATACAATTTCTTTTGCACCGTTGTCATGGCGATAGGCAAAATAAACATTGTTTGCACTTTCGAATGACTGGAGTTCCAGAGTTTCGTCTACAAAAAAGTATTCCTGCTCTATGCGGTTAGTAGCAACGTCCAGATAGAAGATAACATCCGGATCGCGCTTAAGATCATCGTAGGTTTCGTAAAGTCCGCGGAAAATATAATAGGCTTCGAGATTATTCTTGTTTACAAGTGCAAGATAGCCCTTGTATTTCTGATCGTAAATTTCGTAGCCTTCGGTACCACTTTCTGAATGTATCTGTGTAATATTATTCCAGGCCTCTGCCGAAATGCTTTTTAATTCATCTACATTCGGATTTTTTGGATCCGTAATCTTAATTCCAAGCTCGGCATAATAGTGTGCATTGAACCACTGTTCATTTGCAAAAGCAGACTTAGCCTGGAGCAGACATTTGTAGGAATCACTTACATTTTCTTCATTAATAATAAGTGAATCGTCCTTTGTTTCCAGAGGCTGCGCATTTGCAAGGTCAAATTTGAGTCCGCTGGTATAGATTCGGTTTATCTCCATGTCTGCACGGCTTTTAAGGTCGCGGGCTTCCTGAGAATTTGGATTGAGCTTAAGGGCTGCATTTGCATAAACAAGCGCACGGTCATTTACACCATTATTAAGCAGCAGATTTCCAACCTCTATATATTCCTGAATGATTTTTGTCTTGTTAACAAGCTGAGTTCTTTTCTGTCTTGACCACAAAGAAAAGGTTTCGTTTGAAAGAGTAATAAGGAAAGTACATACAAGGCCTGAGATAATAATCATTTTGAAACGTTCGCCCATTGCCTGAGAAAAGCGTGAAGTACTGCCTTCGGAATTGTGGCCAAAGTATACGGAAAAAGAAATTACAAAGCCCGAAATTATCATGGCAGGCAAAAAGCGTGCAAAGTATTCTATGCCAATACAGAATCTGTAAAGAAACCAGGATTTTTGAGGAACCTCTACGGGAACAGGCATGAACATACCAATTGCAAAGCAGATGACAAAACCTATACCTAAAAATACCGAAAGAATTGTAAAGATTTTTTTCATACGACAGCCCTGCTCCTAGTAATTCCTCTTTTTTCTTGTAGCAAAACGAATAATTCCTATTATTACAAACACAAGGCTGAACACTGAGTTTACCAGAACCAGCAGAGGATAATCCATGTATTTAGAAAGGAAAACAAAGAAAGACTGTCCGTTTACATACTGACGACAGAAGGAAGTTACCAGAGGATGAAAATACAAAGTGTTTGCCGCAAGAATTAAGAAGGTAGCTGCCATCATAAAACTGCAGTTTAATAGTTTCCAGCGGAATAAGTCTGCAGCACCGTAAAGGGAACATAAAAGAAGTCCCAGGGAAATAAAGGCCAGATAAAAGGTCCAGCCCTTGTTCAAGGCGTTTTCGGCATGCTGCATTATGAGCGAAAAGGATATTAACGGCTGAGAAGGATTTTTCTGAGCAAACATATCCTTTATAAGAATGTCGCTGTATGGTGCCGAATCACGGAAAAGAGTAAAGTCGCGCGAAGGCGAAGTTTTTTGAACCTTTACTTCTCCTTTTTCTGCTGTGTCAATTACAATTGTTGTAGGAGAAACATAGGGATTAGCATTATAGTCGCTTGTAAAATACCAGATTTTACCATCTGATTCACGGAAGTAACCGCCCGAAAGTATTTTTGAAGAATCCTTGGCATTGTAAAAAATCTTATCTTCCAGCTTTATCTGAACCGGAATTAATACGCCCCAGGTTACTGCTGACAAAAGGATAAAAACAATAAAATGAGCAATGCCTCCCCTGTTACTGATACGTACATAAATCATTGCAGGACAGATAAGAAGAATGACACAAGAAACTACATAAAAAAGCGCACGAAGAAAATCTTCTTTCTGGAAAAAAACAAAATCCTGTCCGGCAACATAATTCTGAATGCCAAGATAAACTGAATAGAAAAGTACCCCAACTGCAGTTGTGAGTATAAAGGTGAGAAAATACGTGAGAATGAGCTTAAAGGCCTTTTTCATAAAAACAAAAAACCTACCTTTTTCATTATCGGCATAAAACGATATTTTCTATTATAAATCATTTTTTTCAATAAAAAAAGGGTGTTGTACAAAAAACATTTTCCGTCAAGTATGATTCACAATTCAGGGCTTCCGCATTATAAATACAAATAGTCTTATAGTGGCTCCCAGTCACAAAACGGGGGGCAAAACCGCGGCTAGCCGCTTGACGCTGACTGTTGTAGTGGAACTATAAAATGCCGCTATCGCGGCATCAACAGTCAGAGTCATTTTGCCCCCCGTTTTGTTCCTTCGCGCCACTAGAATTTTCTTTTAGTATTTATAATGCGGAAGCCCTGTTTATGATTATAATTTCTATTTGACAGAATAAGTATTTATATAGTAAAATATAGATTATTATTATATAAAGCAGTATATTGGAGTGATTTTAAAAATGGATACTAATAACGTAGTAATATCAGGTTTTGATACAGATAAGGATGACAGCCTCCAGATTAGGTTGGACAAATCTTTTGGAGTTCCAAATGGTCTTATTGTTTATCTGACAGGCTATATAGATACATATAACTCCACTTATTTTCAGAAAAAGATTACACAGGTTATAGAAGCAGGCTTTGTAAACCTTATCTTTAATTGTGCTGCATTAAACTACGTTTCTTCTACAGGTATTGGTTCCTTTACAGTATTCTTAAAAATGCTCAAGCCAAAGGGCGGCGATGTTGTACTTCTTGAAATACAGCCAAAGGTTTACGAAGTATTCCAGCTCCTTGGTTTTTCTCAATTCTTTAATATTAAAAATTCTACAGAAGAAGCAGTTGCTTTCTTTTCAGAAGGCGGACAATCTTCTTCTTCCATATTTCCGCTTGTTATTTCCTGCCCTGTATGCTCAAAGAAGCTGCGTGCAACTAAATCGGGAAGATTCCGCTGTTCCGGCTGTAAGTCTATTCTTGCAATTAATGAACAGGGAGAAGTTTCTCTCGGCTAAGGCCTTCTATAAACCCCTGCACTATCTGTGCATAAATTGTGGATAAATCGGTGCAAAACTCAACTTTTCTCACTGTCTGATTATGCATTTTGTCTTATTTTTTATTCCTGATTACATGAAAATGTAGTATAAAAACCGGATTTTTCAGATTATATCTGCTAATTCCTTATATTATAAGGATTTAGCACACAATTTTGTAATAAATATAGATTTTATAGGATTCCATAAGCAGTGAATAAAGGCAGATTACAGCTGGCAAAGCGGTGAAAAAATGTGGATAACTTGTGAATTAGACGTGTATAAAATGTGTGTATAAGTGTATAAATGTGAAACAAAAAAACCGTGAAACATAAAGACAGTGTAAACGCATTATAGTCTATATATTTCGGCGGGTCCTAGCGATAACCACCTTCGGTGGTTTGAAAAAAAAGCAAGGTATCCCCCGTCATCCGTGCGACGTCCGGCGTAAACGCGGCCGTCCCACTGCCGGTCCCCCCTTACTTTCTTTTTCCTGCGTCCCGCACCGCCTATCTATTCTTTATAATGCGTTTACACTGGCATATGTTTTGAACGGAAGAGAGTTGAAGTTTTGACAGATGTTTTTTTATGATGTATAATTACTTTATTATAAAATAATTTATTGGGAAAAGTTCTTTGGTCTGGCGGATTTGCCGGATTTATAATCTATATATTTCTGGAGATATTCTTATGAAAAAGATTACTGCGGTTTTAACTGTTCTTGCTGTTATGGCTGGAGCTTTGATGTTTACGGGATGTGGAGTTGGCAACCTTATATCTGATACATATGATTCCTGGTATGTATATAAAAAAGAAGTAAATGTACCTGTTGCAGGAGAAGACGAATCAAGAACTGATGGAATATTAAAAAATGCAAAGGTTTATGTTCGTTTTAATCCAACCGATGGATTAGATGTTAGAGTTTGTACTACACATACACAGACAATCAATTTTATGGGAACAGGTTATGAAATCGAAACCACACAAGTAACCGGAGCAGATAAACATTATCCAATCTCTGCAGAAGTTAATGTTGCTTCATGGACAATTATGCAGGGAACAGGCAATTTTATAAAGGAAGAAGCTCCTGATCCTAACATTAAACTTGATGATATTTTGAAAGGCAACTTTAACCTTAAGCGTATGCTTGCTAATCTGCTTTTAGGAACTCTCTAATAGAAACGTGGATTGCCACGGCCTTCGGTCTCGCAATGACGAAGGTGGAGGCGCGGGGGTTTTAGGGGCAGAGCCCCTAGGCGAGGGGGTAGCGGAAAACGCCGCAGGCGGTTGCAGCGAGGGGGAGACTTCCCCCTCTTTTTTTTATTTGGAAATAATTTGTCTTTTCTAAATAACTGATGTATAATTAACTACTATGCTAGAAGTACTTAACGATCAAGATTTTGAACAGTTTCGCAAGGTTATTTACGATGAATGCGGCATTACTTTTTCTACTACGAACAGGTCTATTCTGGACAGCCGCATAAAGGATTTATTGCGTAAAAAAAATATAGCAACTCCTGCCGAATATCTTTCTATAGTTCTTAAAAATCCCGAAGAAATGAAGCTCATGCTGGATTCGGTTACTACCAACCTTACAAGGTTTTTCCGTAATCAGCCGCATTTTGACGCTTTTATTAATTATGTAATTCCGCAAGTTATTGAACAGAAAAAAAAGGGACTGGATCGAACAATCAGAATCTGGAGTGCCGGCTGCTCTACCGGCGAAGAGCCTTATACCATTGCAATGATTATGAAGGAAATTACACCTGCGGGTTTTGATTTTAAAATTACGGCTTCGGATATTTCGCTCAAATCGCTTATGGTTGGACAACAGGGTTTTTATGCGGACAATAAAATTGAAGGAATTCCTGCTGACTATCTTGCAAAATATTTTACAAAGGTCGAAGGCGGCTATCAGGTAAAAAAGGAGCTGCAGGATACAATTCGATTTGACTACCATAACCTTATGAACGATTCGGGCGCAAGGAATCTAGATGTTGTATTTTGCCGCAACGTTCTTATCTATTTTGACGAAACGGCTCAGCTTACGGTAATTAACAGATTCTGGGATGCTATGGCTGCTCAGGCTTATCTGTTTATTGGACATTCGGAATCGCTGTTTGGTATGAAGACTCAGTTTGAATTTCTTAAAACAGACTGGGCCTGTCTCTACAAGAAAAACAGATAGCACAGTTAAGCAAGGTTTGTTATGGATAAAATTTCGGTTTTAATTTGTGATGACTCTGCCCTCATGCGTAACTTAATTGGCCGCATTATTACCGATTACGACGGTTTTGAGCTGGCAGGCAAAGCAGAAAACGGAAAAGATCTGCTTGATAAAATTCCTTTGCTCAAGCCGGATGTTATTCTTCTTGATATAGAAATGCCTGTAATGACGGGAGTTCAGTTTCTGGAAGAACGAAAGCGTCGCCACATAGATATTCCTGTTATTGTTCTTTCGAGCATTGCTACAGAAGGTGCTGCCGTTACAATGCGCTGTCTTGAGCTTGGTGCTGCAGATTTTATTACCAAGCCTGGCGGTTCTGTCAGCCTGAAGATTAGCGATGTTTCCACAGAAATTATTGAATATGTTTCGAGCTATGGCGGCTCTTATGCAATTCTTAAGGGCAAGCATGTGCCTTCGCCGGATTACTTTAGCCACCAGGTTAAGCTTAAGGCTGCGGCAAAATTTGTTGCACAAAAAAAGGGTGAAGATGAATCTAAGCTGGCAGGCATTAAGCCTTCGGAATTTGTTTCCCCTCCTTCCTGGTTGCCGCAAAAAAACAAGGAGCCGGCAGTTATTATTCCGGAGCGTGAGGGTGGCCGCATAGAAATTATTGCAATTGGTATTTCTACCGGTGGTCCAAATGCACTGCGCGAAATGCTTGCAGAAATTGACCCTGAAATAAAACAGCCTATACTTATTGTTCAGCACATGCCGGCGGGCTTTACTGCAGAATTTGCACAGAGCCTTAACAATATCTGTCCGCTTGATGTAACGGAAGCAAAGGACGGAGAGCCTGTTGTAAACGGACATGTTTATATTGCTCCCGGAAATTTCCATATTACAGTTGAAAAACGGACAATTGGTGCCATTATACGTTTGAATCAGGAAGATTTGAGAAACGGACACAGACCGTCGGCAGATGTTTTATTTGAATCTGTTGCTCATTATTACCAGAACAAGGCGCTTGGCGTAATTATGACCGGTATGGGACGTGATGGTGCAGCCCAGCTTGCCGAAATGCGTAAGAAGGGTGCCTGGACACTGGGACAGGATCAGGATTCGAGCATAGTTTACGGTATGCCTAAGGTTGCCTGGGAAATGGGCGGTGTACAAAAGCAGGTTCCGCTGAACAAGCTTGCAGGCGAAATAAGCAGACTTGCAAAAGAACACGCCTTTTAATTGATTTTTTCTGATTAACGATGCAGAGCTTTAAGGCGCTTGTCGCATTCGCTGGCACCTGCGTTATTATGAAGTTCGGTATAGGTGTCGCGAAGATTATACAGGGCATTTTCGCTGTACGGGTTTAGGCACAGGGCCTGTTCAAAGCATTCAGAAGCCTGTTCATACTGCTCCATATTGAATAAAGCAACTCCTTTTAGATTCCAAAAACCAGGGTTTTCCGATTTGTTTTCCAGTCCCTGCTCAGTGTAATACAAGGCTGAATCAAATTCTTCCTGCTGAATGCAGATTGTTGCAAGAGTTTCCAGTACATCGTCTTTTTCCGGAGCAATCTGCCAGGCCTTTTCCAGTGAAGAACGGGCATTTTCAAGGTCGCCGCAGTCACGGTAGGTAATGCCAAGGTTATACCATAAAAGATAATTATCCCGTTGAATTATTATTGCCCGTTTAAAACATGCTATTGCTTCGGTGTACTCACCGCCTGATGCAAGGAGAATTGCCTGATTATTTAGAGCCTGTGCTTCTGCGCGTTCTGTCATCTGTAATCCTCCGGAATCATCGATTTAAAAAGGCTTGTGATGAGTGGATTGTTACCAAAGTCCGCACAGCTTTTGTAAATGAGTTCCCGGCCCTTTTGTGCAGCAAGACTTATACAATTGCTGGATTCCAGAACTTTTATGCATTCCTCTACAGCAGGAGAATCAATTCCCTGAGCTGCAGCCTGTTCCATAAGAGCACAAAGCTTTTCCTTATCCTGTGGCCGGTTATGAACATGAATGAGTACAGGCAGAGACTTTTTGCCCTCTACTATATCATCTCCGCGTTTTTTGCCGGGGTTTCCTTTTGTAAGGTTTATTACATCATCTATTATCTGAAAGCCAACACCTATCCGGGCTGCTATTTCTCCGGCAATGCGGGCCTGTTCCTGTGTAGCACCACCTGCAAGCATTCCTACCTGTGCTGCCAGCGAAGCCAGAGTTCCGGTTTTATTCAGAACCATTGCCTCGTATTCTTCCTGGGTTGGGAATATTGATTTTTCCCTGTGCCAGTATATGTCCATAGCCTGTCCAAGATGAAGGCGTCTGAGCTCGTTTGTATAAAGCTTATAAAAGGTAAGGCGCTGTTCGGCTGTGAGCTCCGGTGTGAGTTCGGGTGAATTGATGCACACAGGCGCTTCGAAATAAAGCCAGCTTGCACTGTTGAGCGCTGTGTCCAGACCATAGGTTATGTGAGCTGCGGGTTTACCACGGCGAAGGTCTGCGGAATCTTCTATATCATCGTGGATGAGGCTTGCGGTATGTACAAATTCTACAAGAGGTGTAAGTGTATAGGGATTTGTAAGCGGCTGGTTTTGATTGTCCTGCTTATGCTGCTTGCCCTGGTTCCCCTGCTCTTTTGCCATTTCGTAACACAAAATCATAAAAAGAGGGCGCCAGCGTTTTCCGCCAAGATCTATCAGGGTTTTGTTTGGCTCCAGAAGATTTTTTATAAAAACAGGATTTTGCGAAATTGCCTGAGGAAGCGTACCAAACGAAAGCTCCTGCCATTCGGGTGAAAAATTAATTTTGAGAGCATTGTTCAGGGCAGCTTCAATTTTCTGCTGCCGTTCCTCGAATTGTTTAAGCATATTTGTAATTATAGCACGGAAAGGGGTGTTTGTAAAAGGCGGTATTTTCCCTGAGGTAAGTCTGGCGGAAGAACCAGGCGGCCTATTGCTATGCGCTCAAGGGCGGTTACGTGATTGCCCAGGGCTTGGAAAAGGCGGCGCACCTGGTGAAATTTGCCCTGGGTTATTGTTATGCGGCAGCGATTTGACGATAAAAACTCCAGCTGTGCGCCGGTGCTTTTTTGTTCCGGTGCTTTTTTTTCGGCAGGAAGCATAACGCCATTTTTTGCCTGTTTAATATAGTCTGCCTGCTCGTCCGGTTCTACAGGAGTTTGAAGTGTTGCTTCATATGTTTTTGGAATATGATTTTCGGGACGGGTAAGATAGTTGGAAAAATCTCCGTCATTTGTAAGCAGCAAAAGCCCGCTTGTATTGCAATCAAGTCGGCCTACTGTGTGCAGGCGTTCTCCGCGTTTGGCATTTTTTACAAGCGTTTGCAGCTCGGGCGGTAAAAGCGTGTATACAGTTTTATGAGAATCGGAAACCGCGGAACAGACATAGCCGCAGGGTTTGTTCATTATAATGTAGATTTTATTTGAAGAAGGATTTTCCATGGGCAATTGCTTCCGTCAGCTCTTTTCCATCAGTTCTTTTTCTGGAGTGCCAGCGTGTTACGCTCCCAAAAAACTCCGTCGGCGTAGCCTTGAATTGATTTATCTTCCTGAGCCAGCTGCAGGCGCTTTGCTGTAAGCAGGGCATATTCTTCGTTGAGTTCTACGGTACACCAGCGTCGGTTTAATTTTTTTGCAACAACTGCTGTGGTTCCGCTGCCTGCAAAGGGGTCAAAAACTACGTCGCCCGGTCGGCTGGATGCAAGAATTAATTTTGCATAAAGCTTTTCGGGCTTTTGTGTCGGGTGGTCTGTGTTTTCCGGCATGGACCAGAACGGCACGGTTATATCGTCCCAAAAGTTTGAAGGATAAGTAAGACGGTAGTTTCCGTCGTCTGTTTCCTGCCAATCCTTTGGTTCGCCGTTGTTTCGGTATGGAGCAAGTACGCGGCGCTTTTGCTTTACGGCTTCTACATTAAAATAATAATTCTTTGGATCACACACAGCAAACCAGATATCTTCCATGCCGTTTTTCCAGTTGGCTTTGGCACCCCTTCCCTTTTCGCGCTGCCAGGTTATTCGGTTCATAATGGTAAGATTTTTTTCAAGTGCCCGCTGGAGCGCTGCCGTACATTTCCAGTCGCCGCACAAATAAAGAGAGCCCGTGGATTTGAGCTTTGCGCAAACCTGTGGCAGCCAGGAATCCAGATATTCTTCGTAAGCCTGATTGGTGCGGGCTGCAAACTTTGTACCATTAAAATCCTTGGTAAGGTTGTACGGCGGGTCAATTATTATAAGGTTCGCAAAACCATCCGGCAGCTTTGGAAGTGCCTTCATAAGGTCTGCACAGATTGTGGCGTTTTCATAAGGCAGCTGCCCGGCACCATCCGGAAAAATCAGCTGCGTTTTGAGTTCAGCCTTTTCCTTATCTGTGAGTACAATGGTTCTGTTCATGCCGGCACGAGTTTTTTCCATGTGTATAATATAATAAAAAAAAGTATAAATTCCTATGGAAAAAAGCCTCTTAAAACACAAAAACTTATCCGGTTACCGCTGCTTTTCCACAGATTTTGCTCAAATGGCATTTCTGTGGGAAAAATTTTCCGCCACAAGATAAAATACTTTGATGAAACTTATGTTTTTTCCCATAGATTTTTCAAATATGCCTTTTCTGTGGGAGGAAAATCCCTTTTCAAAACAAAAACTCGGGCAGTAGCTTGCATTTTTTCCCACAGATTTATCTATACTGCCATTTCTGTGGGAAAAATTTGCAGCCAACATACAAAATATCTCGCTACAGTTTGTAATTTATCCCACAGATTTTGTCAGAAAGCAATTTCTGTGGGAAAATTTTCCCGCCGATATACAAAATACCTCGCTACAGCCTGTAGTTTTTCCCACAGATTTTATCAAAATATCATTTCTGTGGGAAAAGCTTCCTGTCAGACAAAATCCGCATTATCTGAAAAATCTCCTCATTGTAAAAAAATGTTTTATCTATTATATTGTAGGAACTTAATCTTAAAAAACGCGTTAGGGATTGTAGGGGCGCGAAGCGTTCCGTAGTGATGGGATTGTCGGGTCAAGCCCGACAATGACAGAACGGAGGAATGGAGCGAAAGCGGAATCCCGAAAAGCCCGACCTGAAGCGACCGAAGGGAGCGGAAGGGAACGCCCGAATGGAGATAAAATATGGCAGACACAATGCATACATTGGAAAAGAACCCTAAATGGCAGGGTAGACGTGGTCCTGTTGTCCTCGTAATTATGGACGGCGTTGGATATGGTAAATTTGAAGAAGGCGACGCTGTAAAGGCTGCACGCATGAAGTATCTGGACTGGTTTACTGCTAACTGCCCTCACACAAAGCTCAAGGCTCACGGAACTGCAGTAGGTCTTCCAAG
>JAEEGL016945537.1_pt1 | contig 14632 bp, 2 predicted proteins | sample 9134231 | NCBI WGS metagenome assembly JAEEGL01 (sample SAMN16246548, study PRJNA631951) | gut metagenome | biome: gut microbiome; feature: rumen; material: fiber-attached | host: Bos | place: Iran: Karaj | collected 2018-10 | reverse complement strand
TTTTATTCTTCTTCACTCGGAACACCGCATCGAGGATGAGCAACACCCCGTTCCAAAGGGTATTCCCAGCCATCTTCACATATTTCCGGTCCATATAGGATTGGGTCTCAAAGTCAAGGTCTCCTTTTTCTCTTAAAAGTTTTTTCGCGTTATCCACATAACGGCGCGCTTCTTCTATTGGGTTTTTCTTTTCCATAAGACTATGTTTTAAAATAACACTGCAAAGATAGCATAATTTTTTAAACATCACCATTAATTTAAAGATTTTTTTTCAATCAATTAATGATTTTCAAACCACCTTACTTTATTAATATCGCAACAAAACAATTTCTAAAAACTCAACACTGCGTTCATTTGTTGATAAAAAGTCTCAAAGTGAGCTTTTTATAAAGAAAAATATTGTATTTTTGCCGCGCCAAAAAGGTACATTATTAAATATGTAAAATAATCATTTCAAGATGACGCAACATAAACAGATCATTCAAAGAAAAGGCCTCGTGATGAGGGCCCTCGCCATGGCATTGTTCATTGCCCTATTTACCCAGTTCGCCCAAGCGCAACAAACCTTGAGGATGACCAACGGCACACGGGAAGTACCTGACAACCCTGGCTTCCAGTTTTATGATTCAGGCGGTCCGCTGATTTACACGCCGGGAACCCCCGAAGCTGACGAGTACAACTGGACCACTTGGTACCAGCACAACGAGGAATACACTCTCACCCTCACCAACCCTGATGGCGGCGGTATCAAAATCGAGTTTGAAAAACTCCTCATCAACAATGATTTTCTTTCGTTCTACGAAGGCAATACCGTTGACCCGTCCCAGCTCATCGGCACCTTCACCAACAACGATTACTCCTCTGCTTTCTGCGATGAAAGCAACCCTTTGATCATTGAGTCTACCGGAAACATGACCATCCGTTTTGAGTCGGATTACCACTGGCGTGACGAAGGTTGGGTGGCTACGGTAACCAAAACCACATCCTTTACACCACGTCCTCCTGTTGCAATGCTTGCCGCATGTGACAACCAGATGACCTTGATTCCCACCTGTAAAATGGGTAGCACCGATTTGCTCCAATACAAGATTGGCGATGGCGCTTACCAGACCTACACTCCGGGCTATTCGGTAACCCTGAACTCTACGGATTTCGAAAAGACCATTACCACGAAAGCCACCGTCGGGGGTGTAGCATCCGACGGGAAAGGCCACACTTTCAGAGAAATAAAGGATCCCAGCGCACCCGTAGGAGAGCCTAATGCGAGTTCCAACACCGTGACGGTGTATTTCCCCGAAAAGCCTGCTGGCGTGAACGACACCTACTATGTCAGATGGATCATTAACAGAAACTCCGATTCCGACAACGAAAACCCCAATCTTTGGCCCGTTTCCGACCACGAATTCCAACAGCCCAGCAACACGCCTCACACCGTACCGGCAGGAGAAATCGACTATACCAACACTGGATTGGCAACACCTTTCTACATCCACCTGGCCACCCGAGGCACCACCTGTCCTGACAACTTCTCAACAGTGGTCTCGGTGGAAGTTGACCAGATTTACGTTCCCAAACCGACCATCACGTTTGTGACTAGCGGCGATACCGGTGCTACTACCTTTGCTTGTTCTTTGGAAGGCGCCACCATTTACTATACCATTGATGGCAGCGAACCCGATCCCGCACATGTAGGCGCTCCCTATCCAACTTCGCAATACACAACAGGCAACGTCATTGTGGATGCCGGTACCACCGTCAAAGCCGTTGCAGTGAAAAGCGGTTTCACCAATTCCGCCGTGGCTTCGGAGATCTTCATCCCCGGTGCTGAAAACGGCAACGGCCAGAACGGCGTTTACGGCAACATCGTCCTCCTTGACGACCGTGAAGACCACAGCTGGAGCTACTACAGCGACAGCCTCCAGCCTGTCCACCGCCTGAATCCTGCCGATGTGAAAATTACTTACAAAGGCTACGGTAAAAACACGATGACCACCACGAATACGGATGACAGCAACATCCCCAACAGCGCTTTCAATGCCAATGTGACGGCCAGCCAAGTCAAGGTGAATGTCAACGAAAGCGGCAATGAGTTCGTCTACCTGAAAACCTTGGAGAACGCCAATGATAACGGTACGGGCAACTATCCCTATACGATGATCCCCAACCCGTTCTCGGTGAGACCGAAGTATGATGGTGGCGGTGGAAGCGCCCCTACTCCAACCATTGATGTTACTATTGGTAGCGGTAATTCGTCTGTAAATAATCTGCCAATTCAAATGACTAACAATTACTCTTTTAGTGAACAGATTTTTACTGCAAGTGAAATAGGATCGGCTGGTACAATTAGGACCATCTCATTTTATAAATCAGCCCCTAACTACGACAGATCCAGAACTCTTGTCATCTATTTGACGCATACAGATAAAACATCTTTCACTTCCGATAATGACTGGGTTACCCTATCGAATTCGAATATTGTGTTTTCTGGAACAGTTAATTTCCCAGCAACAAACGACTGGGTGGAAATAACTTTGGACACTCCTTTTGACTATAATGGCACTTCCAATTTAATTGTGGCTGTAGATGACAATTCCGGCCAGGCTGCCGGTTCCGCTAGAAGCTTTCGATCTTATTCTACAAGTGCAAATAGGGCTATTTACATCTCTGGTAACACCAATTACAATCCCACTTCAATAAACACCAGTGGAACTAGATCAACCTCAAACAACCAGATTAAGTTAAGTAGTGGATCTGGTGGCGGCAGCTCTTCCTCTTCCAACGAATACCGTGGCTTCTACGCTTGGCGTGTAAGCAGCATGTCGGACGGCTTGATTATCAAGGTGGGCACCAGAGAATACACCAAAGATGACATTACTAGCGGCATCATTCTCGATGCGGAGCAAGAAATTGAATTCCTCACCAACAATGACTATGGCAATGAGGTGGAATTTGAAGCCCTTTGGGCACAAGCCTACGTTACGACAAGCAATTCTACCACAGGATTGCACTCCGGTGTCTCCTATGAGCGCAACTTTGTGGTGGGTGCAACAGGTATTACGGCGATCAACATGCCGATAACCTATAGCAGTTATTATCCCGACGGCACCCCGTCGGGCACAACCAGCACCGTGAACGGCTTTACGTGCTCCAACAACACCAAGTTTGAGAACCTGAGAATATCAGGCGGCACTTTCCTCGCCAACAACAACTATCTTTGCATGGGCCGTGGCATCACTGGCACTGCAACTTCCATACAAGGTATCGATCGATATGTTAGCGGTACCACGAATTTTTCCACTTTGAATTACACCCTCCGTATAGAGAGCGGAACTTACTCGCAATTGGCATTCGTTAGAGACGGTACTGCTACCGTTACAGGCAGGTATCTGGTCAAAGCCATTTTAGGTAGCGACTATGACCGCGCCAACAACAAGGACAACTCCAAATTGATCATTTCCCAGAACAACAACTTGTTCTACTCCAGAAGTGTCACTTTCAACTCAGGTTCCAATGTTAATCAAAAAACCCTCGATTGTGTCATCAAGAGCGGCTCATACCAAAGTGGTTATTGGGCACAAAACTCCAATGGAGACGGTGATTATACACACTCCATGTATGTAGGTCAAAACTCTTCAGGCGGCACCTATCCCGGTGGACGTTATGTTGTTATTGAAGGTGGCGAGTTTGGTAGTGTTTGTGGAGGTCGTGGCGTAGGTAATGAAGATACGTCTTACTGCGATCCCGACTTCCTGACCTTCAGCCTAAGAATCAAAGATGCCATCCTAAATGGAAGTATTTATGGCGGCGCATCCGACAACCCCTCAATCGGTAGCCGAAGAATCGTTATCACCGGCGGTACCATCAAAGGTTGGATTGCCGCAGGTGCCAATGGTACCGGTGGCGTATCCGGCAGTTCCGCTCAAACCATCGGCAACTCCTACATATACGTGGGAGGCAATTCCGTTGTAGGTGGAGCAAATATTACGGTGAACAGTACCCCTGGCGGAAACATATTTGGTGCCGGTCGTGGCAATACCAACCAGATGTGTAGCGTGAAGGTTTCCAATGTGGTGGTGGCAGACAATACCACCATCCACCAGAATGTTTACGGCGCCGGTTATAACGGTTACACCGAACAGGTTACCAATGTGTATGTCTTAGGTGGTACTGTAAAGGAAGGCGTGTTTGGTGGCGGCTATAATCACAATGGCAATTTTAGCGGTACTCCAAAAACCATCCCCACCTCCAACGTCTATGTCAAAGGCGGCACAGTGGAAGGCGGTGTCTTCGGCGGCTCCAACTCGAGCGGAACGGTGATCAACAGCCATGTCACCATGACGGGTGGTACGGTCAGCAATGTGTTCGGCGGCGGCCTTGGTGCCAACACCTCCATTAGCGGCACCAATGCGAGCACTACGGTCAAGGTCGGTGGCGGCACGGTCAGCAACAATGTGTATGGCGGCGGTGATGCCGGTACCGTCACAGGAATCACCAATGTTACTGTCAGCGGCGGTACCATGAAGAATGTGTATGGCGCCGGTAAAGGTGCCACCAATGTTACCGCACTCATCACCGGACAAACCAAAGTCAACATCAGCGGCGGAACGATGAATAACGTGTATGGCGGCGGCGAGGCAGGCAATGTCGACAACGGAACCAGCCTGGCTTCTACCGTCACCATCCAAGGCGGTACCGTCAACGAGGATGTGTTTGGCGGTGGTCGTCTGGGTAAAACCACGGGCAATGTTGTCGTCAATGTATTTGACGGCTACATCACGGGCAATGTGTATGGCGGTGCCTTCGGCAAAAGAGAAGAAGTGTTTATCGCCGGCTCCCATACCGTCAATATCACAGGTGGTCAAATCTACACCAATGTGTACGGCGGTTCCCGTAATGCCGACGATGCCTTGAGCTTCAATACTTCCAGCAGTGCGGCAGAACAGCCTGTCAACCGCGTGAATGTCAGCGGCGGTCACGTCTATTATCAGGTATTTGCTGGCGGTTACTTCGGCCATACCTATGGCTCGGTGTATGTTTTTGTCGGACAAAACGCCATCAACAACGCGCCCAACGCATCCCCAACCTCTGGTGTAGGTTACAATGCAGCAGCACTGCTGATTGACGGCTCCGTGTGGGCCGGTGCCGACTTCGGCAACTTCGACGGCTACAGCTTCGGCGCCGCCACCATCGAAGGCTACTCCAACGTGTACATCGACGGCACGGACTACAACACCATCAGCACCAAGCCCACCGATGCCGGCTACATGAATATCGGCGGCTCCATACTCGGCTCCGGTACCTCGTGCTATGCCGGTTTGCTGGGCAGCAACCTCATCATCCGCAACTATGGACGACCTACCAAAAACCCCGATTACAGCAAGGAAGCCATTGTCGAGCCTTACCTCTCGGCCACGCGTAACCTGATGTCCATCCAGTTCTTCCGTACTGCCGTCATCGATGACACCCATATCCACCTGATTGGTCAAGGACGCATCAACTCCCTGGTCACGACCGAAAAATATGCCATTTACAACATTGAAGACATCCTGCGCATGGCAAACGGCAGTTCGGTCTTCATCGACTTCCCCACGGATCAGATGAAACGTTTGGGCAGTTACGTATGCAACGATGTGTATGCCGCCACGCCTAGCTATACCGAAGTGGGCATTGACGACCTTGATGACAATGGCAAAGACAACAAATTCCGTGTGAACAATGGTTCCTACCTCAATATCAAGTATCTCGGCGCCTATGGCACCAACATGGATTACGGTGAGCTCATCGGCTACTTCTACATGATGACCGACGATGTCAACCGCACTTGCGCCTACGCCCGTCCGAAACAGAGCTCCGATCAAGGCAACCAAATCAACACCAGCTACGACAACGCAACGGACGGTGGCTTCTTGAGTTACAACGGAGAGTATAACACCTTCACGGCGGGTACACTTACTGGCAACGTATTCGCCTCAATTTCAGATGCTCCGGGTACCGGCACACCTGGTGTGCAGATGCCTTACGAGAACCACACCTTGGTCTCTAACGGCAAGCACGGCGAACAATACTTCCGTATCTGGCGTTACGGCGACAAATTCAGTTATCGCCAAGGCGTTCTTAACGCAGTGGCCAAAAACTCCGTAGGATACTCCACCACCGATGTAGTCATTTCGCTGCCCGCCCAGCATGGCACGGATTCTTATTTCAGAATCCAGTCGGTGAACGGCTTCCCCATGATTGACTATGGCGATGACGTCATGTTGGTCAACGCCGGTGCCTATAACAGCACTAACGATGTTCCCACCACCAATGGTTGGATGTACTATCAACCCAAAAGCGGCGATACCCCGGGCAGTTATGTAATCAACCAAACAGCTTCTGAAACGCATGTTGCCGCCGGCCTTAGTGCCATCGACCAAAACACAAACGCCAATTTCGGCCTGGTGGCCATCCCGCAAGGCTCACTGGCAGGAGGAAGCAATGAAAACTGGCTGATATGCAACCAGGCTGGTGACGAAAACGAGGCCCTTGCCCAAAAAATCTGGACCAACAATGACGATATCACCAATCCGAGTATCCTCTTCCGTCTCACCTACAACAATGAACTCACCAACAATTCCATTTGGGATCCCATTATTATCACTTTCGAGCAAGTCGACAAAGACGGCAATGTGACAGACGTGATTGAAATCGCCCTTTCGGTGAGCACCGTCACCACCATCAACCAGGATTTCAGTGGCCAAGCTTGGGCCATGATGAACGGATTGGGCAACCAAACCGACACCTATACTGCCAAAGTGGTGCTGCCGGGCTTTATCCCCTTCGTGAACACCGAGGGCGACCTGAGCAACTGGACCTTCAAGAGCGCCGTGTGGGTCCCCGAACCAGGCACAACAGAATTTGACAACGCCTGGCAGAGAGGTTCCGACTACGTCCAAAGCCATGCTGCCAACAATATGTTCTCCATGCAAATCCTTCCCGCCCCCAACTTTGACAACACGGTGGGATGGAACAACTACGACCATACTGCCAAAGACTTGAAGACCTTGAATGAATCAGCGGCCAATGACACCATCTTCAGACACCTGGCCTATACCGACGGACGTAACTCCACCGCCTTCGACTTCATCCTGCACTTCGACGGAACAGCCATTTGTAACGACACCAAGAAAAAAATGGGTGAACTTCATGTGACTTTGCACTTTACGAACCTCAAGACAAGCACAGAACCCGACCACGGCAAAGACCTTCTCATCACCATCGAGGTGTACCGGCGCGGTCAGGGAGTCAACTATTATCTTGACGGTGTCAACGGCAACAACTTCTTCGACGGAACATCGCCCAACTCTGCCAAAAAGACCTTGAACGGTATTTTCAACCGTACCGAATATACCCCCGGCGACAACATCTTCATCGTGAACACCGTCACTGCCGATGGCGCCACCGCACTCGACTGGAACGGCGAACAATACGGTCAGGTGGTCCTCTACCGTTACCCAGGAGGCCATACCTTGAACCCATCCACTGCTTCCACTGAGGTATTCCTGGGCTATGACAGTTACAACCCCGGCAACAAGGGCTTTACTGAAACGCTTGTAAAAGTGGAACGCAGCATGAACATGCACGGCATTGTGCTTGATGGTGCCTACGACATTGCCTATGGGCATCCCAATGCCTCACTGGCACCCGAACCGGCTACCAACTACCAAACGCCTACCTCCCCGCTGGTCGACATCGCCACCAATGGTACGCTGACAGTGTATGCCTACAGCCAATTGCGCTGGAACTGGACCAACCACGATGGTGCGGCAATTTACAACGCTGGTGTATTGAATATCCGCCAAGGCAGCCGCATCCTTAATAATAAGGTGTTGGCCGAAACCTACAACGGTGGCGGTGTGTATGTGAAAAACGGAGCCACCATCATTGTCTCCGACTCCATCACCATCAACCAGAACCTGCGTATCAACAAGAACAACAACGTTTACCTCCAAGGCGAAAACAGCGTCATTCAAGTGGGTACCATCAATCCCAGCGACGGCTTGGACGCCCTGACAAACAAAGCCAAGATCGGTGTCACCAAGGGAGCCTGGCCTGACTATAGCTACAACCCCATCGCCTACTCCGATGGCGGCGGTTCCACTTATCTGGGCAACCTCATCCCCAGCAATCCCAACGACACTCCGGCTGAAGATTACATCATCTTTGACGACGACTGCTACTACAAGCTGGTCACCCTCAACAACACACCGGGCTACGAACCTTCTTCGGACTACCTGTTCTGGGTGGGTACCTGGGTCACTGCGGTAAGGAGCAGGCCAGACGGCTTCAATCCCAACAACATCGACTCACCCGAAGACTTGGCCTGGGCGATTTCCGTGGTTAATGGCCTGAACGGCCAGACCGCCGCACCGGCAACGACCTTCCACGTCACCACCGACATCGATATGTCAGCCAACATTTGGGTTCCGATAGGTACGTCATCCCATCCCTACACGGGCACCTTCGATGCCCACGGACACGTCATCCAGGGCATAAAGAGTTCCCTGAATGAGGAAAACATGGGTATGTTTGGTTCTTACAACTCCAGCAAGGGAGCCATTCAGAACATGATTCTCAATGTCAGCTTCACTGGAGGCAGCTCTGTGACAATGGGCTCGGTGGCGGCTATAATGAACGAAGGTGTCATCAGAAACGTAGAAGCGGCAGGCGTCATCACCGGCAGTTCCAGCACCACCACCATGGGTGGACTTGTCGGCCAAAAGGAGGGTGGTGAAATCCATTCCTCATTTGCTGCAAACACCATGAACGTTTACAACGACAACACCAATGTAGGTGGTCTGGTGGGAAGCAACAGGGGCAACCTTTTCAACAGCTACGCTGCTGTCACCATGGGTACGGGCAATCTAGGCAACATCGGCGGACTGGCCGGTATCAACCACGGTACAATCGAGAACTGCTATGCCGTTTTAGGCAGACAAACCTTCCCTGCGTTCGCCTACCAAAACAATGGCACCATCAACATCTGCTATGCCGATGAACCCAATGATTACGTCGACAACGGCAATGATCCTTCCGGCCATGGCCGCTACACTGAGGTCGGTGACCGCAAAGACATCGGCTATATGTATTATGACAATGCCATAGAACTTGAAAGTGGAGAAAGCAACGACTACGTCACAGATGACATTGAATACTACAAGGAAAACGGCAGCGGAACACGAATTGAAAAATGGAACGGATTGCTCAGTTCGCTGAATCAGTGGGTAAACGATGGTCACACTGGCTACACTTCCTGGTTCCGTCCGATAAACCAGCTCATCAACGGTGACCTGCCGATATTGGGCTTCCCGAGCGACAACTGCCTGGGCACCACCGACATCAACGGCAAGTACCTCATCTACGGCTCCACTGAAAACAGTGCCAACGGCCTCGACAACCTGCTCTATACGTTCAACGAGAAGATGGAAGACGCTCCCTCGTCGCTGTTCCTCTATGGCAACGCCACCGATGTGACCCGCGTACCTGAAAGCCAAGTGAAGGTATCCATCAACGAGAATGCCGTACTCCTCCAGGCCGCTGGATCCGGCAATTTCATCAACGCCACTGTAGGCATCACCTTCGACAACTCTTGCCAAGCAGCCCACGCTTATCCAGGCGGCGACGACGCCCCTGTACTGAACTATGACTGGCACATGTTGTCGACTCCGCTGCGCGATGCCAAGATTGGCGCCACCTACTCGCACTTTGAAGGAGATGCCTATACCCCGGACGCGGGTGAAGATGTCATATTCCAAACTTGTCCCTCCGACATCGCCTCGCTGACCAACAGCTACTTCCCGAACGGATTGGTTGGACAAAACACGATAAGCTGGGACTTCTACAGTTTCTTCGAACCCGAATACCACTGGGTCAACCTGAAACGCAACAAGAACAACCACTTCCATCAAGATGCCTACGAGGATGTCGTGCAACCTGGTGTCCCCTATCAAATAGACATAGTAGACCAAGCAGGAGACAGTCATTACAGGCACTATCAGTTCGAATACACTGAAACCGACCAAAGTGCAAATCCATCGCGCGATGACAACTGCATCTTTATCCCCGGCAAGGGCTACATGATGGCCATCAGTCAAGACAGCTACATGAGCAGCACCGGCACGCTGAACAACGGAAATGTCGAAATCGCCATCCCTTTGACCTTCCAGTCGGAACAACCGAAAGAAAAAGGCTTCAATCTGGTGGGCAACCCCTATCAGGCCTATCTTGACATGACTGAGTTCTTCAAGACGAACACCGCGTTGAACAACTCCTACTGGGTTTATGTCGCAGAAGGTGATGGCTACATCGCAGGCAACTGCACCGCTTCAACCAACTATGCCCTGCCTTCAGTGACCTTGCATCCGCATCAAGCCTTCTTCGTGAAAACCACCGAAGACCGTAATGCCTATTTCAACTATGGCATGGCTACCGCTGATTCGGCTGGATTCTCCTACTTCCGTAGCGCAAGAATCGATTACCCGCTGGTGAACCTCTTCGTGTCCAACGAACAAGGTGTGAAAGACCTCACTGTCATCGAAGCGAACCGACCTGAAACCGACGGCACACCCAAGATGCGTGCCATGAAGACCACCAACTTCGAGCTCTATACCCGCACCAACGGTCAGGACTACAGCATCCTCTTTACCGAGGAAGGGACCGAACGTGTGGCCGTGGGCTTCAAAACGAGCGAAGACGGCACCTATACCCTCAAATGGGATACCCAAAACGGCAAGTTCAGCTACCTCCAACTCATTGACAACATCACAGGCGGTCAATATGACATGCTCGTCACTGACCACTATCGCTTCGAGGGCCACGCCAACGACTTGACTACGCGCTTCTATGTGGTGTTCAAAGTCGACAACGGCGAGGACGACATGGGCGACACCTTCGCCTTCTTCAATGGCAATGAATGGGTGATCAATGGCAAAGGCACCTTGCAGCTGATCGATGTGACCGGCCGTATCCTCTACAGCAAGAACTTGTTAGGTGAGACCTACTCAAGGGCTCATTTCGACAACTTTGCCGCTGGCGTGTACATGCTACGACTGGTTGAAAACAATAACAGCATCAAATCACAAAAGATTATTATAGAGTAATCTGTAATTTCCTTCTGTAAAATTTTTCATACTATTAACGTTTATGTGATTTCACTATACGTTAATAGTATGATTTTTTTATCAAATCTCTAGTAAATACAGGGAAAAAGCCGTATTTTTGCACGCATATTTTAACACGTGCGCATTATGAGAAGGAAATCGCTTATCGTACTGATTGTCAATCTTTTTCTAACTGAGTTTGTCTATGCACAAACCCCCATCACCTCGTTGAGCGGCATTGGCTCCAGTGGCAACTATATCATTCAGACGGATATTGATGCCGCTTCGTTTGGCTCTTCAATTGCCTCGTTTAGTGGCACTTTGGAAGCGGCCATTGATCCCGCCACAAACATGCCCTACCGCATCAAGAATCTCTCAGTGCCTATTTTTACTACACTTACAGGTACGGTGAAGAACCTGGTGATTGAGAACGTCGCCATCAGCCAAAGCGGCCAAGTGGGCGCCATCGCCTGCACCGCTACAGGTACAGCCCGCATCTACAACGTGGGTATCCTAGGTGGCTCCGTAAAAAGTACAGGCACTTCGACAGCCAACAATGCCACCGACTGTTGTGGCGGTTTAGTGGGACTGCTCGACGGCAACTCCAATGCATCAAATGCTCCTCGTGTGGTAAACTGCTATAGCTATGCCGATATCACCGGTGGTAACCGTGTGGGCGGCATCGTGGGCTACAACAACTACTCCACCAACAAAAACAACCTTCGCTCAATGGTATTTGCCTGCATGTTCTATGGCGACATCACCGCCGGCAACAACAAGGCACCCATCTATAACGGCAATATCATCTCGAACAAAGATAATACGGGAGTGAGCAACTTCAACTACTTCCGCTCCGACGCCCCGTATGCGCAAAACCGACAAATCAATACGGCCAACTGCGCCTTGATGGCCGAGACACGTTTCTTGCAGCGCTTCGAATTCTTCCGCCACCTGCTTAACGGTCACCGCGAGTTGGCTGCTTGGTGGGCCACAGGCGATGTGGCAAACAAGGCCCAGATGCTCAAATGGGTCATGGAACCGTCACAAATTGGCACAGCCACTCCTTATCCCATTCTCAAGGCCCCCGGCTATTATCCCTCGGTGGTGAACCTCGATGCAGCAAACGCCTCCACCACCACAGAATGCAACAAGGGAGGCAAACTTGGCACGCTCGCGGTAACCATCGAAATGGGCAGCAATACCCCCTTCGACAAACCCTCCAATGCTGCGATCACTACATCAAGCCTCAACCTCAACATCACTGACAAAGATCCCGACCACTTCAACTTCAATTACTACAAAGTGCAACTGCCCTACTACAACGACGTGGGAACCATGAACTACACGGGCAACCGTGTGGTGACAGGTTGGAAGATTACCTCTATCACTGGCGGTACCTCTGGTTCCTTCACCACTGGCTCAAACGATGCTCCTGACTGGAACTTCGCCGACCGCAACTGCACCAATAAGGACCTCTTCAGCGTCAGTGGCCGCGTGTTCAACCAAGGCGACTATTGGGATGTGCCTGAAGGCGTGACGGCCATTACCATTCAGCCCTATTGGGCTAAAGTTGCGTATGTAGCTGATGACTATCGCAATGTCGTTTACAATGGAGACATGAAGACAAAATACAATGTCGCCCTCGGTAATGCTGAAAACGGTGGTGGCCAATGGTTTACCAACGACAGTGACGTGAGTTTTGTTTTCAATGGCAACCCTTTGACACTGCACGTTTACAACACAATCAGCGGAGCGATCTCTGCCCTTTCCATCAACAAAAGCCACACTGTATTCGACTACGCCATCGTGCTAGTGGGCAATTACCACCAATACAATGGCATATCTAGCAGTAAAGACGTCCCCTATAGCCTCATGTCTATTGATCTCGACCGTGACAATGAGCCCGACTACAACTATATCCTTCGTTTTGACAGCCGTACGATGCTGCATCCGTTGAGGGTTGATTTCTTGAATGTTCCTGGCCTTGGCATGGCGCAGAAATCCAATGGAGGAACTGGCTCTTACAACTTCGGCATCCCCAAACCCTATGACTGGTTTGAGGTAACCAACACAGCATTATTCCGCGTCACACAGATGGAGTATTGTCCCAGCGGTCGCAACAAGAAGCCTTTGATCCTGCAAGGTGGTGTCATCGAACAGTGGGTCGCTTCGCAAGGAGCAGCCAATAGTTCCGGAGATCCGGGTGACTGTGTGCAGTACTACCATTTGGGCGATAACGTATGGTTCAAGGAGTTCCACATCGGTATTCACCAGGACTACCAAAACCCGACACCCCATCCTCCTGTCTCAATCACTGGAGGCGATTATGATGAATTCGCCCTTACTGGATTATATCGCGCTGATGCTAATCACTACGATGACAACGCCGAGTGCTACATCAACGGAGGACGCTTCGGAGTGGTGTCTGGAGCAGGACGTGAAGGAATTGGTCATGCCACCAACCACACCAACGGCAACATCACCTGGCAGATCGATCATGCCGACATCAATGAGTTCTACGGTGGTGGGCTTAACTTTGCCCACACTGCGCAAGGCAACATCAGCACCACCATCAGCAATAGCCGCGTGGGGATTTTTTGCGGCGGGCCTAAATTCGGCGACATGAACGACGGAAAAACCGTCATCACCAATGCCACCAACTGTGAGTTCGGCACCTATTTCGGCGCTGGTTATGGCGGCAATTCCTACAACCGATACGCTCCTGCCAACAAGAACAATGTCTCCAATATCACTTGGAACGATTGGGTACGAGCTGAATATAAACAAGACTACAACGGCAACTATAGCGGTGTCTCCACACAGATCAACTACCAATTCATCCCCATGTCGGGCAATGCCAGCAACGTGGCCCGTCTCTTTGTGGAATTTGTCGGCTTCTCATTAGCTACCACACGCAACGTCACTTCTGCCCTCACGGGATGCACGGTTACTGGCAATTTCTACGGAGGTGGCAGTCTGGGTAAGGTGGACGGTCCCGTCACCTCCTCCCTTGAATCATGCACAGTGAAAGGCAACGTCTATGGTGCCGGATTCTCGGCTTCGTTGCCCACCGTCGAAGTCGATAGTATCGGCTTCCGCGTGGAGCCCTATTACTATACGGACTTTGGCACCTATCGTAGGGGGGTGAAAGGATCTACCACCACCTACACTTGGCAACACGGGAACTCCATCAGCATCGACAAGGACAATCACATTCTATATACCACCGAGAATTTGGAAAAAACCAACCTCGGCTCGGTGTCAAACAACGTCAGCCTTACCATCAGCGGCAACAGCACAGTGAAAGGCAGTGTCTTCGGCGGCGGTGAGGAAAGCGCTGTCCGTGGCTCAACCTTTGTCTTCATTAAAGATCGCACCAAAGTGCTTGGCAACATCTACGGCGGCGGCAACATGGGCGAAGTCGGTGGCGACACCAAAGTGATCATCAACGGACTGGAATAATTTGTATGATAATAAAAACACACAATAATATG
>JAEEGL016628080.1_pt1 | contig 14632 bp, 9 predicted proteins | sample 9134231 | NCBI WGS metagenome assembly JAEEGL01 (sample SAMN16246548, study PRJNA631951) | gut metagenome | biome: gut microbiome; feature: rumen; material: fiber-attached | host: Bos | place: Iran: Karaj | collected 2018-10 | reverse complement strand
GCAAAAAGTAATTTTGTTTCTTTTTTATAAAACGGAGATTTTTTATATAGAGACAGAAAGTTTTCTATCGCCTGTATATTATGTGCTCCGTCTATTATAAAAGAACAAGTTTTACCATTTATTTTTATTTTTCTTAAATCAAATCGTGCAAACCACTTTACTTTTTTACAAACGTTTTTTATCGTACCGAAATTTATTTTAGTAAAATTTTGTTTCAATATTTCACAAACACATAAAACAGTTGCCAAATTGTATACTTGAGAATCTCCGAGCAAACTAAAATTCAATGTTAAAATTTTATTTAGCCCGTAATAACGTATTTTTTGCGTGAATTTCTTCCAATTATATTTTATATTCTCAGCTTTAAAATCTTTATTAAAAATATATATTTTAGCTTTCTTTTCTTTAGCAACTTTTTTTATTTCGGTAATGGCAGTATTTTTTATGTTTCCACACACTACGGGAACATTATGTTTTATAATTCCGGCTTTTTCAAAAGCTATTTTTTTTATTGTATTTCCTAACACTTCGGTATGATCAAAATCTACACTTGTAATAACGGATACCAAAGGTGTTACTATATTTGTAGCATCAAATCTACCGCCGAGCCCCGTTTCCAAAACGACAATATCAACTTTATTTTTAACAAAATATATAAAAGCAAGAGCTGTAATATACTCAAAGTATGTAAGTTTATGCTTTTTTGAGATATCGGCATATTTTTTATCTAAAGCATCCAGCTGTTTATTGCTTATAGATATCGAGTTTATTTGTATTCTTTCGTTTATTTTAATAAGGTGGGGAGAAGTATATAAACCGGTTTTGTATCCAGAACTTATCAAAATATCGGAAATTACTTTTGCCGTTGAGCCTTTGCCGTTTGTTCCGGCAACATGAATATATTTCAGTTTATTATAGTCTATGTTAAGAGTTGATAAAAAATTCTTTATTCTATCCAACCCAAGCAACATAGTTTTATATTCTTTTCCTGCTTCTATCGAAATCATTTTGTTTTAAATACAAAGAACTTTATTATTTTTATTATTGTATCTTTTAAATTTTTTCTTTCAACAACCATATCAACCATACCATGTTTTAATAAAAATTCAGATAACTGAAAGCCTTTAGGTAATTGTTGTCTGATAGTTTGTTCTATAACTCTTGGTCCGGCAAAACCTATTAAAGCATTGGGTTCTGCTATTATAACATCTCCCAGCATTGCAAAAGAAGCCGCTACGCCACCTGTAGTAGGATCTGTTAATACCGATATAAAAGGTAATCTTTTTTGACCTAATTTTGCAAGTGCTGCAGATGTTTTTGCCATTTGCATTAAAGATATAATACCTTCCTGCATTCTTGCACCACCTGAGGCAGCTACAATAATTACAGGCATTTTTTTCTCTATTGCTTTTTCTATAAGTCTTACGATTTTTTCACCTACAACAGAGCCCATACTACCGCCCATATATTCAAAATCCATAACACCTATTGCAACAGGATATCCACCCATTTTTGCTTCGCCTGTACAAATTGCATCGTTTATTTTGTAAGAGTCTTTTTTTACTTTATATCCCGGAAACTCAATAACATCTACAGGTTTTAAGTCGGAATTTATTTCTTTAAAAGAATCTTTATCAGTTAAATATTTTATTCTTTCTTTTGAGTTCAATCTTACATAATATCCGCATTTCGGACATACCATAAAATTTTCTTCAAAATCTTTTTGAAAAATTATCTGTTCGCATTTCTTACATTTCGTCCATAAACCTTCCGGCAAACCTTTCTTATTGCTAACAGTGGAAACCATCATTTTTATTTACCTCAACATTTCTTGTTTTATTAAACAAATTACATCTTTTTTATTATACAAATTTTTTATATAAATAGATATATTAATAATACGTTTTTATTATCATCTTGAAACTTACAAAAAAAGATATTAAACTATTATTAATATATATAATAATATATAGCATAAAGTATTGCTATTAATGAAAGGAAAAACAATGAAAAAAATAATAAGCATTCTAATTGCTTTATGTTTTTGCAATTTAACAATAGCAGATGTTTATGGTGCTTTTGTTCCAACAATAACTCCTGCACAAAACAATGTTGCCATGACAAATTATTCTCTATTACCTGTGGATATAGGAAAATTAGTTCAAGATGTTTATGTTTTAAGTAATACAACCGTTATTAATATTCAAGATTTACATTCCGATGAAAACACTCAAAAAAATATAGCATCAATATTAGATTTCTTAGTTAAAAATTACAATGTTCAAAATATATATTTCGAAGGTGCAATTGGAGATTTAGATTTTGGCTGGTTAAATTCCATAGAAGATGAAAAACTCAAAAAAAATATTGCAGATAAACTCTTGGGTGACGGCAAAATTACCGGAGCTGAATATTTCGGATTCTTTAATAAGAACAAAGATATTCTTTTTAAAGGATTGGAAGAAGAAAATGTATATAAGGAAAATTTTGTTATTTTAGGAAAAATGTATGAAGAAAGGCCTGCAATACAACACAAGATGAAAGAGATATCAGATAAATTAAGACAAAAGAGTAATGAACTTTTCAATTACAAATTATCTTTTATTGACGATTTAGTTAACGATTATAACAACAAAGATATTTCTCAAAGCCAATACTATTCTTATTTATTTAAACTATTGAAAGGCAATACAAGTTCGAATATTGATTATGTAAACATTAATAAAGTTTTACAATTGAAAAAAGACTTTGATAATCTAAACACACAAAAATTAGAAAAAGAAATAATTGAAATAAATAAAGAACTTAAAGAAAATTTATCATACGAAGACTATTCTATTCTTCAAAAAATGTTTATAAATTATCCTAACCAATATTATAACGAACTTTTAAATTTTGTATTAAATAATAATCTCGAGAAAAAATATATTGAGTTTGTAAAATTCTCAAATTATTTAAAGCAACAAAATTCAATAGATGTTATAAGTTTACTACAAGAAGAAAAAATTTTAACAGATACTTTATACGACATATATTCAAAAACCATTGTTGAAAAAAACTTAATATTTCTAAATAATTATACGAATAAATTATTATCTTTTTTTACAAATTCCTTACCATCCTTTGAGTATCAATATATAAAATGTAATTTTAACAAATATTGTGTTTTACTCGAGAACTATATTTCAAACACAGATATAACCGAAATAAAGCAATGGTACAAAACAGTTGATAAATTCTATTCTAATAACGAGAAAAGGAATTTGTTGTTTTTAGAAAACATATTGAAAAAGAAAATATCAAAAAATGATTTCATAAACAGTTTCGTTATAAAAAACAATGAAAGGAAATCTTTTGAAGAAATATTACAATCAACAAAACAGCCCGTAGATATTATGGTAACAGGCGGATACCATAGTCAAGGACTAAAAGATTTAATGACCAAATTAAACATAAATTATGCTGTTATTATGCCTAATATTCATTTGGCAAACACTAAAGACAGTGAAGAAAAATTTTATAAGGATTACATAAAACAATATTCTATATTAGCAAATACTTACCAAAAATTTATAAGAAGTTCCGTTATGAATACAGTATGGGAAGATCCCGTAAAAGTTATGGTAGGAACTTTTTTCGATTATAGTCTTTTACAAGAACTCTCTATGAATCTGGGGAAAAAAGAAGAAGTAACAAATATATTGGAAATCATACAACAACATTTTACCGATATTTTAAAAAACAAAGGTTTAAACATTAACCCTAAAATAATCAATCTTGAAAACATAAATAATAATTTTCTTTTAACCGTTTTAATCGATGGAAAAGAAAGATTATTTTATATTTCAAAAGATGTTACGGGTGAAATTAACAACAGAGAAGATATAGCTGAAATAGAAAAGGAATTTAAAAATTTAAGTACACAAGAAACCAAAAGAAAAAGTTCAACAGCAAAATTTCTAAAAAAGATTTCAAGATTTTTAACTTTTGTTTTTGTTTTTCCTTTGATGATGGTAATGGGTGGCGGAGGAATATCTTTTTCGAACAAAAAAGAACAAGCAGAAACTCAACCCAAAGAAGGACTTACAAATAACGGGGCACAAATAAAAGTTGATAATGAAAAAGAAGTCGAATATATTGATACAGTTTTTGACAAAGGTGCGCAAGTGAGTTTAAAAGGCAAAATAACTTTGGACAATGTTTTTGCAGGTAAAGGCAATAAACTTACCTTAAAAGCCGGGCAAAACACTTCTATAACAATAAGAAATATTGATATGAGCGAAGTAGGTGAACTCGATATTGCAATAGAAGATAATGGTGAATATGAAATTGTTTCGGAAGATGGTATTATAAAAGTTTATAAAGTGTTAAGAACAGATTTTTCTTCTTCAACAAAGAAAAGAATGGAACTTGTTTCCATATTAAAAAAAGGCAGTTTGTTTTTACCAAACGAATCTGATTGGAGTTCTAAAGAAACAAAACCCATTATAGTCTTTTACGGCAGATTCGGTGTTTGGTCGGGAGAAGAAAATATAGATAAAAGAACTGAGTTGCTATATAAAGATAAAGAAGTAATATACATAAATATATCCGATTGTACTTCAATGAGTGGAAATATAGATATAAAGCAATTAGAGAGAATTTTAGGAAAGAAAAATTTAAAAGGAAGATCTTTTAATATGGATCTTTCTATAATAGAGGACAGATATTCAAAACCTTTAATGGAACTTGGCGATTTTTGGCTACAACAAACAGAAGGTGTAACTTTTTTAAACACACATGTTCCTATTTCCCTTTTTGTAAAATCAGAACACTATTTTAACAGAGAAAATAAACATTTATATCTGAATTCCGATGGAACATACAGAAGATATCCTTATAAAGATCGTAATTGGTTAAGAAATGTTTTGTTAAAGTATATGCCGAGTTTTAAAGACAAAACTTTTGTTTTTGTATGGCCTGTAGAATCTGTTAAATACACTTATTATACTCCGCAAAATGCCGATGGCGGAGCACCGGAACAACGAGTACCTGCATTTGAACCATTTAAACAATTTATGGATAAAGCTACACAATATAGTGCAGATGGAAAAGATTCTGTAGTTTTTATGCCGGGATATTTAATAGCGGAACTGGCTATGTACTTAAAAAATCCAGATATTGGAAGTGAATTTACAGATATTACTTACGGAAGTACGGAAGAAATAAATCAATTCAATATTTGGTATAAAAAGTTGGATGCAAAACAAGTAGAAAAGATAGAGGTGTTAAAGTTAGGTAATTTAACTATAGTTATGTATCCGGAAGGGAACAGAGGACATAACGAACAGGCATACTTAAAAACTTTAATGGCAACATATAATTTCGGCAAAGAAAGTTTCGATGGAATGTTAACACAAGCGGGCTTTACCTGGAAAGCAAATACTGTATATGTCTTTGAAGGTAAAGAAATGGAAAACTTAGATATGGAAGCTCAACTTTTGAAAAATCCGTCAATAAAAACCGGTACTGTTTCTTATGTTTACGAAAATTTAAAAAGAGTTTTTATAGATCTTTATACAAACATGAACAGATTTTTCAGAACAATAGCTTCTAAATATACTAAAGGAAATTGGATTTCTGTTGAAGAAGAAGTAAGAGAGTCTATAGATCTTACACAAATAAAAGAGTCTATAACGGCAAAATCTAAGTTAGGTTTTGATTCTGTTGCAGTTATTCCCGTAAAAGCAAACCTTTTAAACGAACAAGACTATGGAACTCCTGTTATTTTGGAACAAGACGGGAAAAAGATTTCTGTATATACATTAACTTTTGAAGATTCTAAAGTATATCTTGTAGGAGTTACGAGTAAAGACACTCTTTGGCAAGATTGCGTATTAAGTTATGTATGTGACTTTGTAAGAGATTATAAAAACAATATAATTTCATTCGATGGCTTACCGCAAATATCGGAACAAAGAACGAAATACTTATTTGCTAACTATATTCCCGTAGTATTAAATTCAGATGATACAATAAACGAATTAATACAAGGTTTGGGATATGATGATATTATCGATACATCCGATATTGTTTCAAGAATAGGAAATACCCATCTGAAATACCCGTATGTTGCAAGTGATATGAAAGAAATTTCAGAAGCTATAACAATAATAAAAGCTTTAAAAAGAAAATCTTTCTTGGGACAATTTGCTAAAGATAAAACTTCTTATGTAGGTGTAAAAATAGCTTCCGATGAACATATTTTTAACAACGAAATGGAAGAAAACGAATTTATAGAAATATTAAAAGGGACGGATATTGATTTTGTTACTGTTGTTATAAGAGATAATGATTTAGGTGTACATGTTTTAAACAGAGAAACTACCGTAAAAGAAAATTTAACGAAATTGTCTCAACAATTACACAAAGCAAATAAAGAAATAGTTTTAGAATACACCTTCAGGTTTATAGATGAATTCTTTAAAACTTTTGTAAGAACCGTACAAGAAGATTGTAAAGATATGAATTTAGACGGAATAAAACTCGATTTGGCTGATTGTTCAGTTGATGATATCGGTAAAATAATAGCAGATTTAAGAGAAATAAGAGAAGCTCTTCCTGATTTAAACATATCTTTACAAGTATCAAATAAAGCTTGGAAAAAACATTCTGCTTCTCTTGAAGAACTAAATATTACAAGAACGGTTTCAAGCAAAGAAGAACTTCTTATAGGAGAACATGATTTATCTACAGATACCGATGTAAATTATGAAATATCTATATATAAAAATCAACAGGAATATGAACAAAAAGTTTTTAATTTATCCAATCAAAGAGATAGATTATTAGATAAGGATCCTGAAGATGTTTCTTCGGCATTAAGGCCCTTACTTGAATTAGGAGAAGAAAAATTTGCGGATCAAATAATAGATAACAGACTGGAATCTATTTTTCAAAAAGTTGTTCTTAACGATTCAATAGGTCACTTAATTCTTCCGGTTAATATGCTTTATGCTCAACGACTGGAAGACAATGAAAACTCAAATGTTATACAGGCTGTATCTAATTTAATAAGATTGTTTAAAGAATCTAAAGGTATGAATGAAAGAAGGCAATTTGCTTATGAATACGGATTGCAACAAGATGTAATCTTAACTGATGAGCAGGAAAAAGAAATAGCAGAAATTTTAAGGGGAGAAAGCAAATCTTCTGCAGGTAATTATGTAAGGAAACATTTCCCTTATGTATTTGACTATTTCGTAGAATCAAGACAAACCAGAATTGAAATAAGCGATAGCTTTTTATTTGGCATATATGAAGCAAATATTATAAGAAAATATAAAGAAGGATTTTTCGGTAAAGTATTTGAATTTGTAATTGATAGCAATGTCTCTTTTGATACACAGGAAAGAGTTGATACCAGACAAACTTTATTTTATAAAGCTTTGGCACAAATATGTTTATATAAAGATGTAGAAAATATTCAAGATGTTTTTTCTTTAAATGATGATGAATATAAATATTATGAAGTAAAGACTTATAAGGATAATTACATGAACGCTTTTATTAGAGAAGTAAGTCAAAGAACATCTATTTATAACGGAATGACGGTGTTTCAAAAGGGTCTTCCTTTACTAATAAAAACGGTTAACGGATATTTACCTAACAGAAAAGAAACTTTATTTGAAGCAAGATTACTAATGAAAGCTCTTTTAATAGCTTACAAAACACAAGAAATAGAACCTGTATTACCCGAGATTGTTGAAGATGATTTACAAATTGAAGATACCTTTATCGATGAAAATATTAATATGAGTATAAACGATATGTTGGCAAATGCCTAAAAAATACAATTAGTAGTAATTATTAATTGCTAAATTTATTTGATTATATTGAATTTTGAAACTCTGTCTATTAAAGAGTTTCCGGCAACATCGGAACCGATTTCCAAATCGGAAACAATAGTTTTATTTATATAGCTCACTGTTTTCTCATTCTTTTCAGTAAAAGATGTTACGCCCCATATACATTGTATAACGTAAGGTTTATAATCGTCATTTCCGATATAAAGCATAATATGCCCGGATAAATAAATAAACGACATTCCGGGTACACCTTTGTCTATTATTGAAAGGTTTTTTATCGTATCATCGTCTTTTTTATTTAACTTTATAACTTCACCGCATTTTATTTTTTGAACGGAAGTTTCAGGTAACAATATTCCAAAACAATTAAATATTTGTCCCAAATAGCCTGAACAATCCTGTTCTCCGTTTGAACCACCCCAACCATAAGGGGAATGTAAATGATTAAATGCTAAAATTAATGCATTTCTTTGTGTGTAAGGCAAATACCCTATATTTGATTCTTTGGAATTCAAATAGCCTTTTTCCAATATTAAATTGCCGTTTTCATCGGCAACAGGAATATTTACACATATTGTTTTACCGCCTTTTTTCCCTACATAAGGAAACTTGGCACCCATTCTTACATATTCTAAAAATTTTGTTTTTTCTTTGTCGGTAAATATGTCAGCTTTCCCTTCCGTAATAATAACCGGCTTTTTCATTTCTATCCATTTATTAAAAGTTTTTCTATCGGTAAAAGCCAAGTTTTCAGTTTTTATCCATCCTTCTTCACTAGGTGTTACAACATAACACCATACATTGTCTTTTGTTTGATTTAAAACAATTACAGGTGTTCCCAAATCGATACTTTCTTCTTGTAATCTATCTATATCTTTAGAATTTATACTTGATATTATTTTTTGAGAAGTAGGTAGTAATCTAACATCATTGTAATGTGTTGTTATTGCAAATATCACTTCAATATTATCTTGTTCCGGTATATCAATGTTATTTTGTAAACTAATAAAAAAGTCAGGAAATAAATGCTCTCCCGACTCATTCAAATAATTTTTTTTAGATATATAAGAAAAAGTTTGATTAAATGTTTTTTCCAATCTTTCTTTTTTTATTGTTTGCGGATATTCTTTCATATTTGAAATACCCAAATGTAAATTATAAATATCCTCATTTAATTTAGTTATTTGTTTTTTATCCAAAATAATTTTATCAGGTTCAGACAATTTGGATATCCAATAACCTTCTGTTTTTTTGTTTTTATCTATAGTATCTTCAAATATAACCTTATCCGTAGTTTTACGATATACGATAGAAACAGGATTCTCTATACGAGCTCTTTTTTCTAAAATTCTAACGTTATTATAATTTATACCCGTTTCTTTTTTTGTTTTGGCAAAACAATATTGAGGCACCACAAAACTTATAAAAAGTAACAATATTAAAATTTTTGAATTCATGATTTTTATTATACAAAACAAATTTCAATAATTGAAGGGAAACATATAAAATTGATAAAAAATTTTTAATAGATTATAATTTTATTAATGTATAAGAATCATAATTTCTTTAATTTTATATTTATATGTGTATTGTTTGTAACATTAGAAGCAATATGTTACAGCGACAATTCTGTTAACAAAGAAAACATTAACAAAGCTACAAAAGTCAAAAATTATGAGATTGTTGTACCGGAAGTGTTAGGTTTAGATTCAAGAACAGCACTTACAAGAAATGAAATAAATATAATAAACACAAAAACATTTGAAAATCTTTTAAAGTACAAAAAAATATTAACCAAAGAAATAGATACTACCGGATTACAATATACGGAAATATGGGTAAACAAGTTGAAAGATATTGCAAAGGAAATAAAAAAGCATCCTGATACAATTGTTATATTAGAAGGTTTTAGAAACACCGAACTTACAGAAAAAGAAAATATTGAATTATCAAAAGAACACGCTTCCTTTGTTGCATCCGTATTTAAAGATATTTATAAAATCGACAATACCATGGCAGTAATAGGCAAAGGTTTAGAAAAAAACGAAAATTTTATTTATAATTGTGTTATAATTTCATTAATAAAAGATATCAATCCTTCGGATAGTATTCAATAAGAAAATTTATTACTTTATTTTATTAATTGCATCAAAATAAGCTTTGTTTGGTAAAGTATTTTTTTTGTATATGATAGTTTCTGCATTTGCACCTTTTTTTGTTAATTTTTTTGCTAAACCGTTTATTTTGCTTGCACTCATTGATTTATTCTTTTCACAATGAAAAAAATAGAAATTTTTATTTTCACATTTATTCAACTGTTTCATAATATCTTTTGTCGGTTTAGAAATATTCATACATAAGGCACCATCATAGTTATCATAAATCAAATTAAATAATAAGGCAATATCTCCACCTAACTGTGAACCTGCTACATATACTTTTACTTCTTTTGTATTGCAAGTATTTTTTATTCTGTCGATTTCCATTAAGACTCTTTCATTTATTTTATCCAGTTGTTTTTTATTAGAAAGAGATTCGTATCCTTCAAAAAAGTCAAACCCCATAATAAAAAAATATTCTCTTTCGGCTTTAATTTCCCATTTAGCAGATTCATTAGCAAAATCATAAACAATAATCTCGTCACTATTATTGTTATTAGTTTTATTATCTACGTCTTTGTTTTTATTTTTTTTATCTTTTTTGCTATTATTTTTTTCTTCGTTGTTTTCCAAATTTTCATAATCGTGAAATAAAATTAGTACTTTAACGGTATCTATATCCGTATCATCTTGAACTATATATATATACGGAGTATAAATATGAAAATCATCAAAAAAATCTAATTTTTCATAAGCAAAAGAAAATGTGGCTATAAAGAGAAAAAAAGAAATCAGAAATAAAGTTTTAAATTCCTTCATAAATAATCCGTAATAGATGTTTACGAATAATTGTAATAAATTTTTATAAATTTTGAAATATCTCTTGTCTGTCTTGAAAAAAACTCTCATTTATTGTAAATTAAGACTTTAATATATTTAAGGAAAAAAAATGAACAAGTACGATGTTATTATTATAGGTGGCGGAAATGCAGGTTGTGAAGCTGCTCTTGCTCCTGCAAGAATAGGACTTAAAACATTATTAATTACACAAAGTGTAGATTTAATAGCAAATATGCCATGCAATCCTGCCATAGGTGGTATTGCAAAAGGACAAATAGTAAGAGAAATAGATGCTTTGGGCGGAGAAATGGGTTGGATTACCGACATGGCAGGTATCCAATTTAAAATATTGAATAAATCGAGAGGCCCTGCGGTTTGGTCACCCAGAGCACAATGTGATAAAAAGCTTTATTCTACATTTATGCAAAATTCAATAATATCACAGAAAAATTTAGATTTATTACAAGCTACAGCCACACAGCTTATCGTAGAAAACGGGAAAGTGGTAGGCGTTAAAACAAATTTAGATGAAACAATATATGCACAAGCTGTTGTTATAACCACCGGAACATTTTTGAATGGTAAAATTTTTGTAGGTAAAACAGTTTTTAACGGCGGAAGATTCAGTGAAAAATCTTCTACGGATTTATCCGAATCTTTAAAAAAAGATTGTGGACTTGAAATATCAAGATTTACAACTTGTACCCCGATGAGAGTTAACGGAAGCACGGTAGATTACTCTAAAATGACTCCGCAACCGGGAGATAATCCGCCGATACCTTTTTCACATTTTACAAATACAAAGATTTGGCAACAGACAAAAAAACAAGTACCGTGCTATTTAGTATATTCAAATGAAACGACACATAAGATAATTAAGGATAACATAAAAGAATCTTCTTTATATAACGGGCTTGCAAATGCTCACGGACCGAGATATTGTCCTTCTATAGAAGATAAAATTGTAAGATTTCCGGAAAGAACAAGACATCAATTGTTTTTGGAACCGGAAAGTTTAAGCACAAAAGAAGTTTATATAAACGGACTTTTTACCGGGTTAGGGGAAAAAGTTCAACAAGACCTTTTACATTCTATTGAAGGGTTAGAAAATGCAAAAATAATAAGATACGGATATGCTATCGAATATGATTATATTCCGCCTACACAAACTAAACATACTCTTGAAACTAAAAACATAGAAAATCTTTACCTTGCAGGACAAATCAACGGAACAACAGGTTACGAAGAAGCCGCAGGACAAGGTATTGTTGCAGGAATCAATGCCGCATTAAAAATATTACAAAGAGATCCTTTAATTTTGCACAGGCAAGAATCTTATATAGGTATATTGATAGATGATTTAGTAACAAAAAATGTCGATGAGCCTTATAGAATGTTTACTTCAAGAGCAGAGTACAGATTAAGCATAAGAAATGACAATGCAGATTTAAGACTTATGGAATTAGGTCACCATATAGGTTTAATATCCGACGCAATGTACAAAAAATTTACATTATACAGGCAAACTTTAGTAGATTTATATGAGAAAAATGATGTGCCTTTACCTACAGATGAAGATCTTTCTCCGTGGTCTATGGATAAAGTTAAAGAAGAACTTGAAATTACAAGAAAATATGAAGGTTATATTCATATACAAGAACAATCTGCAAAAAAGTTAGCTAAATACGAGAATAAACAAATACCTAAAGATTTTGATTATGATTCAATTTCAACGTTATCGGCAGAAACTAAAGAAAAACTAAAAAAAGTTTTACCTTTAACTTTAGGACAAGCAAACAGGATACCGGGAATAAAACCAAGCGATATTTTGTTTTTAAATATAGCGATTGAGAAAGCAAAACAGCAGAAAACTAAAGATGCATAGAAGTATAGATGCATGGAAATGATTTTTTCGGAGAAAAAATTATGCAAAAAGAAGTTAATATATATGTATTTTCGGGAACAGGAAATACTCTTATAGTTGCAAATAAAATTTCCGAAATACTAAACAATAATTCTTACAATTCCACCGTTTCAAAAATGGAATCTGTTGACCCAAAACAAGTAGATTTAAATTCTACAATCGGTATTGGATTTACTACCGCATGCTGGAATACATTTCCTTTTGTAAGAGCATGGATTGATAATCTTCCCAACGGTAACGGAACAGAACTTTTTTTATTTACTACCATGGGGGATAGTTCTTTCGGAATGATAGCTCATATTGCAAAAATTTTGGAAAAGAAAAATTATAAAATTATCGGTGCAAAAGGTTTTATAATGCCGAACAATTTTTTGCTTGTGTTAAAAGATGATAAAAATATAGCAAGAATAGAAAAAAACTTATTAAAAGTAGAAGAATATATTAAAGGGATACTTAATGGTAACGGATATATAAGAAAACCTAATATTCTTTCTTCAATTGCATTTTCCGTTTCAAGTTTTGTTACAACAAAATTGTGGAAAAAGAAACTTGCACAAAAGATAATGAAATTTAAAATCGATAAAACAAAATGTAACAAATGCGGGATTTGTGCAATGCTTTGCCCAATGGAAAACATCGAAATAAAAGATTTTCCGCAATTCAAAGACAATTGTATTTTTTGTTTGAGATGTGTATCCTATTGTCCTCAACAAGCATTAAGTAACAAAATACTTTTAAAAACTTACAGAGCCTTAAAAACAAAGGATATGTTATGGAAAAAATAATAATAGATTTTTTAGGATATATAGCTGCAACTATTACAACTATAGCTTTCTTACCGCAAATTATAAAAACGGTACAAACAAAATCCGCAAAAGACGTTTCTATGGGAATGTTTGTACTGTTTACGACGGGGGTTTTTTTGTGGATAGTTTATGGCGTTTTAACTAAAACTTACCCTGTACTTATAGCAAATGCCGTAATATTTTGTTTGGCACTTACACAAATTATTTTAAAAATAAAATATGATAGAACAGAAAAAGGAAACAACTAATGAAAAAAATAATAACTTTATTACTCTTTGTTTTTATTTGCAGTACAAATGTTTTTGCTTTGGAAGATGACGTATTGTACAAATATGTAAATCTCGACACATGTATATCTATGGGTTCAACGGAAACTTACGATAACAAAGACAATAAAAGAGGTATGGTAAGTGTAGGCTTTTTAGGAAATCTTGCATTTGGTCTTCAATTTAACAGAATGAGATATGAATTATCTTATCAACAAAGAGCGGAAGTTTCCGAAATGCTACAAACCATGTTGGGACTTATAAGCACATTAACCATAAGAGCTCTTATGGCAAACGTTTATTACGATTATTTAAGAACAAAACGTTTTGCAATGTATATTGGAGCCGGTGCCGGTGCAGATTATTATGAATTAACAATGAAATCATGGACGGATTTATATGAAGATAGCGGTTATTCTTGTATCCTTGGGGCTTATACCGGCCTTACTTTTATAATCAGTCCGGTTTCAATAGATTTAGGTATAAACTATTACTATATAGATAAACCCGAAACAAACACTTTTGCGCCTAAAATAAGCGTAAGATATGCTTTTTAGTATTATATTGTTGAAAAAATATAATAATTTTGATACAATTTTTTAAATTTAGTCAGTAGGCTAAAATACACACACAAGCGGATTAATCAAAAGTCCCTGTAAAAAGGGTTTGAGTTCTGAAACTTGTGGAGGTCATCTCAAAAGGATGAAAAAAACTAAAGGAGAGACGTAAAATGGCAAACGTAACAATGAAGTCGTTGTTGGAATCCGGTGTTCATTTCGGACATCAGACAAGAAGATGGAACCCAAAAATGGGAAAATTCATTTTTGGCAGCAGAAACAAAATTCACATC
>JAEEGL013828554.1_pt1 | contig 14632 bp, 16 predicted proteins | sample 9134231 | NCBI WGS metagenome assembly JAEEGL01 (sample SAMN16246548, study PRJNA631951) | gut metagenome | biome: gut microbiome; feature: rumen; material: fiber-attached | host: Bos | place: Iran: Karaj | collected 2018-10 | reverse complement strand
GGTCAACCAGGTGGAAGCCCACCTGCTCTTCCAGCAGCCGGAAGCCAAGGCATTCATGGATAAATACGGCGTGGTAATGGAAGCCTGGGCTCCGCTTGCACAGGCCAGCAAGGAACTTCTGGAAGAACCCCTTCTGCTTGCCATCGGTGAAAAATACCGCAAGACACCTGCCCAGCTGGCACTGCGCTGGAACATCGACCGCGGCGTTGTAGTCATCCCCAAGACCACCAGTCCGGAAAGAATGGCAGAGAACTTCGATGTTCTGGACTTCAAGCTCAGTGAAGGCGAGATGGTCTCCCTGGAAGCGCTGGACAAAAAGAAGAGCCTGTTCCTCTCCCATACCGATCCGGATACTGTAGAGATGTTCATCACTGCCGCAAAGCCGGCAGAGGAGCCGATCGCGATCGAGTCGCCTGTCGATGAAAGCATTGAACCGACAGCACCCGTAGAACCGGGTGTACCGGCGGAACTGATCGAGCCGGCTCCGGAAGAAGCACCTGCAGCCGAAGAGCCTGCACCTGCCGAGCCTGCAGAAACCGATCTGCCGGCAGAATAACCGGAATGTTAAAACCGGAACCATCGTTCCGGTTTTTTCTATTTCATCGCTTCGTGCATGATCCGCAGTACATTGCCGTACATGATCAGATCCACTTCATCTGCTGTAAAGCCATCGCGGATCAGCGCATCGCACAGCGCAGGCATCTTGTCCGGCCCGTTGAGCTCCAGATTTCCGCCTGTACCGTCGAAGTCCGTACCAATTGCGACAACACCGATTCCGCCGACTTCCTTCTCATGCCTGGCCATCGCCACCAGGTCCCGGATCCGGGATTCTTTGTTCTCCGGCGTATCATCGAGGAACTGCGGTGCAATGTTCAGTCCCATCGCCCCGCCTTTTTCCGCCAGCGCCCGGATCATGTCATCCGTCATATTGCGCGTATGATTGCACAGCGCTCTGCTGTTGGAGTGCGTGGCGACAAACGGGACTTTTGCCAGCTTGTACACATCCCAGAACACACCGTCCGATACATGGCTGACATCCACCAGCATACCGATATCCTGCATGTGCTTCACCGCTTCCTTGCCGAAATCCGTCAGGCCTTTGTTCATAATGGCCGGATCCAGGGAATTCGGTGCTCCGAAGCAGTTCTCGAAGTTCCATGTCAGTGTCAGAGCCCGTACACCGAGATCATAGAACGCATCCAGCTTCTTCCTATCACCGTGCACAGCGACGCCGTCCTCCATGGTCAGGATCAGGGATGTCTTTCCTTCCCGGAAGTTCCTCTCCACATCATCTGCATTGTACGCCTGCCGCACCAGCTCGGGATACCGCTCCAGTGTATTCTTCAGAACCTTCACGCATCCGGCGATGTGTTCTTCTTCCGTTGCCGGCTCCCGGTGCATGTACTCCCGGAAGAAGACATCCGGCGGGAAGAAGATTGCCATGAACTGGGCCATCGTTTTCCCCTCTAGCAGACGCTTTACATCCAGATGCTGATCCGGTTTATCGTAGAAATCCGCATCCTCTCCGTGCTTGTACAGCGTTTCCATCAGTGTGTCGCAATGCATGTCAATTGCGTATGCCATACCTATTCCTCCCTGTTCTGTATATATCTGTCGATCGCTTCCGCAGCCTTTTTTCCGGCGCCCATGGCCGAAATGACGGTCGCGGAACCGGTTACGGCATCGCCGCCGGCATACACGCCCGGCCTTGATGTCAGTCCGGCTTCATCGATAATGATACCACCTCTCCGGTTAACTTCCAGTCCTTCCGTTGTACTCTTGATCAGCGGATTGGGCGATGTGCCGATTGCCATGATCACAGTGTCCACAGCCAGTTCAAATTCACTGCCTTCTATCACAACCGGACTCCTTCTGCCGCTTTCATCCGGCTCTCCCAGCTCCATCCGGACGGCCCGCAGAGCTTTTACAGAACCGTACTTCGGATCCTTCGGATCCTCATAGCCCAGAATCTCCGTCGGATTGCACAGCAGGCGGAAATCAATTCCTTCCTCTACAGCGTGCTCTACTTCTTCCTTCCGGGCAGGCAGTTCGTTCATCGACCGGCGGTAGACAATGTATACGTGCTCTGCACCGAGCCTCAGCGCCGTCCTTGCGGCATCCATCGCTACGTTTCCACCGCCGACTACTGCGACCGTGCCGCCTTTCTTCACCGGCGTCTTCGGATCTTCCAGGTACGCTTTCATCAGATTGGTTCTGGTCAGGAATTCATTGGCTGAATAAACACCCGTCAAGGATTCCCCCGGTATGTTCATGAAACGGGGCAGTCCTGCTCCGGAACCGATGAATACGGCTTCGTATCCCTCTTCAAACAGCTCATCGATGCTCAGTGTACGGCCGATAATGACATTGACCGCAAACACAACCCCCAGCTCTTCCAGCGCTTCCACTTCCCTGGCAACGATTGCCTTCGGAAGACGGAATTCCGGGATCCCGTAGACCAGTACACCGCCCGGTGTATGCAGCGCTTCGTAGACCGTGACCGCATACCCTTTCTTCGCCAGATCCCCGGCACAGGTCAGTCCGCTCGGTCCGGCGCCGACGACCGCCACCCGGTGTCCGTTCGCTTCCGGACGGTCACCGGCCTTAGCATTCAATGCGTTGTGCGTGTCTGCCACGAACCGTTCCAGACGCCCGATGGCTACCGGTTCAAAGCGCTTTGCCAGGGTGCATACCTGTTCGCACTGGGTTTCCTGGGGGCATACACGCCCGCAGACAGCCGGCAGAGACGACGACGCATGAATGATCTGATAGGCTCCCTCGTAGTCTTTTTCCTTGATCTTTGCGATGAACTCCGGGATCCGGATATTGACCGGACAGCCGGATACGCAGGGTTTTGCGGGGCAGTTCAGGCACCGTTCCGCTTCCTTCAGCGCTGTTTCCTCGTCATAGCCGAGCGCGACCTCATTGAAATTGCAGATACGCGCTTCCGGTGCCTGCAGCGGCATTTCATGCTTGTTCTGTATGACTGCCATATCACTTACCTCCGAACAGACGGCACGCTTCGTCATACGCTCTGCGCTCTTCAGCAGCGTACATACGGTTGCGGATCATCGCTTCGTCAAAATCCACTTCATAGCCATTGAAGTCCGGGCCGTCCACACAGGCGAACTTCATCGTTCTTCTGCCATCCTGCACCAGCGTCAGCCGGCAGCCGCCGCACATACCGGTACCGTCGATCATGATCGGATTCATGGAAACCGTGACAGGGATTCCATACGGACGTACCGCTTCTACGACAAACTTCATCATGACGAGCGGTCCGATCGCTATGACTTCATCAAAGGATCTGCCCGCTTCCAGCATTTCCTTCAGGGGCATAGTAACGTTTCCCTTCTGCCCGTAGGTTCCGTCATCCGTCATGACGATCAGTTCATCGCAGAGAGAACGGAATTCATCCTCGAGAATCACCAGATCCCGGCTGCGGAATCCGATGATGCCGGTCACTTCGGTGCCTTGGTCATGGAATGCTCCGGCAACCGGCATGGCAATGGCACAGCCGACACCGCCGCCGATCACGCAGACCTTCTTCTTTCCTTCTGTTTCCGTCGGTCTTCCGAGCGGGCCGGCGAAATCCTGCAGGCTGTCACCTTCCTTCATTACGCTCAGCTGCAGAGTCGTTGCGCCGACGGTCTGAAATATGATTTTTACGGTTCCGGCTGCCGGATCGGTGCCGGCAATCGTAAGCGGTATGCGTTCTCCCTCCGCGTCCGTACGCAGAATGATGAATTGTCCTGCTTTGGCTTTTCTGGCGATGAGCGGTGCTTCGATATCCATTTCCGTGACAGATGGATTCAGTGTTTTCTTTTTGACGATCCTGTACATAACGCCTGTCTCCTGTCTATGATTGTCTGTCTGCTTGCAGCTGTCTGTCAGTTTCACTATAGCGAACACCGTACAGTATATTCAAGCGCTTATATTGTTATAGTTCCTATGCGAAGAATCATATCCTTTGCGCTATAGGATCATCTGTGCGCAGGAAACAGAAAAGCCCGGGGACTGCCTCCCCGGACTTCCTTGTACGGATCTCTTTACCTTTCAGGTTTCTTTTCCTTGATCTCTTCCGTCAGGATCTCTGCGACATCATCCCGGAAATACAGCAGTCCGCCGGATACTTCAAAGTATCTCCTGCCTTTTTCTGTATCTTCGGCATTCATCATCCCTTGTTTCAGCATCGTTACGATCGGGACGTGCCTCGGCAGAATACCCCGCTGGCCGTCCACGGTACTGACGTTCAGAATGCTGGCGTCAAACTCCTGGAACAGGCCATTGGGCGTAACGATACGGACATGTACCGGCATCAGAGCGTTTCCGCCTTCTTCACAGCGTCTTCGATCGTACCTACGCTCATAAACGCTGTTTCCGGCAGATCATCATACTTGCCCGACAGAATCTCCTGGAAACTGCGTACCGTCTCTTCTACCGGTACATAGACGCCCGGAATGCCGGAGAACTGTTCCGCAACCGCAAACGGCTGCGACAGGAAGTTTCTGACTCTTCTTGCCCGGGCAACGATCTTCTTGTCTTCCTCGCCCAGTTCGTCCATACCCAGAATGGCAATGATATCCTGCAGCTCCTTGTACCGCTGCAAAATCTCCTGGACCTGACGCGCAGTCTGGTAATGATCTTCACCGATGACCAGCGGATCCAGCATACGGGAGGACGAGGACAGCGGATCCACCGCCGGATAGATGCCCAGCGCCGCAATGGATCTGTCCAGAACCAGACGTGCATCCAGGTGGGAGAACGTCGTCGCCGGAGCCGGGTCTGTCAGGTCATCCGCAGGCACGTAGATCGCCTGTACGGAAGTAATGGAACCCTTGTCGGTGGATGTAATCCGCTCCTGCAGCTGGCCCATCTCCGTAGCCAGTGTCGGCTGATAGCCTACAGCACTCGGCATACGGCCCAGCAGCGCCGATACTTCGGAACCCGCCTGGGTGAAACGGAAGATATTGTCGATGAAGAGAAGCACATCCTGATGATCCTCATCACGGAAGTACTCTGCCATGGTCAGCGCACTCAGACCGACACGCATTCTCGCACCGGGAGACTCGTTCATCTGCCCGTAGGTCAGAACCGTATTGCCCAGAACGCCGGAGTTCTTCATCTCGTAGTACATATCGTTGCCTTCACGGGTCCGCTCACCGACACCCGCCACAACGGAACGGCCGCCGTGCTCAATCGCAATATTGTGGATCAGCTCCTGCATCAGAACGGTCTTGCCCACACCGGCACCGCCGAACAGTCCGATCTTTCCACCCTTGGAATACGGACACAGCAGGTCAATGACCTTGATGCCTGTCTCCAGGATCTCACTGGTTGTCTGCTGCTGCGCAAACGTCGGCGCATCACGGTGAATCGGCATGTACTTCTCAGCCTTCACTTCGCCCAGTCCGTCAATCGGCTCACCGAGCACGTTGAACATTCTGCCCAGGACCGCATCACCGACCGGAACCTTGATCGGCCCCTCGGTATCCTCGCAGTCCATACCGCGTACCAGACCATCCGTGGAGCTCATCGCAATGCAGCGCACGATATCATCACCGATGTGCTGCGCAACTTCCGCAACCATTGATCTGCCGGTAGCTTCATCCTCAATCTTTATGGCATTGTGGATGGTCGGCAGACTGTCCGGATCAAACCGAATATCGATGACAGGTCCGATAACCTGAATGATTTTTCCTGTTTTGCCCATCTTTCCTCTCTCCTACACAGCGTTTGATCCGCTGACAATTTCCGTAATTTCCTGCGTAATCGCCGCCTGGCGTGCTTTGTTGTATTCCAGCATCAGCTCTTCGCTCAGCTCGTCCGCGTTGTCCGTCGCCGTCTTCATCGCTACCCGCCGGCTTCCCTGCTCGGACGTCGTAGCTTCCATCCACTTCGCGTAGGCAACCGTTTTCACCATCATCGGCACGACCTCTTCCAGAATCGTTTCCGCATCCGGCTCGAACATCGTCTCCGCTTCCAGCCTGTCATCCGTCTGCTCCGGTGCAACCATTTCACACGGAAGCAGCTGCAGCAGTTCCGGACGGAAGGTCATCGTATTGATGAACCGGGTGAACAGAAGCTGCACCGAAGCATATTCTCCGTCACGGAAGCCCTGGATGCCCCGGTCCATATACTCCTTGATCTCATCATAGGAGAGATGATCCGAAGATATGGGTTCCTCATTCACCAGCCGGAAGCCTTCGTTCCGGAAGGAACTGTACATTGACGTTCCGACCAGAACCACAGGATCCTCCTTCTTCAGAAGCGCTCTCGCTTCCTTCAGAATGTTGGCATTGTACCCCCCGCAGAGACCGAGATCGCTGCAGAACACCATCGTATACGCCTGTCCCTCCTGCTTCGGCCTTACCAAAGAAGACTGTACGCCGGGATTCCTGGCAACGATTTCATTGACGCTTTCCTGCAGCCGGTCTGTATAGATACGGTTCGCCTCCACCAGGTTTCGCTGCTTGAACAGCTTCGCGTTCGCGATCATCTCCATGGCTTTGGTGATCTTGCGCGTCGATCTGACCGATTTGATCCTTGATCTCAGGGCCTGTTTCGACTGTGCCATACTACTTTACTCCCAGAAGCGGATCAAACTGCTCCAGCGCGGCCTGCATCGTATCCTTCATACGCTGCTCCAGCTCCGGAGAAATATCCTTCTTGTCCTCCAGTTCATCGATGATATCCTGCGCATTCTCCGCAAAATACCGGTGAACGAACTTCTCGAAGCGCCCGACTTCCTCAACCTTGACCTGGTCGATGTAGCCATATTTTGCCGTAAACATGGAGAGCACCTGTTCGTGCATGGACATCGGCTGGTACTGCGGCTGCTTCAGCAGCTCCGTCAGACGCGCACCATGATCCAGGATCTTCTTCGTCGCCGCATCCAGATCGGATCCGAACTGGGAGAAGCTCAGCATTTCATGGTACTGCGCCAGCTCCAGCTTCAGGCTCGAGGAAACCTTCTTCATCGCCTTTGTCTGCGCATTCGAACCGACACGGGAAACCGACAGACCGCTGTCTACCGCCGGACGTACACCGGAAGCGAACAGATCGCTCTGCAGGAAGATCTGACCGTCGGTAATCGAAATGACATTGGTCGGAATGTAGGCTGAAATATCGCCTGCCTGCGTCTCAATGAGCGGCAGGGCTGTCAGAGAGCCGCCGCCCAGTTCATCGGACAGCTTCGCAGCTCTTTCCAGCAGACGGGAATGGAGGTAGAAAACATCGCCCGGATACGCTTCACGTCCCGGAGGTCTGCGCAGCAGCAGCGACATGGTACGGTAGGCAACCGCATGCTTGGACAGATCGTCATAGATGATCAGAACATCCTTGCCGTTGTCCATCCACTCTTCACCGATCGCACAGCCTGCGTACGGCGCAATGTACTGCAGCGGCGCCGAGGTCGACGCACCCGCACTGATAACAACCGTATAGTCCATCGCTCCGCCTTCACGCAGTCTCTGCACCAGACGGGCAACGGTGCTTTCCTTCTGGCCGATTGCTACATAGATGCAGTAGACATCCTTGCCCTTCTGGTTCAGGATCGCGTCCACAGCAATCGCCGTCTTGCCGGTTTCACGGTCGCCGATGATCAGCTCACGCTGGCCCTTGCCGATCGGAATCATGGTATCGATGATCTTCAGTCCGGTCATCAACGGCTGGTAAACACTGCGCCGCGTCATAACACCGGGTGCCACCCGTTCCACGGCCCGTGTCTTTTCCGTAACGATTTCGCCCTTGCCGTCCACCGGCTGGCCGATCGAGTTGATGACTCTGCCGAGCAGAGCGTCGCCGACCGGCACCTCAACGATGCGTCCGGTGCGCCTTACCTCATCGCCTTCACGGATGAGCGTATCATTGCCCAGCAATACAGCACCGATATGGTCCTCCTCAAGGTTCAGGACCATGCCCATCACATCGTTGGGGAATTCCAGCAGCTCCGAAGCCATCGCCTTGTCAATGCCCTGTACGTTCGCAATGCCATCGCCGACACTGATGACATAGCCGACATCATCCGAACGTATCACATTGTCATAGTTCTTGATCCGTTCCTTGAGCAGGGAACTGATCTCATCCGGTCTGATCTCTCTCATACCGTTTCTCCTTTCAGCAGCGCTCTCCGCATTTCATCAATACGGCGCTTCATCGTAATATCCGTCACACTGTTGTCCGTGACCACTTTGATCCCGGCAATCAGACTGCGGTCGATCCGGTTGTTCAGCAGGATCTCCTTGCCTGTTCTCTTCTCCAGCGCTTTCCGGATCTTTTCCAGATCCTCTTCCGCAAGCGCCCGGGCAGAATACACCGTTGCGGTCTTGATGCCGAGCTCTTCATTGGCCAGCGTTACAAACTGGACCAGGATCTCCTTCAGCCAGTAAATCCGGTTCTTGTCGATCAGAAGCTTCAGCAGATGGATCATGTTCGCGCTGCAGGCTTCCCCGAACACCGCGTCCACCAGATCCTTCTTTTCCTGATCGGTAACCTTGATCGCATTGAAAAACTCCATCAGTTCAGGACAAGCATCCAGAACATCCAGCAGTTTCTGCGCCTCTTTCCGGGTCTTTCTGATCGTGCTCTCTTCCCTCACAAGGGAAAACAGTGCTCCGCCGTAATTCTCAGCTACCGCATTAATCATGTCCGGTCGCTTCCTTTACAAAAGCATCGATCGCCTGACGGTCAAAGTCTTCCGCGTTCCGGTCTTCCAGCAGCCTTCCGGCAGCAGCAAGAGCCACTTCCACCATCTCTTTCTGCATATCCTGGTACATACTGGCACGTTCCGCTTCGATCTGCTCATGCGCCTTTCTGCGGGCTGCATCCGCTTCACTGTGCGCCTGGGCCAGAATCGCAGACTTCTCATCCTTCGCCTGCTTCACAGCAGCCGAAACGATGGTCTCTGCCTTGTCCGAAGCTTCGCTCAGCTGTTCCATCGCCTTAACACGATCGCTTTCCGCAGCCGCTCTGGCTTCCTCGCCGGCCGTCAGGTCCTCCTGCATCTTCACCGACCTCTGCGCCAGCCACGCTTTGACAGAATCCCACAGGAAATGACGGGCAATCAGAAACAGCACCAGTGTACTGAGCAGCTGCACTGACATCGTTACGATATTCGGCACCAATTGATTGTAAACATCTACATCAATCATTGCATGCCTCCGGATCAGTACACAAAGATCAGAATAATGGCAATCAGCAGACCATAGATCGCCGCTGTTTCAGACAGCGCAATACCCAGAATCATGTTTGAACGCAGCTGCGGCAGCATCTCAGGGTTCCGCCCCATTGCCTCAATGGCACGGCCGGCCGCAATACCTTCACCGACACCGGTACCCATACCGGCACATACGGCAATACCCGCACCGATTGCAATCAAACCTTTAGTGATATCCATACAAAAGCCCTCCTATTTTGCTTTTTTCAGCTCATCAGGGATTTCCACCCCAACGAATACCATGGTCAACGTAACAAATACCAGCGTTTGGATAAACCCGGCAAACACATCAAAGTACGCATGCAGCAGAGGCGCAAAGACCGGTCCCAGGAAATTGAAGACCGGACCGCCCTGCCCCAGCAGCTGCGCAATGCCGTTGGAAGCCGCCTGTGCCCCGGCATAGACCAGGGACATCATGATTCCACCGCAGAGAATGTTTCCGAACAAACGCAAAGACATCGAAATGATCGATGAAAACTTGCTCAGGATGTTGATCGGCAGAAGCACAGGAATCGGTTCCAGGAAACTGTGGAACCACGCCTTGGCCCCGCTGTACTTGAACGAAGCCACCTGGGTGATGACCCAGGTAATGATCGCCAGCGTCAGCGTAACACTCAGGTTGGCTGTCGGCGATGACACCCCGAACAGACTGATGACATTAGAGAGAAAGATGTAGACCGAAAGCGCAAGAATATACGGTGTAAACATCTCTGCGTGCTTCGGCCCGACGTTCTCGATCACCGTCTGATGGACCTTCTGTACACCCAGGAGCACCGGTACAATAATACCCTTCGGCTGTGCCAAAGGATCCGTCCTGCGGATCTTCAGCCCCAGCAGGATCATCGCAACCGCAATCAGCACCGTAACGAACACAATACGGAATACATCTGCCTGCAGCTCAATGTTCATTCGCATCACCCTTTCCACTGAACAGCAGCTCCGCTACCGCTGTAATCTTGATCAGACCCAGCCCCAGCGCAGCTGCGAAGATGTTGAACCAGTCCGGCAGCTTTGCCGCAAGAATCAGCACAGCCGCCATAATCGCATAGTCCACCAGAAACCCTGAATACACCTGGATCCGCCCGGCTTCCTGCCGCTGGATCAATGTATCGCACATCAGCTCGATCTTTTTATAGATGAGCAGGGACGCAGCCGCCCCGAGCCCGAATCCCAGACCGTAGGTCCGTTTGATCAGACCGCTGCACAGCCCGATCACCAGCAGGATCCGGTAGATTTTCCAGGAACGTTCTGTCATCCTCGTCTCCGGTGCTATGTATCCAATATATTATAGCGTATTCCCCCTGACAATGCACCGCAGAGGTGCAGTCCAGGCCGGAACAGTATTATTCACTTTCCTCAATCAGTCCCAGCAGATCCAGGATCCGGTTCAGATCGGCCGTATCCTGGTAGCTGACCGTAAAGGACTTCGTACCGACTTCGACCTTGGTGCCGAGCCTGTCCTGCATCCGGTTCTCCAGATCCCGGATCCAGGGATCCTTCTGCACTTCCCGCTTCTTCCGTTTGTCCGGATCCTTGAGCAGTGTCTTGATGTACTTCTCGACTTCCCGCACAGACATCTTTTTCTTCAGGATGTACCGTGCAGCCTCCACCATGGCATCTTCATCCTCCAGCGCCAGCAGCGGACGTACATGGCCGGTGGTGAGCTTCTTCGCAGTCACCAGATCCCGCACTTCCTGCGGCAGCTTCAGCAGACGCATCATGTTGGCGCAGTGCTCCCTGGACTTGCCTACCCGCTCCGCCAGCTTCTCCTGGGTGTAGCCGAGCCGCTTGACCAGGGATTCATACGCAGCGGCTTCCTCCAGCGGATTCAGATCTTCACGCTGAACGTTCTCCAGAATGGAAATCTCCATCATTTCCTCTTCGGAGAAATCCACTTCAATGCAGGGCACCGTGCTCAGCCCGGCAATCTTCGCAGCCCGCAGACGGCGCTCACCGGTGATCAGTTCATAGTCCTTGACGCTCTTCCGTACGAGCAGCGGGGTAAAGATCCCGTGCAGCCGTATGGAATCCGCCAGTTCATTCAGTGCCTTCGGATCAAACTCTTTTCTGGGCTGGTAAGGATTGGGACGGATTTCGCTGATCTTCAGCTCGATCTGCCTTCTGCCCGGAAGATCGGAGGTATTGTTCTGTATATCATCGAGGAACTGTTCTACATTCGATCCGAAGATCGAATCCAGCCCTCTTCCGAGTGCCTTCTTTCTCTCTGCCATCAACGGTTCCTCCCTTCATTCTGTGTGATGACTTCCTTCACCAGCGCGGCATAGCCCTTTGCGCCTTCTGAACGGGTATCATACTCAAAGATCGATTCTTCCCGGCTGGGTGCTTCCGCCAGACGTACATTCCGGGGAATATAGCTGCGGTACACCTTCTCCTTGAAGTATTTGCGCACTTCCTGCTGCACTTCGATGGACAGCCTGGTACGCACGTCGAACATCGTAAGCAGCACCCCTTCGATCGACAGCGCCGGATTCCACAGCTTCTGCACCAGCCGGATGGAGCTCAGCAGCTGGGTAACACCCTCCAGCGCAAAGTACTCGCACTGCACCGGAATCATAACGGAATCCGCGGCGGTGAGGGCATTGGTATTGAGCAGGCCCAGATCCGGCGGGCAATCAATGATGATGTAATCGTACTCATCCCGCACTTCATCCAGCTTGGCCTTGAGCAGGTGCTCCCTGCCGATCCGGTATTCATTGGATGCCAGATCAACGTTGGCACCGTACAGGTCCACCGTAGCCGGGAGAAGATCCACAGGCGGCATATCCAGACGGATCCGGTTGTCCCGCACGGAATCGTCGCCTACCAGCACTTCATAGGTCGTCCGGCTGCGGTCGAATCCCACGCGGTTTCCACCGATGCCGTGGGTTGCGTTTCCCTGGGGGTCCAGATCCACCAGAAGCACTTTCTTGCCGGCATAGCCCAGGCCTGCGCTCAGATTGATGCTGGTAGTGGTCTTGCCTACACCGCCCTTCTGGTTCGCTACTGCAATGATTTTTCCCATAGTACCCCCTTATGATTTCGGAAAGCGGATAATCACCCGGACATCTTCGTCCGTTTCTTCCGTTTCCGACAGTACATCGATTCCGATCTGTTTGATCCGTCTGACACACTCATGCACTGTATTCAGACCGATCTGGATGTTCCTGGTAAACCCCTTGGAACGGTTCCTGCGCCTCTTCCGGCCGCTGACCAGCCGCTCTACGTAGGCATCCGTCTGCCGCACCGTCAGCTTCTTTTCGGTAACATAGCGGTACGCGTCCATTCTCTTTTCTTCCGGTACACTGAGCAGCGCCCTCGCGTGCCGCTCCGAAATGGTTTTATTGATGACCGCTTCCTGGATGGTCAGCGGCAGATTCAGCAGCCGGATCTTGTTCGCAATGCCGGACTGGCTCTTGCCCAGCCTGGCTGCCAGCTCCTCCTGCGTCAGCGATGCCTGCCGCATCAAGTGCACATAGGAGCGGGCTTCCTCCACCGCTGTAAGGTCCTCGCGCTGGATGTTCTCGATCAATGCCATGCCGGCGGCTTCGTCCTCGCCCGGTGACAGTACATAGCAGGGAATCGTTTCGTATCCTGCCCGCTGGCAGGCCCGGAAACGCCGTTCACCGGCAATGATTTCATAGCCGTCCTCTACTTTGCGTACGGTGATCGGCTGGATCAGACCATTCTCCTTGATGGAAGCCGTCAGTTCCTCCATCGCCTGCTCATCAAAGCTGATCCGTGGCTGGTAGCGGGAAGGCCGGACACTGTGGATATCCACCTGCAGGATTTCTCCTGTATTGTCCTTGCTCAACATGTCAAATATACTGCGTTTCATAAACCCTCCTCATGCCAGCGGGTGCTTGTGTATCTGCCCGTAGTTCCGGGGATACTTCTTCGGCGTATTCCTGGTTTTCCTGCACCGGATCAGGACTCTCTTCCCGGCGCTTGGTAGCTCCAGTTCCTTTGCCTCCGGTGCCGCACAGCCCAGCAGTTCCAGCGCGTGTGCCGCTGCCCGTGCTTCCTCTGCACCGTGGCTGCCCTTCATCGGAACGAACACGCCTCCCGGCTTCACCAGCGGGACACAGAGCTCGCTCAGCACCGGCAGTGCGGCCACCGCCCGTGCTGTCACAACGTCGTAGGTTTCCCGGTATTCCTTTGCGTGGTCTTCCGCCCGGTCGTTGTACACCGTTACGTTGTGCAGACCGAGTTCCTGGGCTGCTGCACGCAGGAACGTACAGCGCTTGGCCATGGGATCGATCAGGCACAGTTCCGCGTCCGGCAGGACAATCGCGAGGACCAGGCCGGGAAAGCCTGCCCCGCTGCCCACATCAGCGATTCTGCCCTGGATTCCCTCCAGGCAGAGCAGGCTCAGACTGTCCAGGAAATGCTTTTCATAGATCTCTTCCGGATCCGTGATTGCCGTCAGGTTCATCCGTTCGTTCCACGACAGCAGGATTTCCGTATATTTCCGGAACCGCGCGCACATTTCCTCTGTAAGGTCAATGCCGTATGTCTTCGCTGCCTGTACAAACTCTTTCTCGTTCATCATTCTGCCTCTTCTGTCCTGTGTGCGTGAAGGATCAGCTCCGCGGTTTCCAGCTTGACTGCGCTGCGGACGTCCTCACTGCAGCGGAACAGCGATCCATAGCGGAACAGAGCCCAGCCTGCACAGCCGTGTTCTTCCGCAGTGCTGATCTGCCGGACCAGGATATCGTGGTTCTGCAGCCATTCTTCTGCGCCGTCCTGGGCATAGATGTCCCGCGTGCCTGCCTTGTAGGCCGCAAGCCCCGGCATCAGCGGCACATCGCCCGCAATGGCCTGCCACTGTTCAAGTGTTTCTGTAAACGGCTTCAGCGGATGTTCAAAGCCCCAGTAGATCTGCGGCGCCAGATAATCGACCGTACCTGCCTGCACCCAGTGCGCCGGATCGGCATAGTACGTTTCCGATGTCAGTTCGTAGTTGCCTGCGGTAGAGATGCCGAAGCGCACACCCTTCTTCGCGCACAGGGCATGCAGGTCCTCTACCAGGGTGTCCACCGATGCCTTGCGGAACGCAGACACATCGTCATACTCCGACTGGTGCCCGAATGCATACGCATCGAATCGGCGGTCTGTCCCGTCCGGGTAGAAATAATCATCCAGGTGTACGCCGTCCACCGCATAGTTGTCCAGGATTTCCTGTACGACGGAACAGACCAGTTCCCTTACTTCCGGATATCCGGGATTCAGATACCAGCGGCCGTTCACCTGCCGCACTCTTTCGTTGTTCTCCGCCAGCCACCGGGAAACGGTATCGTTTATTTCCCGGGAATTAACCTCGTCCACGGTGAGGGAACGGAGCGGGTCCACCCAGGCTTCCACCTGGATTCCGGCACCGTGGGCTCTATCTATGAAGATGGCCAGCGGGTCATAATC
>JAEEGL012289927.1_pt1 | contig 14632 bp, 11 predicted proteins | sample 9134231 | NCBI WGS metagenome assembly JAEEGL01 (sample SAMN16246548, study PRJNA631951) | gut metagenome | biome: gut microbiome; feature: rumen; material: fiber-attached | host: Bos | place: Iran: Karaj | collected 2018-10 | reverse complement strand
TAGATGTGGCAACTTCTTATTGGCTCCAGAAAAGATTTATGAAACCAGTGGGTACGTGCCTAATGTTTTGTTTCCTGTTTCATGTTTAACGGATAGCAAAACAGGTCGTATTGCGATATACGCTGGTGGAGCGGACACCGTCACCGAATTATTATTCACTGATATCGATACAGTGATTGATTACATTCTCAAATACGAAAGATAAAGATTATGGAACTAACAACAATTGCTAGACGTAATAATCCATTTAGAAAGCTAGGCGGAAAAATCTTCAGAAGTAAATATCTGATCATGATGATTATTCCGGCAATCGTTTTCTATATTCTTTTCTGCTATGTGCCAATGTATGGCATATTGATGGCTTTCCAAGATTACATTCCAAGATTCGGTGTTTTCGGATCACCATGGGTTGGTTTTGATAATTTTATCAAAGTATTTAATAAACCAAACTTCTGGGTCGCTTTTAGAAACACTCTCTTCATCAGTAGTATCAAAATTGTGCTCAGTTTCTTAGGCGCAGTTACAATTGCGTTGTTGCTTAATGAAATCAGAATGCGCCGAGTGAAAAAGACAGTTCAAACCATCGTTACATTCCCACACTTCTTATCATGGGTTGTTGTGGCAGGCTTTGTCTTCTCTTTGTTTGCCCCTAGTGGTGCACTTAACTCATTATTAAAACTCTTCGGCGGCAATGAATATAACTTCTTAGGCGATAAAAACTTCATGTTTGGTCTCGTCTTTGCTTCTGATATATGGAAAGAGGCAGGATGGGGTAGCATTATCTACTTAGCTACTATGGCAGGTATCCCACAAGATCAATACGAAGCAGCGGACATCGATGGCGCAACGCGTCTTCAAAAGATTTGGCATATCACATTACCTGGTATTAAACCAGTTGCTATTCTTTTGTTAATCATGTCCATCGGTGGTGTTTTATCCGCGGGCTTTGAACAAATCCTTAACTTAGGAAATAACGATATCGTGCGTGAATACGTCGATATTATTGATACTTATATTTATTACAACGCGATTACTAAAACAGGTAACGAAGGCATTGGTACTGCGGTTGGTCTATTTAAATCAGTCGTGGGCTTTATCCTTGTTATTTCTGTCGACAGAATTGCTAAAGCATGTGGCGAAAGGGGGATTATCTAATTATGAAAAAACAATTATTAGAAAGGCTTCCTTTACGCGCTAAACGCTCGAATAGAGATACAAAGATTCAAAGACTCGACATCATCATTTGTGTCATTCTTATTATCTATTCGTTCTTAATCATTTTCCCATTCTGGAATGCCTTTATTATTTCTATTTCTAGTGAATATTCATATACCCATTCCAACTTATTGTTATGGCCAACAGATATTGATTTATCTTCATATCAACGAGTGTTCACTAATAATCAATTATGGTCTGGATTTGGTATTACCATGATTCTTTTAATTGGTGGTACCTTCTATCAACTATTCTTTACCGTTATTACTGGCTATGCCTTATCTAGAAAGAACTGGACTGGCAAAAACTTAGTCATGAATATGATCTTAGTGACCATGTTCTTCGGTGGTGGTATGGTTCCATACTATTGCTTAATTAGAGACTTAGGCATGATGGATACAATCTGGGTCATGATTATTCCAGGTGCGATTGACACATTCAATATGTTATTAATGCGTAACTACTTCGCATCTTTACCAGCGGAAATGGAAGAAAGCGCAAAGATTGATGGTGCTAATGACATCGTTATCTTTGCCAAAGTGTTTTTACCACTTTCTCTTCCAATGTTAGCGACAGTCGGTTTATTCTTCGCTGTCGGTAACTGGAACTCCTGGTATAACGCTATGTTATTTATTCCAAAAAATAGAGAAATATGGCCATTACAAATGGTCCTTAAGAAAATGTTAGAAAAACCACCGTCAAGTGGAGAAAGCGTCGTCATTACGACCGACTTCTCAGAAGGCTTGAAGATGGCATCTATATTCTTCACCATCGTTCCGATGATGTGTTTCTATCCTTTCTTACAAAGATTCTTTGTGAAAGGTATTGTTGTTGGTGCAATTAAAGGATAAAAGGAGGTATTTATCTATGAAAACCAAATTATTATACGGAGCTTTACTTACTACATTGTTATCGCTAAGTGCTTTAACAGGCTGTGGTAAAAGATCAGGCGAGGATAAGTACGACAAGAAAGGTCGTCTTATTTTAGAGATTTCAAACGTCTATTTTGGCGGTTCATCAGAAGAAGGCATTCGCCCTTATGATGGCGCGGACACATATACCGAAATAATCAACGATATGTTCGGTGTTAAAATCACTCCATCGTCCCCATCTTATGGTACTTGGGAAGATGATGTTAACATCGCTGTTTCTGGTAGAAGCATGACCGACGTTATTCACTACAACGTCAAAGCTTATAACTTTGGTGTTTATGAGCAATGGGTCAAGAAAATGAATATTAAAGCGTTACCAACCGATTTATCCCCATGGCCAAATCTTAAATCAATGCTTAATAACATTTCTAATATCGACGCTTTAAAGATTGATGGAAAACTATATGGCATTCCAATCGCTAACGATATTTCTAACCCAGAAAAAGACTTCTCTAATATGACATATGTCTATCGTCGTGACTGGGCTAAGGCCATTGATGAGGCTAATAAGAATAATGCTGGATACACACCAATTTATAAAGAAGGTGATGTTTATACATGGAATGAATTCCAAAGCTTACTAAAAGCTTTCAAAACATATGTTGATAACAATAACATCAAAGAAGATGCTGTTTTAGTGGATCAACCATGGGCTTTCCCATCTGTTACAAACTTCTACAAGAAAGCTCCACACTGTTTTGCGAAAGACAGTTCTGGTAGAGCTATTAATAACTTTACAAGCGATGAATATATTCAAGGCTTGGAGGTCGCTAAAGATTACATTAGCAAAGGTTATTATCTTGGTGAGCAATTCCTCTATACCGAAGAAAACGATAAAGCCTATACCAAATATAAATCAGGTTTAGCTGGTATTTTCTATGATAACTTCAACTTTACTAACTACACCAAACTCAGAAGAGCGCTTGCTAAAAACCCAGACGTCTCTAATCCTGATGATGCAGTGGCGTTCTTAAAAGTTAAAGGACCAAACGATGATAAATTCGCTTTAGAAAGCACAGAAAACTGGTTCTCCATGACCATGTTTAACTATGACATTTCTGAAACCAAAATGAATAAAGTTCTCGATATCATTAATTATCTCTTATCTAATGAAGGAACTAGACTCGCTGTTTATGGTCAAGAAGGCTATGACTATTATATGCAAGATGGTAAAGTCGTTCTCTCTGATCAAGGATGGGAAAAAGATCCAACTGATTTATCTGGTAAAACTTATATTTATAAGTCCAACGGCGCAAAGAGTTTAAGATATATGGCCACTTTAGGTAATGACTATAAATCTTATGACCCATACACCGAAGCAGATTTAGATTCTTACAATGCTGTGACAGCCTGGCAAAATGAAATGAAAGCTGCGAAAGAAGCAGGACAACTCAGAGTGGTTCAAGAACCTGTTGATCTTTCATGGATGTCCACACCATCTAAAAACGAATTTACCGATGGTATGCTTAAGAATTCCAAAGCTAAAGGCACACAATATTGTTACAACCAACCAATTACCACAAGAGAAGCATATATTGCCGCGGTTAACGCAGTGGAAGGTTGGACCGCTACATTAAAAGAGATGAATGAAAAGTTAGGAAAATAGCCTATGAACAAGACAAGTAAAATCTTTTCATTATCACTGTTAGCTTCTTGTCTTTTTGTTGTGGCTGGTTGCAGTCAAAAACCTGTCGATAAAGATAACCTTGTTTTTAGCAATAAAAATATTGTTTTAAATAATTTCGAAGGTTTAGGCGTGGAGTGGGGGACATATGAAGCCCCTGATAAATTATCATTTGGTTCTTGGGAGAGATCTTTAAAGATTATGGACCGTTTAAATCCTTCCGTCACCAGATGCATGCTTAACTACGATTGGTTTATCACCAAGTTTAACGACCAAAACAACGATGATAAAAGTGATGATACTTGGGAATACAATTTCTCGAACAAATTAATGGATAACACAGTGGATATCCTTCACTACTGTGATGATCACAATATCGATGTAGCGTTCGGCTGTTGGAACGTGCCTGGTAATTTAGGCGCTGACCAATACAGAATGTTTGATGATGTTACCAGTGATCCAAAATGGGCCACGATGACCGCGGATATTATTGAATACCTCGTCAAAAACCAAGGTATCCGTTGCATCAAATACTTCGTTAGTTCAAACGAACCAAACTATACCGGTCTTGAAGGTAAATCCAAAAACGCTAAAAACACCTTCGAAAAATGGGCACAAGGCGTTAAGAATGTTAGAAAAGCTTTAGATGACCGTGGCTTTAATAACATTAAAATCGTTGGTGGTGACACCACTGGTTTTGAAGGAACAGATGAATATTTCACCGGTATCGCAAACGATAAAACTCTAAGAGAAAAAGTTGGTGATTATGGTTTCCACGTTTACTGTCCAAATATGATTATCGATACAGGCGATTTAGCTACGCGTATCAAAGAAGTCTATAAAAAGACAAAGAAAGCGGATAGTAAATTAGGCGTGACCAGAATGCCACATGTCTGGGAAGCTGGTTTATATGACGGCAAAAACGCCGAAACAGACTCAAATGCTTATATTACCAATTTCTCATATGGTCTCAGAATGGCGGACTACACTTTGCAATGCGCAATCGCGGGTGTTAATTCCATTGTTTATTGGGACTTCGATGATGGCATGCACTTCATGTATCACGCTGATGGCACGATGAATTCCAAAGGTTGGGGTATGTTCTCTTCCTTAGGTACTGATAGTGCTTTTAAGCAAAGATTAAGACCGTGGTATCATTCCTCTGTCTTATTAACCAATTTAATGAGAAAAGGTAGCCAAATTATTGATAGTGGCGCTAATGACCCAGAAATTGATAAGAGTTTCAGAAGTATGGGCGTTGTGGGACCAAATAGAGAATATGCTGGTATCGTTGCTATTAATAGAAGTGGTTTACCTGCTAAAAAGACATTTAGAATGGCAAGAGACTTCCAAGACTCTGGCAAAGTCTATGTCTATATTTATAACGAAAACCAACTTAAGATTGGTGTGGATGGTTTTGTGAAAGAAAACGCTGTTTTCGACCTCAGCCTCAAAGATCAAATTGAATTTGAAGTGCCTGGTGGCTCCATGGTTATTCTTTCCAGTAAGGAGTTATAGTTATGAACAAAAGATTCCTTACTTTACTATGTATTCCTCTCCTTCTTGTTGGTTGCGCACAAGTCGAGAAGGATCTTGATAGTTACAATGAACGCTCTATTGGCGAATTAACTCACTCAGGAGAGATTGGAGAATTTTCGTTGTTGACACCTGTTAACGGCTATTCTTCTTCAACTGACTTTGTCTTCACTTGGGAAGAAGCTTCTAACTGCGATTACTATCAATTAGAAATCGCTAATAATATTGGCTTTAACTATGATGACGAAACAGAAGATGTTTACGTTAAAGAGAGTAATCTTTCCACAAATACGTTTACTCTTAGCTATTCTTTACAAAGAAAAGATGAGCTCTATTATTGGAGAGTGTTTGCGGTTAATAAAGATCACAAACAAGAAAGTGCACAAACTGGCAATTTCTTCTATGAATCTGCAAAGGTTGATGAAATACCAATTACAATTGAAGACCCACAAGATTGGGTTTTGCATAAAGAAGGTAGCTACGCTGATATTTCAGTGGATAGAAGTGACTTCTTTGGCAATGGTCAAAACTCATTAGCCATTGTCTTTGATAAAGAACACACCAGCCAAGGTGTTCCAAGCAGCGATGGTTGGATCGTTGTCACTAAATCTGAAGATAGAGAATTATATGGTACAGATTCCTTCTACTTTAATTTCTATTATTCAGGACACGATGCCACTGTTTTGGTCCGTGTTCTTGACTATGATGGTGAGTATTGGCACAAACAAATTCAAATCGCTAATAACTCAAAACAAACCATTATTGTTAAATACGAAGACTTTGAATTAAGAACCGCTGGTACAAACATCTTCAATAGAAGATTTGACTGGGAACATATCAGATACTTTGAAATCGTCTTTGAAAGAACGTTTGGTGATGGTATCTGTTTATTCTCCGACATCAAAGCGGTTAAATTTGAAAACTATAAAAACATGTTCGTCGATAAGATGGACTTTAGAAGTACTGATCCAAAGGATTGGACTTATGAAAACTTTGACTTTAGAAACGACATGGTTATTTCTGAAGATGGTAGTGAAATTACGCTTAACTACACCGCTCGTGACGCGGAAACAAATCCAAATGGTTTCTCTGCATACGGTTTCCAAAACGTCAACGTTTATAAGTTCTTCATCGAAGGCGATGCGGTTAGGATGAAAGTCAAATATACGGGATCCAGTGCTTCCGCGATGTTCTATTTCCGTATCTTAGAAGAAGATAATGATAGATGGCAGTTTAAGGCACCGTTTAAATATTTTGTCGAAGATGAATATAAAGAACTCGTTATTCCTTTAAAAGCATTCCAAAGAACCGATTATATGACCGGTGATGGTGCGAAACAATTCTATTACATTCAAAAGCTTAACTTCGGCTTAGCGGATAACTACGCAACTGGCTCTTTATCCATTAAAGACTTTGAAGTTATTCACGTAAAAGACGTTCTTCCAGAAGATGTCGAAGTCGTTGAACAAAATAATTTAGGAAGACGTGTTGTTAATAACGATGGCGTTATTGAAAACTTTGAAAGCTACGATATCTACACAAAGATGTATTACTTCTGGGAACAAAGCACAGTCAATAAAGACGAAGCCATGAAGTTAGATAACACCCATAAGGCTGGTGGTAGTTCCAATCATTATTGTGCTGAATTCGACTATAAAGCCGATATGGAAATGGCAACCTATCAACTATATATGAATACATCCGCAGTCACTGGTAGGAACGCCTTCTCTATCTGGTTAAAAGATGCTTCTGTCAAATTCGATGATGCGGCAGTTAATTACCTTGATGAAAAGGATGTCGCTGCAGAAATGACCATTCAATTAACCATGGATAGTGGTGAATGGTATCGTTACGTCATTGATAAAGTCGAAAAAGAATGGCATAACTACACGATTTCCTTTAATGACTTTGAACTCGTTAACGAGAATTCGTTGTTCAATGATCCAAAACCATTGGAGAGCGATCATATCATCCATTTGGCGTTTGGCTTTAAATACTTCTACTACGATCAAACTGGCAAAGCGCATCCAACATATGCGATTGCTAACCCGGTTTATTTAGATGAGATTAAATTTACTAGTGCCGCGGAAACAACTATCGAAGAGATCTCCGGCACTATTGGACCAGACGCTGATAATCCAAATAGAATTACCATCGAAACAATGGAAGATTATCAAAACAACGACGATATCTTTGATCTCTGGAGTTATGTGACCGATAGAGATTATAACGAAATGGCATTGTCTAATGATGTCTCAAGCCTAGGTGGTGCTAAATCATTAAGAATGCATTACAAGGGTTATGAATCCGTTTCTTATGGTAGAGTGACCCAATTTGCGAATACCGTCACCGCAAAAGGTTTCTCAATTGATATAAAGGGTGATGGTAAAGCCACTGTTTATCTCAATCTCAACTGGAGAAGCGGTAGTACCTTAATGAAAATGAGAGTTACGTTAAATGATCTTCCAACCACATGGACGCATTACGAAATCGGTTTCGAACTCTTTAAAGACGTTAATGGTAGTAGCAAGACGATATCCGCTAACTATGCAAAGAACATTGAATCAGCGTCCTTCGGCATTGTTAATAATGACTACAGTGCTAGTGATATCTATGTCGATAACATGAGACTTCTCGCGAATATCGGCTATTCCACTAACACAAGAACAGCCATTGACTAGAGGTGACCATCATGAAATTTACAAAGTATAAAAACAATCCAATTTTAAAACCTAATGATAAAAACCAATGGGAAGAACTTTGTGTTCTTAACCCAGCGGCAATCTATAACGAAGAAGATAAGACCTTCTATATGGTTTATAGAGCCGCGGGTAATGATAAGACCCATATTATTCATTTAGGTTTAGCCACCTCTAAAGACGGCATTAATTTCAAACGTGAAAGCGATAAACCATTATTAAGCGGTGATCCAAATGGATTAGACGCTGGTGGTTGTGAAGATCCACGTTTGGTGAAGATGGGAGATTATTTCTATCTTACCTATGCCTCTCGTCCATTCCCTCCAGGCCAATACTGGAGAGAAGATAAAGAATACTATGGTTTCCAACCAGAGTATGGTCCAAAAGTCTTAGTGTATAACAACACTCTCACACATTTAGCTATTTCTAAAGACTTAAGAAACTGGAAGAAGTTAGGACCTATCACCGATTCTCATTTTGATGATCGAGATGTCTTCATCTTCCCAGAAACCATTAACGGCAAATTCTATATGCTCTCTAGAGCGATGGAAAGATGCGGTAAAGGTTATCCAAATAAGAACCCTGCGATTTGGTTAAGTGAAAGTGATGACTTATTACACTGGGATAACTACAAATTATTAATGCAAGGCGAAACATCTTGGGAAGATAAAAAGATTGGTGCGGGTACCCCTCCAATCAAAACCAAAGATGGTTGGTTAGTCTTATATCATGGTGTATCTACGAAAGATGACGCCTATAGAGTGGGCGCGATTCTCTTAGATTTAAATAACCCATATAAGATTATTGCGAGAACTAAAGACTTCCTTATGGAACCTGCTGAACCATATGAAACAAATGGTTATTATAACGGTTGTGTTTTCCCAACCGCGGTTGTTCCTAAGGATGGTACTTTATACATCTATTATGGCGCAGGGGACAAAGTTGTCTGCTTAGCCACATGTAATGAAAACGAACTTCTTAAATTTTTAAAGGAGGAATGTCGTGTATGAAATTAAAACTATTAGGATTAGTGGCCTTATCTCTTTCATGCATCAGTGCGACTGTCGCCCCGATTAAGAATACGGAGCCATCTTTTGATGGTTATACCGTTGACTTCTTTAACAACTATTTAAGAGAAGATGTTGTTTTATCTAATGGTACATCCGCAAAGGGCAACAATGTCTTATATCAATCAATTGAGGTCATGAAATACGCACTGGTTAAAAAACCAGTTGATCCGACTAGAAAAAATTATGAGTTCCAAGGTTGGTTTAAAGAAACCGAATGCGAAAACGAATGGAACTTTGCCGTAGACACAGTCACAAGCAATCTTAGATTGTTTGCTAAATGGGGTTTCACACAAGAAGATAAAGGTAGTGAGCCTGCCTATGTTCCTCCATCCACTGTTTTAGCGGAAACCGCTGCTATGGATTATGAGCTTGATAGTATTATGTATTTCAAAGTGGAAAATAACGTTGTTAATCTTCCGAGCGCAGCGTTAGCTAAGTTGGACGCTAATAAGGATAATGTCCTCCCGTTGATGGAATACCGAGTCAAAGCTAGTAAAACAATGACCGCTACATATAATAACAACAAGATTACTATTAACTGTGGTAATCAGGAACGCGTTATCACTGTCAAAGACAATTCTTTAGATTTAAAGATGGATAATACTAACTATGAAACAAAAGCCAAGAAATATGAGGCTAAGGCCCTAGAAGAAGAAAGCTATCATGTTATGTTAGCTGGTTCTTCCTCAATTGAATTCTGGGAAAATTCCAAAGAAGACTTGGATCCAATCGTTTCTTATAATCATGGTATCGGTGGTACCACAATCGAAGAGTGGGACACCAAACTCAATCAAAGATTAGTGTTCCCATATAAACCAAAAATGGTGGTCTACTATGTTGGTATTAATAATGTCATTAATTCTAAACAAGACGCCACTACAATTTGGAACAATTTAAAGAACTTCTTTGATCACACTCATGCAGCATTACCAAATACAAAGGTGCAATATATCATGATGAACCTTATTCCAGGATATAAGGCCTATTTTGATGTCATTAACGCAGTGAATGCGAATGTGGTGGAATACCAAAAGAGCAATGCTTGGTTAACTCTTATTAATCCAGGAACTGCCTTATTAAAAGAAAACGGTGAACCAAATGCCGCTTACTTTAGAACAGATGGTTTGCATCTTTCTCACTATGGCTATGTCGTCTGGGGTGGCATCATTAGAGAATCAATCGTCAAAGGATTAGAAAATCAATAATGAATAACTACTGTGTGGATGTAAATGGGGAGTACTTAAAGGCTAAATCTAAGCTATTTAGATCATCTTTATTGTTCTCCCTCATCCTCACAGCGGTCATCGTCGCGGATGTCTTATTGGTCATCCTTGCTGGAGAAGAATATTTCGTTAATTATATTATTTCCAGCGTTATCACTGTGTTATTCATCTGGTTTGCGATATTCTTTATAAGCAATGTCTACAGTGACTTAAATGCTAGATATCGTTATTTCAAAGGTTATCAAAGTGGTCTTCAACCCACTGATGAAGTGATATTCATCAAAAAGAGTGATGAACTCTGCTATGTAAATGGTCTATATGTCTTCGCGGTTTCTGTGAGATATGTATCCACGCTTGGAGAGCAAGACAAAATCATCTACGTAACTGATAACCTTGAATACCAACCTAATGATAAGTTAACCATTACGACTTATCAGCGCATTCTTATCAAAGCGGAGAAACATTCATGAACGCAGTTAAGAAAGCAAGGGTTAAAACCGTTATTAAATACACATGGCCCATTTATCTTGTTTTGGGGGTCGCCACTGTATTCTTACTAAACTTTATCTTTGGTGTTGTTCATCGCACGCCTAAATACAAAACGCTCACATTATTTATTTCGGGCGAATATACGGACATTAAGAAATTGGATAACGACATATTGGATAAGTACAAAGATAAAGAACTAAAACAATTCTCATGTATTTCCGCTAATCCAAACGAAATTGCTTATTACACCAAACTAACAACAGCGGGATATAACTCCGCTGATGTGCTAATTATCAACGCTAATAAATTAGATAATCTTAATGCATCATCATTCGCCTTAGACTTATCTAATGAACTAATTGCGTCATATTATCAAGGCTACACACTATATCAACAAGACGATGTTAATTATGGTGTTAAGGTTGATAAAGAAAAAGTTAAAGAATACATGGCCTTACCTGAAGAAGATTGCTACATGTTGCTCAATTACAAAAGTGAAAACCTTGGTCAATATTCTAAAAAGCAAAACAGCGAACACGATAACGCGCTTAATCTCATAAAAGAATGGGGGATGTAATGTTTAAAAGAGCAGAAAAACATATCACAGATACTGAAGCGATTAAAAGCCTTCCTCATAATAGAAAGGAAGTCTTCTTTGATTTGCTTAGAAACCGCAAGATGATGTTGTTTGTTTTATCTTGCTATGTTTTTATGTTTTTCATCCCGCTAGCGGTCGATCTCTTCTTATTTAACTATTTTGAATCAATGGCTATTGCAAGCGGAAAAACAGAAGACTTATTCTCTTGGGTCTTTTATTCAATGGTCATTATGGTGCCCTGTATGATGATTGGCTTTATTGGCTTTGCAGGTGCCTTTTATGTCGCTAAAAAGATGGTGTGGCAAGATGGTGTTTCTGTTGCTGTTGATTTCTTTAATGGCGTCAAAGAAAACTGGAAACGCGCTGTCATTAATGGATTCTTATTTGGCTTATTTTTATTCGGTTTAGTTGTGGGTGGCAGTTATCTATATATCTATTCCCCTGCTCTACCAGTGGTAAATGGTATTGGTATTGGAGCGTTAATTCTTTTCTTCCTAGTGTTTGGTATGGTTATTGCTTTGAACCTTACACAAGATGTTTATTACACAAATGGTGTTTTCCCGACATTAAAGAATTCATTCTGTTTCTTAGGATTATTAAATTGGAAAATAATACTATTATTCATCTTAACAACAGGTGGAGTTGTCGTTCTCGGCTGCTTCAATATGATTACACTAGCAATCGGCATGGTGTTATTCGCTTTTCTTAACAGTGTAGTTATTGTTTTATATACACTGATAGCGCACAGTGCGTTTGATAAATACATTAATCAAGTTCATTACCCTGAAATGGTTAACAAGGGTTTATATAAAAAAACATGTGATGATAAGGAGGCCTAGTTTATGGCAGATGTAACACTTAGACACGTTTATAAGGTTTATGAAGGAAGCGTTCGTGCGGTCAACGATTTTGATTTGAATATCAAAGACAAAGAATTCGTCGTTTTCGTTGGTCCTTCTGGATGTGGTAAATCCACAACATTAAGAATGATCGCAGGCTTGGAGGATATTACCGCTGGTCAACTTTATATCGATGGCGAACTAATGAATGAAGTGGAACCAAAGAATAGAGATATCGCGATGGTTTTCCAAAGCTATGCCTTATATCCGCATATGACTGTCTATGAAAACATGGCCTTTGGTCTTAAACTTAGACACACTCCTAAAGATGAAATCGATAGAAGAGTGAAGGCTGCAGCGGAAATCCTAGAAATCTCCGAATTATTATCACGTAAACCAAAAGCCCTTTCTGGTGGTCAAAGACAACGTGTTGCCTTAGGCAGAACTATTGTTAGACATCCTAAGGTCTTCTTACTTGATGAACCATTATCAAACTTAGACGCTAAATTACGTGTTTCCATGCGTAGTGAAATTACTAAGTTACATGAAAAATTAGAAACCACATTCATCTATGTTACTCATGACCAAACCGAAGCTATGACGATGGGTAATAGAATCGTGGTTATGAAAGATGGTTTCATTCAACAAGCGGATACCCCAATCTCCTTATTTGAAGATCCATGTAATTTATTTGTTGCAACATTCTTAGGTTCTCCTCAAATGAATATCGTTGATGCAGAACTATTTATGGATGGTAAACAACTTAAGGCCAAATTAAACGATTGTGACGATATGGTGGTGACCTTCCCAGAAATCAAAGCTAAACAATTAGCCAATAAGAAGTATATCGGTGAAAAAGTGTTATTAGGTATTAGACCAGAACACGTTCATCCAAACCAAGGTAGCTTAAAAGCGTTCATCGATGTCGTTGAACATTTAGGCGATGAATCCATACTCTACTGCAAGATGGAAAATAGAAAAGAGCAATTTATTATTAAGATTCCATTTAATAGCAAGATTCACGCTAACGAAGAAACAAAAGTGGAATTTGATATGAATCATGTCTATTTGTTTGACGCAGAAACACATAAAGCGATTATGGGTATCCCAGCGGAAGATGAGATTCCAGTGGTTATCAAAGATAATCTATTAACTATTGGCGAACAACAATTAGTGGTTGCTGATTCATACCGTGAGCACTTATTAGATACTGCTTTTAATAACAATGTCTTATTAGCAATCAAACCAGAATATATTCAAGAAGAAGAACTTCCTGATGCATTAGCCGTTAAAGCCAAGATAGAATTCGTGGAACAAAAGACCGATTATCAAGCCGTTTACTTCTCTTTAAAGGGTGTTGATGGATACTTTGCTATGAAAGTCGCTAACGATAAAGAAGTTAAACTTGGCAAAGAAGTAACTCTCTATCTCCCATATCAAAGAATCAATGTCTATGATCAAGAGCACAATAAGGCCAATAGCCGCGAAGTGGTCTATCAAAATAAAGGCGTTGCCTCAGTTAGCACCGCGAAAGGCGTGATGTCCGTTAAAGTAGCGGGCATAACCCTTAGATATCCTGAAGAAGGTTTAGAAGACGGCGAATACGAAATCGTCTTTAAACAAGATAAGATGCAACCAATCTTCCCGAAGAAGATACTTAAGAAAAACGATAAGCTTGTTAATCCAGAAATGGATAACCCGAGCAACAAAGTTAAAGTATCTGCTTATGATGAAGATGTTTTAGGCACTAAACTATTAGCGTATGTGCAATTAGGCAACTTTGAAAAATATGCTTCCGTGGTGATGAATAATGACTTCTCAGTTTATAAGGTGCCTAAGTTTGAACTATATGTTCCAAGAGATGCATTTGAATTAATCAAAAAATAGAAAAAGAGAACAATATGTTTAACGATTACAAACAAAGATATGAAGAATGGTTAAACTCTTCCTTGCTTAGCAAAGAAGAAAAAGAAGAGCTCCTCTCCATTAAAGATGATGATATGGCTATTAAAGATCGCTTCTATCGTGATCTAGCTTTTGGCACTGGTGGTCTTCGTGGTGTGATGGAAGTCGGTACGAATAGAATGAACCGCTTCGTCATTAGAAGAGCCACTCAAGGTTTGGCTAACTATTTAAATAAAAAGAAAAAAGGTGCTAGTGTGGCTATTGCCTATGATAGCCGTAACCAGAGTGATGAATTCGCTAAAGAAACTGCAGCGACATTAGCCAATAATGGTATTAAAGTCTATTTATTTAAAGAACTAATGCCAACACCCGCTCTTTCTTTTGCGACACGTTACTTTAAATGTGACGCCGGTGTTGTAGTTACCGCTTCACATAATCCAAAGATCTATAACGGTTATAAAGTCTATGGTCCAGATGGCTGCCAATGCACTGATACATTAGC
>JAEEGL011895226.1_pt1 | contig 14632 bp, 8 predicted proteins | sample 9134231 | NCBI WGS metagenome assembly JAEEGL01 (sample SAMN16246548, study PRJNA631951) | gut metagenome | biome: gut microbiome; feature: rumen; material: fiber-attached | host: Bos | place: Iran: Karaj | collected 2018-10 | reverse complement strand
TTCAGGTCAAAGGCATATTCCATTGCTCCCTCGTCATCGTCTAAACAGATTCCCTTCTTCACCTCGTCACGCACGATGTCACTCATCCGATAAGTGAAGAGGTTCAGCCGCGGCATGTCCTCGTAGGGATTGCGGTCGAGGCTGTCCCAAGCTTCCTTGGCCTCCTGCTCCTCGGCATAGCTCCAGTTGAAGATTTGCCCCTGGCTGAACTGCCCTCCGGCAATGGCCTTGAAAGGTGTGCCTGAGAGGTGGAGGGTGAAGCGGCGCTGGATGTTGTCGAAGGCACGGTCTGTGCGCCGGGTGTCAACGCCCTCATGCGCTTCGTCGATGACGAGCAAGTCCCACTTCAATTGCCGCATCCACTCCAGTTTGTTATAGTTGCCGCCAAAGAACACGGAACCTTTCAGTCCCTGCAGGCTCTCGAAGCAAATCTGCCCGTCGAAGCCGTCGTGGGCGCCTGGCGTACGAAGCCAGTTGACGAACTGTTGGCGGGTCATCACATCGCGGGCATCACGCAGAGCATCGTTGTCGCTCACAAAGCGGAAGCCCGTCTGCCAGCCGATGAACCGCTCGAAATCGTCGTACCAAGAGTTGGCAATACTCGGGCGGTTGGTCACAATGAGCACGTTAAGCGGCTTCTCGCCCCGCATCCGCCGAATCAGCTCGTAGGTGGTGAGCGTCTTGCCGAAACGGGGCTTGGCATTCCACAGGAACTTGCGCTTACTGGCATCGAGCGTGTCGCTCTTGCGCATGTATTCCAAGGTGCTGCGAACCGCCTCCTCTTGTGTGTCGCGCAGCACATAGTTGGAGCCGATGGTTATCTTGTGTGTCTGTCGGGAAGCAAACTCGTTGAAGAACATGAGTGACTGCGGGCCGTCGATGCGGAACCACTCCGTGCCTCGGTTCCTTTCCACATTCTTACGGCGTTCCAGGAAGTCGTGGAAATCGTGGTCGCTGAAGAACTCGCCGCTTCCGTCCTTGAACAAGGCGTTGTCCATCCATTGCAGTTCATAGTCTATCCACGCGGTATGCACTTGCTGGTGGATGCGCCGCTGTACGCCGTTCTTCGTCTCGCCAATCTTGGTCCAACCCTCGTGCTTCGGATAGCCGGGAGTCTGGTAGGCATAGATCATCGGCACCACGTGCCGAAAGCTGCTGATACGGGTCTTGTCTTCCATTATGCCATCTCCTTTACTTTGGTGCGAATGAAAGTCCGCTCCGAGTCGTCCAAACCGTACTTGTCGAAGAGCTGTTCATCTATCTCTGCGATGGACTTGCTCCAGTCAATGTCGGAGGAGGGGGTAAAGTCTTGAAGGGGGACGTAGGCCCAGCGTTCAGGTGGGTTGTCTTGCGTTCCCTTTAATATTCCAAGAAGTGCTCTGACAAACCGTGTCTTTAAATATCTCAGAATAGCTTCTGCTTCTTCTACGGTTTGAACTGCACCAATGCCAATAAAAGACTGCGTATATCCAACATTTGGAGTCGCTACTATCGGTAAGCTCAAAGTCTCTCCAAAGTCCCCATTGCCATTAACTTTTGGCAAAAGCACCTTGTAAGATGTAAAGTTTGAAGCCTCAACAATATAGTCGCGTCTTATCCATGCGAAGACTCTTTTAAGATTCAACAAGCCATATATTTGTACGTATTCGTATTTATCTTTTGGTCGTTCAACAAAGAAGACCAACCCGTTTAGATTGTCTATAGCATTAGTCCTAAGATCAAATGATGCACCTGCTTTTGAGACAAGTTCTGGTCTTTCTTTCCTTAAAGTCTCAGAAAACTTATAAGGTACAGCTCCTACCATAATATGAGGAAGAAATTTGTTTCCACGTTCTTTGCTTATGACCTTATCCTTGATAACTCGAAGTTCGTCAAACGGCACAAAAACCCCTATTGGTTCATAGCGTTTACAGGCATTAAAATAGGAAATGGACACACCACCTTTCAGTATTACATTTGGAAATACTTGAGAGGCGTCTGGATTAAAGTATACAACTTTAAAATGTGAGTTCATTAGCATTTTCTTGTTCCACGCTTTTGGTGTTTGTCCTGCATTGAACAAAAACCTTGCAGGAGTAATGAACATAGCTATATCTGAGTTCTTATATGCCTCATCCATGAAATAATTGTAAATGGGATTGTTTCTTTCATTCCCTTCCACTTCTTCCTGATACGGCGGATTCCCGATAATTACATCGAACTTCATAATATGTTGGTTTTTAGTTTTGATTTCGTTCACTTTAAGAGGCTTTTCTTTCTGCCAGTCCATAATGATGCAGAGAGGAGTGGGAGGTTCTGCGGGAACTTCGTCGAACAGGGTGAACTGTTCCTGCGGGGGTTCCTCTGTCTTCTCTCGTGGGATTCGGTAGGTAAGGCCGTCCATCTGCCATAGGTTCCATGAGATGATTTCAGCAAAGTCTTGCAAAAGGGGGACTTCTGGCTTGCAGTTGAAGCGGGCCTCGTAATAATCTATAAAGGTACAGAGCAGGTTCTCACGTGCCAACAGCAGGCTGTCGCCCAGCCACTCATAGCCGTAGGTGCTCTGGAATGCCTGCCGCACCTGGGCAAGCCAGTCCTCATCGTTGAGTTGCTGTTCGTTGACCTGGTGAAGCTTCCGGTCGAGAATCCCTACGCGCTCTCCGATGGCAATAGGTTCTCCCGTCGTGGCATCGTATCGAGAGACAAGAAAGGGGGCTTCGCCGCAAGTCAATTCCAGACAACGTGTGTCAATACCGAAATCCACATAATCTACCATCGTCTTCACCACCCACGCGGGCGTGAAGACCTCGGCCATACCCTTCGAGCGGTCGGTCTGATTCTCTTTGGATTTCAGCACACGCGGCCGGATCACCATCCCGTGCTCGCCCGTGATGAGTTCCAGTCGCATCTCGGCATAGTAATCATATTCACTTCCAAGCGCCTCATAGTCATGAGTGGCCCAGAAGATGTTCCGTCCTGTGGCGTGGTCGCGCAGCATAGTATCAAGTACTTCTGCCGACAATTTCAGCAGGTCGTCCTCCCTGACATCAATCGGAGAAGGACTGCTTTCTGTTTTTGGCATTCTTTGCGCTTACAGCTTAGACAATAAGCACTTATCGGATTTCTCTGGGCTTCTACATGAAGCCTCTACACACGAAAGAAGCGTGAATCGCTCCTTACCGAATGTAGAGGCCCTGAGAAAGCCCAGATGTATGATAAGTGACGTCCACGCTACGCGCGAACAAATCACAATTATCGTAATACATCTTGGAGTTAGAAATTTCTCAGGTTTCTACATTCTCCTAATAACTGCTATTGTCGTTATTATTAACCAATAAGATTTGAGCAGGACACCTTCGCTAAGTTTGCACGACTACAAAGCCGCTTCATGCCCTTTTCGCTGGCAAAGGTAGGAAAAAGAAAGAAAAGGGAAGAATGAAAAGGGAAAAATGTACGTGAAAGAGCAAAAAAAGTGAGGTGAGGGGTGGAGAATGGAACTGTTCTCCTTAGTGTTGCGCCAGTTTCTGCAGGTACCTGTCAACCTTGTATGACATCACAGTGGAAAGTTTCACCAGTCCATCGGGACCTACAACGACGATAGAGGGAATCCACTTCACGCCGTAAGCCTTGGCGATGTCAGTCTCTTTGAACTTTTTCAGCTCGCTCACCTGCGGATATTTGATGCCGTACTTGTCAATCGCTTTCTTCCAAGCCTCGACGTCGGTGTCCATGGAGATGCCGATGAACTCGACGCCATGCGGGTGGTAGGTCTCATAGAGCCGCACCACTTCGGGTGCATCCTTGCGGCAGTCCGGGCACCAGGATGCCCAAAAGTCAAGCACTACCGTTTTTCCTTTTGCGTATTCCGACAATTGGATGGTCTCACCGTCGGGTGTCTTCATCTTGAAATCGGGTGCAAGGGTGCCCGGCTTCAGCAGTTCTGTTGCATACTTGTCATCTAAGTCTGGTTTGGCAATGCGAATGCCGGCGGTGCTGACATCGCGGCCCAGGAGAAAGCGGTCGATGTAGGCCTGCACTTCGGGCCACTGCTGTTCGGGCAGCTGGCAATGTCCGTGACCGCCCATGATGCTCCATCCCATGCGGTCGGCAACGCCAAAGCGTTCCCAGACCTTGGAGGCGGCTTGTGCAGAAACCAACATGGCATCGTCGGCGAGCCATTTGTAATCGGGGTTGCCGAGCAGGAGCAGGGCGCGCGGGCAGACGAGGGCGCAAAGAGAGTGCTGGTCGTAGGGCAGACGATATACGTTGTCGCCAGAGAAGTCGGTGCGCTGCTGCTCCAGGAACCAATGGTAATCGGTCCGTTCGAGGTTCTCCACGCTGTCCATCTGGTGCGAAGCGCGCCAAGCGGCCGCTCCTCCGCCGCCCGGTTCCTGGGCAATGGTGAGGGCCACCCGCTCATCAAAGGCGCCGCAGTAGAGTGCCATCTTGCCGGCGTAGGAGCAACCGGTGACGCCAATGCGTTTGGTGTCTATTTTTGTCACCTGGGGACCTAACAGTTGCAGGCCGTCGATGAGGCGGCTGAGGCCCCACGCCCACTCGCTGTAGGCACCGTTCTTCTGCAGATGCGGGTAGAGGCGGTCAAAGGCGTGCTCGCCGCGTTCGTGGTGCTTGCGCCACTGCGAGTAGTCATTCACCTGACTCTCATGATAGTTCATGGTGGCAATGGGGCGTCCCTCAAAAAGCTGGCGGGGCAGACTGAGCATGCTGGTGCCAATCATCAGTGCGTATGGCGGCTGGCCATCAACGGGGTAATGAATGGTGGAACGCAACGTGAGGGACTGGCCATTGACGGTTACCGTCACGACCAGTGTGTCTGCCTCCATGTGGGCCTGCACGTCGTCCTTGCTCACAGCGGGTTTCTCGCCGATTCCATAATGTTGAATCTGCGTGGCTATCTCGTTGCGTTTGCGTTTCCAGTCAAGGAAGCTATTGACCCCGAGCAGCGGGTCGGGCAACTCACGGATAACGGGCAGGCTGCTGACGGCAGGGAGAGCTGGCTTGGGAAATGCAGCGCCCGTGTTTTCTTCGTCATAGACCAGAGGGGGGATGGTGTTTCTTGAGGCGCTGACTTTTCCGTTGGTTCGGGTTGGAGTGGACTCCGGAATGACTGATGTAGCGACGGGACATTCTTGATGGGATGAACTGCCGATGACAGTCATTACGAAGAATAGGGAAAGAAGGAGATGGTTCATGCGGTTGTTCAGTCAAGATGGGTTGCTGCGCCTTTCCACTGGTTTTTGGCCAGTTCGAAGGCGATGGCTGTTGTGCGTTTCAGAGGCTCGAAGAGTGATGATTGCTGCTGTGTCTCCTCACTCACGAGATGAGTGATGGCGAGGACATTGCAGAACGCTCCGAGGATGAGCCAGAACTTGACGAGGCTGATGAGGCTGCCGCCAAGGTTGTTCACGCTGCCCAAACCGGCCCACTCCAGCACCTTTGTCAACAATGAGCCGAGTACCCCAAGCACGATGGGCACGCCCATCCAGATCAGCACAAAGGCGATGACGCTGGCTATGCTGGGCGAGGTGCCGATATGGGGGGCCAACTGATAGCCCACCTGCTCATAGAGCAAATGAGCGACATAGAGTCCCACGAAGACCCCTATCAGGCCTAATACTTCTTTCAACAGGCCGTTGCTCCAGCCTTTCCATGCACCCACTGCGAGTACAAGAAGAAAAAGAATGTCGAATCCGTTCATTTCATTCACTACGTTCATTAACACGTTAACAGGTTAACACGTTAACAAGCTAATAGGCTAATAGGCTAACATCCGCTACATCTATTAACAGATTACATGTCAAAGTGCTAACGTGTTAATGTGTTAATGTGTCAACGTGTTAACGTGTTAACGTGTCACAGTTTGGCCTTCACTTCGACTTCCTGGAACGTCTCGATGGTGTCACCTTCACGGATATCGCTGAAGTTCACGAGGGAGATACCGCACTCGAAGTTGGTGCTGACCTCCTTGACATCATCCTTGAAGCGCTTGAGGGCATCGATGGCACCGGTGTGAATGACGATACCGTCGCGGATGACACGGGCCTTGTTGGACCGGCTGACCTTGCCGTCGATGACGTAGGCACCCGCCACCGTGCCGACCTTGGAGATGTGGAAGACCTGTCGCACTTCGAGCTGTGCGGTGACTTCCTCCTTGAGCTCGGGAGCCAACATTCCTTCCATGGCCTCCTTGACTTCCTCGATGGCATCATAGATGATGCTGTAGGTGCGGATTTCCACGCCCTGCTGCTCGGCAGCCTTGCGGGCCTGAGCCGACGGGCGCACCTGGAAGGCAACGATAATGGCATCGGATGCCGCAGCCAGCGAGACGTCGTTTTCGCTGATCTGACCCACTGCCTTGTGGATGACGTTGACGGCAATCTTGTCTGTGGAGAGCTTGATGAGTGAATCGGACAGCGCCTCGATGGAGCCGTCCACGTCGCCCTTGACGATGACGTTGAGTTCCTGGAAGCCACCCTGTTCGATGCGCCGGCCTATTTCGTCGAGCGTCAGGTGATGCTGTGTGCGGATGCCCTGTTCGCGGGCGAGCTGCTCTCGCTTGCTGGCAATCTCGCGGGCTTCCTGGTCGCTGTCCATCACATGGAAAGTGTCACCGGCCTGCGGGGCACCGTTCAGTCCGAGAACCGTCGCGGCCTGTGCCGGACCGATCTCCTTGATACGCTGTCCGCGCTCGTTGAACATGGCTTTGATGCGGCCATAGTTGGTGCCGGCCAGCAAGATATCCCCCATGCGGAGCGTGCCGTTGGAACAGAGCACGGTGGCCACATAGCCACGGCCCTTGTCCAATGAAGATTCTATGATACTACCCGTTGCCTTGCGGTTCGGGTTGGCTTTCAGGTCCAGCATCTCGGCTTCCAGCAGCACCTTCTCCATCAGCTCGGGCACACCCATGCCCTTCTTGGCGCTGATGTCCTGGCTCTGGTATTTACCGCCCCAGTCCTCGACGAGGAAGTTCATCTGTGCGAGATGTTCCTTGATCTTCTCGGGGTTGGCGGCGGGCTTGTCTATCTTGTTGATGGCGAAGACGATGGGCACGCCGGCAGCCACGGCGTGGTTGATGGCCTCCTTGGTCTGCGGCATGATATCATCGTCTGCAGCGATGATGATAATGGCCACGTCCGTCACCTGCGCACCACGGGCACGCATGGCCGTGAATGCCTCGTGGCCAGGGGTGTCCAGGAAGGTGATGTGCCGGCCGTCATCCAGCTTGACGTTATAGGCACCGATGTGCTGTGTGATCCCTCCGGCTTCACCGGCGATGACGTTAGTCTTGCGGATATAGTCGAGCAACGACGTCTTGCCGTGGTCAACGTGACCCATCACGGTTACAATAGGAGCGCGCGGCACGAGGTCGGCCTCGTCATCGGCCACTTCTGTGACAGCCTCGCTGACGTCGGCCGAAACAAATTCCGTCTGGAATCCGAACTCGTCGGCCACCAAGTCAATGGTCTCCTTGTCCATGCGCTGGTTGATGCTGACCATCACTCCCAGACTCATGCAGGTGCTGATAACCTGTGTGACGGGGATGTTCATCATGCTGGCCAATTCGTTGGCGGTAACGAACTCTGTCAGCTTCAGGATCTTTGCGTCCTGCTCCTGCTGCTCCAGTTCGGCTTCGAGGCCGGCACGGATATTCTCGCGTTTCTCGCGACGATACTTGGCGCCCTTGCCCAGTGTCTTGTTCTTGGCAGTCAGGCGAGCCAGTGTCTCGCGCACCTGCTTGGCCACCTCTTCCTCGCTCTGTTCGGGCAGGATCACGGGCTCCTTCGGCTGGTTCTTGCGCTTGCGGTTCTTGCCTTCGCCCTTGCCTTGCGGGTTGGGCTGCGGCTGTCCGCTGCCACCGCCTTTGTTCTTCTTGGGCTGTCCGCCGCCGTTCTGATTTTGCTTGGCTGCCTCGGCAGAAATGTCCACGCGCTCGCCCTTCTTCTTGTTCCGGCGGTTGTCTGCGTTATGTCCGTTACCGGCATTGGATGCGTTGGCAGCATTGCCACTTCCACCTCTTTTGCGTTTCCTTCCGCGTGAGGGACGGGTGCTCTGGTTGATGGAATCCAAGTCGATATGTCCCTTGATGTTCAGGGTGAGTGGCGGCTCGGATGGTGCCTTGACGCGGAAGACGCCATCGACCTCCTCCAGTTCCACCGAGGGTTTCTTTTTCTTCTTGGGGCGTTCCGTGACCTCGGCACCGGCATTGTCTGCCGCCGGTGTGGCTTCGGCGGGAGTGCTGTCCAAGGCCTGAGGTTTTTCTTCGGCCTTGGCGGGGGTCTCGCTCACGGGCTGCTGTTCAACGGCCGGTTGCTCTGCAACAGGCTGCACGGGTGGCTGTTCAGGTTTCTTCTCAGCAGGCGTTGCGGCAGGAGTTTCCTGCACAGGTGCGGTGGCCGGTGTGGCCTCTGCCTTCTCTGCGTTCTCTGCTTTCGCCACCTTCTTGGTTTCCTCCTGTGCCGGCACAGCGGGTTTAGAGGCCGGAGCCGATGCCGTCGTTCCCTCGGCAGCCGGCGCTTTGGCCTCCGTCTTGGGTGTCACGGGGTTGCCGTGTTTGTCCAGCTCAATGTGTCCGAGGACCTTGGGCCTTTGGACTTCGGTCAGCGGCATCGCTCTGCCGCTGTCTGTGAGGACAATGGTCTCTTTCTTCTCCTTGCTCTTGCGGGCCACAGGAGTGACGGACACGCGGGGGGCCTGACCTTTCTTGAACTCGGCCAAGGCCACGGCGTACTGCTCATCTGTGATAGAGGCATTGGGGTTGGCCTCCACGTCCGTGAAGCCTTTCTTGTTCAGGAAATCTACCAGCGTCTGCAGGCCGACGCTACATTCTTTTGTGACTTTATTTATTCTTATGGGCATAAATCTTGAAATTGAAAATTGAAAATTGAAAATTGAATATAAAAGTATAATATATTGTTGAGAATTGAGAATTGAGAATTGAGAATCAGCCTATCGCGTGTTAATTAGTTGTACGGACAACCTATCCGCCTCTCAATTATCAATCATCAATTTTCAATTTATCAACTCTCTTCGGGAGCCGGGCTCTCTTCTTCGTCCTGGAATTCGGCGCGCAGGATATTCAGCACCTCGTCCACCGTTTCCTCTTCAAGGTCAGCTTTCTGGATGAGCATCTCGCGGGGTGCCTCCAACACCGAACGGGCGGTGGTCCAGCCGTTCTTCTTCAGCTCCTCGATGACCCACTCGTCAATCTCGTCCTTGAAATCGTCCAAGTGGATGTCATCTTCCAGTTCCTCTTCTTCGCCCTCCGGCAGTTCACGGTAAACATCGATGACGGTGTCTGTCAGCATCGAGGCCAGACGGATATTCATGCCGCCTTTACCGATGGCCAGACTGACTTGGTCGGGGTTGAGATAGACCTCGCAGTGCTTGGTCTCGGTATCCAGGTTGATGCTGTTGACCTCGGCGGGTCCCAGTGCGCGTGCTATCAGCAGCTGCAGGTTGGACGTCCATTGAATGACATCCAAGTTCTCACCTCTGAGTTCACGGACGATCCCATGAACACGGCTCCCCCTGACGCCGACACATGCTCCCACGGGGTCTATGCGGTCATCGAAACTCTCGACGGCAATCTTGGCACGATCCCCCGGGATGCGTGCAATCTTGCGCACGGCGATAATGCCCTCGGCAATTTCAGGGACCTCGTTTTCCAAGAGCCGTTGCAGGAACACGGGGCTGGTGCGGGAGAGGATGATCTTGGGGTTGCCCGTGGAGTTGTCCACCCTGGCCACCACGGCGCGGGCGGGTTCGCCCTTGCGGAAAAAGTCACCGGGGATCTGTTCGTTCTTCGGCAGAAGCAGCTCGTTGCCGTCCTCGTCCAGGAGCAGCACTTCCTTGTGCCATACCTGATACACTTCGGCCGCGATGATCTCGCCCACCTTCTCCTTATATTTATTATATAGTGCATCGTGTTCCAGCTCCAGGATCTTGGATGCCAAAGTCTGTCGGAGTGTGAGGATGGCGCGGCGGCCGAATTGTGAGAAATCAACTGGTTCAGACACGTCCTCGCCCACCTCGTAGTCGTCGGCAATCTTCTGAGCGTCGGACAGCGAGATCTGCATATTCGGATCGGTCACTGCGCCGTCTTCCACAACGGTACGGTTGCGATAGATCTCAAAGTCGCCCTTGTCCGGGTTCACAATCACGTCATAATTCTCATCAGAGCCCAGCATCTTGGCGATGACGTTGCGGAAACTTTCTTCGATCACGCTGACGAGCGTGGAGCGGTCAATATTCTTCGTCTCCTTGAACTCTGCGAAAGACTCAATAAGTTCGTTGTTTAATTTCTTTGCCATTATATGTATTTTTGATTTTTTATGAATCCTCTGGTCACTTGAAGTCAATCAAGTATCGTCCACTTTTCACTTCGCTGGCCTGCAGGTCGATGTCCACGTCCTGCATCAAGGGGCGTTTGCGCCCTTCCACCTGCACCTTCTGCCGGGTCGTGAGGATGATGTGCTGGGCATCGGCCTCGCGCAGGATGCCCTTGAGCTTGCGGCCGTCAGAGGTGATGACTTCCACTTGCTTGCCCACATGGTTCTGCCACTGGCGCAGCACCTTGAAGGGTTGTCCCAGTCCGGCACTGCCCACTTCCAGTTCGTAATCTTCTTCGTCTCTGGAGAGATGGCTCTCGATAAAACGCGAGAGCTGCACGCAGTCTTCAATCCACACGCCATCCGCATGATCTATCTCCACGGTGATGCAGTCATCGGGCGTCACGTTCAGGTCTGTCAGAAAATACTCCTTGCCTTCGAGCCATTGCTCTACCAGCGCTTCCACTTTGGTCTTGTCTATCATTTGAATCGTTGGATGAATGAAACAAGTATATCTAATCTCTCATTTCTCAACTTCCCCAATTTTCATCTTTAACGTTGAAGCGAAGAACCCTGCGGCCCCTCGCTTCATCATTTGCGCGGCAAAAGTACAATATAATATTGAGCTGACCAAGAAAATCCATGGAAAAAATGCAAAAAAGGCATAAAAAACACATGTGAACACAAAAAACTCTCCGCTCTCAGCGCTCAACTCCCAACTTTTTCATACCTTTGCACCCGCAAACCCGAAACACGGGTGCATTCGAGGATGGATGTACGACGATTGATGACGACGGCACCTCATCTGAAGGATGTAATTCTCAAACCATTTTATCATCAAAACAAAATGTATTTAGATTCCGCTAAGAAAGCCGAACTCTTCGAGCAGTTCGGAAAGGGTACTACCGACACAGGTAGCGCCGAGAGCCAGATTGCACTGTTCACCTATCGCATTGCCCACCTGACAGAGCACATGAAGAAGAACAGGAAAGACCACAGCACAGAACGCGCCCTCACCGGGCTCGTAGGCAAGCGCCGCGCCCTGCTCAACTATCTGAAGGCACGTGACATCACACGCTACCGTGCCATCGTCAAGGCTCTGGGTCTGCGCAAGTAATCCGTCTCTCCCACGCCCTCCCCGCGGAGGGAGCGGTCACTTTCCGAGAAGTGAGATCCAACGAAGTGAGAAGTGCTCGCACTCCTCACTTCTTTGCTAAAAAACACACCTTAACCCTTATGACTATGAGCGATAATAGCCAGTCAAACACAAACAGCTCCCTCTCCCACAGGGGAGGCTGGGGCCGAGTGCGGACGCTCCTGCCCGACCTCGCAGCTGTCGTCTTCTTTGTTGCCCTTTCCTTTGCATACTTTGCCGGCCCTGTCAGCAAGGGCTTTGTCCTGACAGGCCACGACCACAGCGGCGGCGCGGGTGCAGGGCGCGAGATGCAGGACTACAGAGACCGTCATGACGGCGAGCGCACCCGCTGGACCAATACCCTGTTCTCGGGGATGCCCACCTACCAGATGTCACCCTCCTATCCCTCCACAGACCGCCTCACCCAGGCTGAGCGCGTCTATAAACTCTTCCTCCCGGACTATGTCGTGCTGGTCTTTGTGATGCTGCTGGGGTTCTACATCCTCCTGCGAGCCTTTGACTTCAGGGCGTGGATGGCGGCGCTCGGCGCTGTCCTCTGGGCCTTCTCCAGCTACTATTTCATTATCATAGGAGCCGGACACATCTGGAAATTCTATACCCTGGCCTATATCCCGCCAACCATCGCCGGTATGGTGCTCTGCTACCGCGGCCGCTACGGATGGGGGCTGCTCGTCACGTCGTTCTTCATGGCCCTGCAGATCGTGTCCAACCACGTGCAGATGAGCTATTACTTCATGTTCGTCGTCGCGCTCATGGCCATTGCCTATTTGGTCGATGCCCTGCGCATGAAGCGCTTGATGTCATGGCTCAAAGCCACTGCCGTCTTCGCCGCCGGATGCATCATCGGCATTGCGATGAACATCTCCAACCTCTACCACACGTGGGAATACAGCCAGCAGAGCATGCGCGGCAAAAGCGAGCTCACACAGAAGACCAAAGACGCGTCCAACCAGACCAGCAGCGGCCTGGAACGCGACTACATCACCGCCTGGAGTTACGGCATCGGCGAGACGTGGACGCTGTTGGTTCCCAACGTCAAGGGAGGCGCCAGCAACAAAGGCGACCACTTCGTCTCGCTGGCCGAGAGCAGGACGGCGATGTCAAAGGCAGACCCCACGTTTGCCCCCGTCTATCAAAGCCTCAGTCAATACTGGGGTGAACAGCCCGGCACCAGCGGACCCGTGTATGTGGGAGCCTTTGTCCTCTTCCTGTTCGTCTTAGGCCTTTTCATTGTCAAAGGCCCGATGAAATGGGCGCTCCTGGCTGCCACCGTCCTCAGCATCACCTTGGCCTGGGGCAAGAACTTCATGCCGTGGACCGATTTCTTCCTCGACTATGTACCCATGTATGACAAATTCCGGACGGTGGCTTCGATCCTTGTCATTGCCGAGTTCACCATTCCCCTGTTAGCCATGTTGGCGCTGCGTAACATGGTGCAGGAAGAGAACTGGTTCTCACGGCACAAGGTTGCCTTCGCCGCGGCGCTGGCCCTCACGGCAGGCTTCGCCCTTCTGTTTTGGATGATGCCCGGCGTCTTCTTCGGCAACAATGTGAGCACCTCCGAGATGCAGATGCTGCAGGGAGCTGTCGCCAAGGGATACATACCCAAGGAAATGCTCGCACCCATACTGTCCAATCTCCAAGAAATGCGCAGTGCCGTGCTGGCAGCTGATGCCGGGCGCTCGCTGCTGATCATCCTTGTGGGCTGTGCCGTGCTCATGGCTTATTTCTATCAGAAAATCAAGGCTGTGCCCATGGTCATCTGTCTGCTCGCACTCTGCACCGCAGACCTGTGGGATGTGAACAAGCGCTACCTCAGCGACGACATGTTCTCTGCACCCCAGCCACCCGCACAGTTCTTCCAGAAGACACTCACCGACGAGGCCATCCTGCAAGATACAGACACCTATTACCGCGTCGCCAATCTGGCCGTGTCCACCTTCAATGACAACTCCACGTCCTATTGGCACAAGAGCATCGGCGGCTACCATGCGGCCAAACTCCGCCGCTATCAGGAACTCATCGAGGCACACCTCCAGACGGAACTCATGGACGTGCATCAAGCCATCGCCGCGTCAGGCGGCCGCCTCGACAGCATCCGCGGCGACAGCCTCTTCCCTGTGTTGAACATGCTGAATATGAAGTACGTCATCGTGCCGCTGAAGGACCAGCAGACGCTGCCCGTGCAGAACCCCTGGGCCACGGGCAATGCATGGATGGCAGAGCGGGTGCTGCTGGCAGACAATGCCGACATGGAGCTGGCAGAGCTGCAACGCCTGCGCGAGAAACCGTTAACGGCCATCCTCGCTCCTGGCGCCGGCAACCCCAACCGCGAAACGCTGGACAGCGACCAGCGCCTGCAGCCCGGCACGGGTACGATACGCCTCACCTCCTATGAGGCCAACGCCCTCACCTACGAGGCCGAGACCACGGGTGGCGTGGCGGTCTTCTCTGACATCTATTATCCCGGATGGCGCTGCACCATCGACGGCCAGCCTACGGACGTGCTCCGGGCCAATTATGTCCTGCGGGCCGTCATCCTGCCGCAAGGCAAGCACACCGTGGCCTTCACCTTCGACCCGCAGAGCCTGCACACCACTGAGGCCATAGCCAATGCCGCCCTCATCCTGCTCATCCTGCTCCTCATCGGCCTGGTTGCAACAGAAATTTGGCGGCATAAGAAAGAATAATCCCCTAAAATTTGGCCGCGTCGATAATTTGCACTATCTTCGCGGCCAAATTCAGGGTTCTCTGATTCCAACTACCCGGCCCTGTAGTTCAACGGATAGAATAGAGGTTTCCTAAACCTTAGATAGGGGTTCGATTCCCCTCGGGGCTACCAAGACTCTCGGAAAGTCGCTGATTACCGGCGACTTTCTTTTCTTCATACTATATTCACACTACGTCACCTGAACCCAATCAAGCAGCCACTTGAAAAAGTCTATTTGATGAGTCCACTTGTTCGCTCGACCTCTGGTCGCTTCAACACTTCGAAGAACTTTCAACTCGTTAAGACGCTGGAAGCGTCTCCGCTCTGTAACCGAGGGTACGAGCGTAGCGAGCACCCCCGGACCCGCGGATAACCAGTGGAACAGCACTCTGAAAGAGTGCCCGAACTGGCAGCTGGGCGACCCCTCCAGGGTCG
>JAEEGL011290160.1_pt1 | contig 14632 bp, 10 predicted proteins | sample 9134231 | NCBI WGS metagenome assembly JAEEGL01 (sample SAMN16246548, study PRJNA631951) | gut metagenome | biome: gut microbiome; feature: rumen; material: fiber-attached | host: Bos | place: Iran: Karaj | collected 2018-10 | reverse complement strand
AATGAAAGTACTATTGTTGAATGGCAGCCCTCATAAGGAAGGATGCACCTATGTCGCCCTCAGCGAGATGATCAAGATCTTTTCGGAGGAAGGCATTGAAACGGAACTGGTGCAGATCGGAAACCTTCCCGTACGCGGATGTGTCGCGTGCGGATACTGCTCCAGAAATCATGAATGCGTTCAAAAGGATATCGTGAACGAACTCGCAAGGAAATTTGAAGATGCCGACGGTCTGGTCGTGGGAAGCCCGGTCTATTACGGAGGCCCGAACGCTACGCTCACAGCCGCGCTGGACAGACTGTTTTACAGCACGCCGTATTCGAAGGCACTGAAGGTAGGAGCAGCGGTCACATCCTGTCGCAGGGGCGGGAATGAGACTACCTTTGACCGCCTGAACAAGTACTTTGGAATCTCCGGAATGCCGATTGCGGGCGGTCAGTACTGGAACGGTATTCACGGGAGGAACGCGGAAGAAGCGCGGCAGGACGCGGAAGGACTCCAGTCAATGCGCACGCTTGCCCGTCAGATGGCTTTCCTTATGAAATCAATTGAACTTGGGAAAAAGACCTTTGGAGAGCCGGTTCGTGAACCGCATGTATTCACGAATTTTATCCGCTGACGCAGAAGACTACTTGCAGCTTATCTCGATAGAATACATCTGTTTTAATGATTTTTAGAATTCGGAGGAAAGAAAATGAACGGAGACTTTACGTTGTATACCCCAACCAAAGTTGTTTTCGGACGGAAGACTGAGGAGAAGGCGGGAGAACTGGTCCGCGCATTCGGCGGAACAAGAGTGCTGATTCATTTCGGCGGAGGCAGTGCGATCCGCTCTGGGCTGCTGGATCGGGTGAAGGGCTCACTGGATCGCGAGGGTTTATTTCATGTGGAACTTGGGGGAGTAGTTCCGAATCCCCTTCTTGAGAAAGTATACGAGGCTGTGGAACTCGCAAAAGAGAACGGTGTGGATTTTATCCTTGCAGTCGGAGGCGGATCGGTTATCGATTCGGCAAAAGCCATTGCATATGCTCTGGCAGAACCGGAATATGATGTGAGGGATCTCTATGAACATACGCGCAAAGCAAAAAAAACGCTGCCCGTTGGCGCTGTGCTGACAATCGCTGCAGCAGGAAGTGAAATGAGCGACAGCAGTGTCATTTCATACGAAGACAAGAAGCGCGGATATAATGATGACCTGTGCCGCCCGAAGTTCGCAATCATGAATCCGGAACTGACGCTGACACTTCCGGATTATCAGACTTGCGCCGGATGCTCGGATATTCTGATGCATACCATGGAGCGGTATTTTACAAACGGCAGTAAGATGGAGATCACGGATGCGATCGCGGAAGGACTTCTTCGTACGGTTATGAAATATGCATCTGTTCTTCACAGGGATCCTTCAAACTACGAGGCTCGCGCAGAGGTCATGTGGGCAAGCACCCTTTCACACAACGGCTTGACCGGATGCGGGAACGACGGCAATGACTTCGCTTCACATCGTCTCGAGCATGAGCTAGGTGCGATGTACGGAGTGACGCATGGTGCAGGTCTGACTGCCGTCTGGCCTGGATGGGCACGGTATGTTTACCTGAGTTGCCTGCCGCGTTTCGTTCGCTTCGCGACCAATGTTATGAATGTTGAGCCTGGTGCGACAGATGAGGAGACAGCGCTGAAAGGCATTTCTGCGATGGAGTCATATTTCCGCTCCCTTGGAATGCCGGTAACTCTGAAGGAATTGCTTGGAAAAGTTCCTTCCGAAGAGGAGATTCTTCTGCTTGCAAAGAACTGCGCAATTGCGGTCGGAGGAAGAGTGGGAAGCGCGATGTCGATCGGTGAGACGGACATGGCTAATATTTATCGCATGGCAAGAGAATAATATCATGCCTGAATCCATGGCGCCGCGTTGGCGGCGCTTTTTGTATTCATGACGGAAGAATGGAACAGAACGATCAGACTATGACACCCAGGGACAAGATTGCGCTGTTTTCGTGGAAAAAGTGAAAATACTGTGATACATACGTTCTAGAATAACCGGGAGGTAACTGCTGTATGGACAGTAGAGTTAAGAGAAGAAGGCTGCCATGGTGGGCTGTCACATTAATCGTTCTGTTCTCTCTGATCTTTGTTTTCATCGCGTTCTCGTTGATTACGATCAGGTTCTTTGTAGGGGATTCACTTTCTCTACAGGGGACGCTTGCGATGGTGTCCTATGGAGGCTTCGAATTGCCGGGATGGTATAAGAACCTTGTACTGGACGTCGACCGCAGTTATCCCGGACTTCCCGAGCTGTCATCCGATCCGCAGGATCGGAATCAGATGCTTAACCTTTATGAGAGGTATATGTACGGAAGAACTCCGATGGAAGGGTTTGAAACCGCGTTTACGGAACTTTCCAGAGAAGATATTTTCGGAGAAACTGCAGAGAAGCGGATAGTCCGGATCACGGTTTCCAATGAACGAGGCATGTTTGAGACGAACATGATGGTACTGCTTCCGAAAGAAGCGAAGAGTATTCCGGTGTTTATCGGGGAGAATTTCGCTGGAAATGAAGCAGCGTTCACGAACGGGGAGTGGCCGTTCGAAATGATTCTCAGACAGGGATTCGGCGTTGTGACGATGGGCTACACTGATTGGGCGCAGGATAACACCGAGACATATAGAGACGGCATTCTTCGACTGTTTGATGATGATACGCTGTCAGCGTTTTCCGCCTGGGCATTCGGTATCAGCCGCGGAATTGATTATCTGGAAACACTCCCCGAAGTGGATATGAGCCGGATAGCCTCTGTTGGACACTCCAGATTGGCAAGAGTTTCTCTGTGGGCAGGCGCCTGCGATGAACGTATCATGCTTGTTACAGGCAGCTGCGGAGGTGGACTGTTAAGAAGCCCCGTCATGGGGCGGATCACGTCGAATGGAACTTCGAATCATTGGTACACTCCTGCCTACCTGACTTATGAAGGGCGTGACGAAGATCTGCCTGTTGACATGCATACTCTGTTCGCGCTTGCGGCCGGGAGGCATCTGTTCATTTCAATCGGAGAGAATGATCTTGCATCTGATCCTGTCTCAATGTATGACGCTCTGCAGATCGCCAAGACAGTCTGGAAGAACGGCTATGGAACGGAAGTCATTCCGGATGGAAGTTATTATGAGATCCCGTTTGATGTGCCTGTTGTCAGCGAAGGAATCGGGGTTAATGTGCATTCAGGAGGGCATCTGTTTACTTCCGGAGACTGGCAGAGCTATATCGATTATATGAACATCTTTCTTCCGCAGAGGTGAAGAAATGAATCTGTGTACAGAACTGTTTTCTCTCAGGCATTCTCGATTCTATGCAGTTAATGTTTGAGAGAAGTTTTCCACCGACAGACCGCAGATTTGAATGGAAGAAAAAGAGACCCGGATCGCGATTCATAACGCGATCCGGGTTTTGTAATAGTTGATTGATTCGGAAAAAAGGATGGCTGATTAGAACGTACAATTGAGATAGGCTGCGGAACGCCGGATACTCTGCATCGGATCGTCTCCGATAAAGTTCCGGTGACTCTCGAGAACAACTGCTTCTACTCCGCACGTTTTAGCAATCGCACTCAGACGGTCAAGCGGCATATTGCCATAACCGAGCTCAATCGAATCCGATTTCAGGATCGGAGTTAACGGAATAGATGACAGCCGTGTTCCACGGTCATTGATATGCCACAGACGCATTCTGCGGCCAAGCGCTTCCATCCATTCACAGGAATCTGCGCCTCCGTCTGCGAACCAGTAACTGTCAAACTCATAATTGACAGATGCCGGATCAGTGCACCGGATCAGAAAAGAGTATGCTCGTTCTCCGGAACCGTTGATCCTGGTCAGTTCCGCGTTATGGTTATGATAAAGAAGAGAAAGACCTTCTCTGCTGACTGTCTCCCCAAGACGGTTCAAATCATGACAGAGAACCTCGAGTGCTTTCTCATTTTTAAAGTCGAAATGATAAAGGCCTGTGACTACGATATAATCCGTTGACAGGGATTTCGCTTTTTCTATGACGGAATCGATATCTTTCTTCAGCGCCTCAATATTCGTATGGAGCGCGATTACGCTCAGTTTCGCGTTCCGTGTCAGCGCTGCCCAGTCATAGGCGCCTCCTTTTCCGGCGGGCATTCCGGCTATTGAAGTGAGCAGACGTACGAACAGAGGTGTTTTCTGGATCATAAAACTGTTCAGTTCAATACCGTCGTAACCTGCGAACGCAATATCCTCGAGAATACGGGAGGCTTTATCTTCACTTGTTATGCTTTTTCCGAGCATCAGCTGCTGAACGGCTTTTTTCATGGTTTTCTTCTCCAAAGAGCAGCGAAAGGGGGATGCTGAAACGTTTATCCGTGTATTTGCTGCAATAAAACAGAATCACCGGCGGATGCATAGGGTTGATGCGTCAGATCAGTCGACCGGGCTTCAGACATCCGCAGGATCTTTTGTCTGATCATATCTTAGGACAAACGGATTCCTTTCGCTATGAAATCCGCATAAGCTTACCTTGAAACAGCGCATCCTTGTGCATGGTAAGAAAAAACAGAAAGAAGACCGCGTGAGCGGTCTTCTTCCATCAGGAGTATAACCGGAATGCCTTATACAGGCAGGGAAAAAGTCATTATGCGTTCTGCTTGGCTTTCTTCTTGGTTACGATCGCAAGGACCAGGAACAGAGCCGTGAGCACTCCGAAGAATGCTGCGCCACCGTACAGCGCCAGCTGCCACCACGGAGTGATCGGAATAACGGTAGCGCTGCCGACGTTCATGGCATGGGAATGCGTATAGCTGTATGCGATGTTCTTGGCGCGCTCATGCACGGCAGATACGATCGCCGGGTCATTGTCCAGACCGTCAAGCGTTGCCATACCCATGCTGTAGCCATCCCAGAGGTCCTGTCCGGCAAGAACGCCAAAGCGGTAATCCATGTAGTTCGCCATGACAGAGCAGTCGGTGATTGCGCAGCCTTGCAGTCCCCATTCGTCGCGGAGGATGCCGGTCATGAGACCGCGGTTCGCACCGCTCCAGGTAACGCCGATCCGGTTGAATGCGCTCATAACACTTCCGCCGCCGTCCTTGACAGCGCCTTCGAAGCCTTCCAGGTACAGTTCACGGATCGCCTGTTCATTTGCCCATGTTGCGATGCCGTAGCGGCCTTCTTCCTGATCGTTCAGCGCAAAATGCTTGCAGAAGACCACGACGCCTTTGTCGCGGATCGCCGCAACTTCGATAGCGGCTACTTCACCTGCAACCCAGCCATCCTCGGAATAGTATTCGAAGTTACGGCCGGAGTACGGGGTACGATGAATATTTGCACCGGGACCGTACAGACCGGCATACACGGTCGTTGCGCCTTCTTCCGTCGCATGGAGGAAGTCTTCGCCGATGCAGGAGCCCATCTCGTGGATCAGTTCCCGGTTATAGGTCGCGGCCATCACGTCCTCGGACGTATAGGCCATCGCGCTCGCACCGCCCATCAGGGACGCTGTGAAGCCCTGCGGACCGTTTTCATCCTTCGTGCCCGGCAGACCGATCGACGGAGCTGCCTGCGTGATATGGAAGCCGTTGTAGATCAGATTTGTCATCTCATCGTAGGGCATCTGGCTGACCAGTTCGTCCCATGCGGGGTCGGTATAGTCCTTGCTGAACATATCGTTTGCTTTCATGTTCCCGGAAACACCGACAGCGGGCATTGAAGCACCGGCATAGTAAGCGGCTTTCATCGCCTCTACGATCGCTTTCCGGCCGTTTTCATCGTGAGTGAGGCCGTCCGCCCACATCTGCTCGGTAATGGCGAGTTTCTGCGTAGTCGGATAGGTGCCGGTCCAGTCCTGACGGGAGAGATAGGTCACGGTCTGACCGCCGTTGCCCGCGTACTTGTTGAGATCCGCATCATCGAAGAGGTTTGTGATCGCTTTTCCGGTCTTGGCGGAAACCGCGTAGGTAGTCTTGTCGAATGTGCCGTTCGTCCATTTCTGAACCAGAGCGGCATTTCCTGCCTCGGTCATCTTGCTGGCATCCGCGCCTTTTGCAGCAAGGATGTTGTTGACCGCGTCATGCGCGTTTTTACCAACGGTGAAGTAATAGTCGCCATCTTCCAGAATGTATGTTCTGGCATTATTCGCATCGTAAGAAGTCAGATCTTCTTTATTGATCGTGATTTCAAAGTGTTCGGTATCGCCGGCTTTGATCATTCTCTTGTCGAATCCGCAGATTTCAACAGCAGCCTTTTCGACAAGGTTTGCCTTGTCATACTCGGTATACGGGCTCTGGAAGTAGATCTGCACGGTGTGTTTGCCGTCCACGGAACCGGTATTTTTGACGTCAACATCAACCCGGAACATATTGTCTTCGTCAGTCAGCTTGAAGTTGGAATACTCAAAGTCCGTATAGCTCAGACCGTAACCGAAGGGGAACGCGACACAGTCCGAATAATTCCAGCTGCCGGAGTTGCCCTGACCGAGTACGGAATCCTCATACCGGGTCTCAAAGTAACGGTAACCGACATAGATGCCTTCCTGATAGACAACATAGTCGCGGTTCGCCTTCTGGACAGCAGAATCGGTATTGTTCTGACCGGAAGCAACGTCATATTCCGCACCGTTCGTCCAGACATACGCGCCGAAATTCTCCATCGCGGGAGCGGAATGGTTGTCCTTCATGAACGTATCGACGATACGGCCGGAGGGGTTCACGTTGCCGGCGAGGATATCCGCAACACCGAGAGAGCCCGTCATGCCAACGTCGCCGATCCACAGGACTGCGTCGATGCCGTATTTGTCCACGAAATCGAGCTGCAGGGCATTTGAACTGTTCAACAGAACGACGATCTTCTTGAATGTGCCGTCAGCCTTCAGCTTTTCGAGATTCTCAAACATCTCGATCTCCTCTTTGCAGAGACGCAGATAATCGCCGTCGGTCATGAAATCCTTGAGGTCTTCACGACCGTTCGGAACATCCGCACCTTCACCGCCGGAACGGGCAAGAACGACAAGCGCGACGTCGCCGTATTCAGCCCAGGTTTTTTTCAGGGCATCAGAATACTTTTCCCAGGGGATCTCATTGATCCGGTATTGTCCCTGATTTCCGCCTGTGGTATCAGCGTTCACACGTTTGAACCCTGCTGTCGCAAGGAATTTCCACTGTTCGATATTGACAGTGCCCTCGCCGAATACGGTTTCGATCGCCGTGCGAAGAGAGACAGCGTCATCCGCACTCATGGAACCGGAACCGGTTCCGCCGTAGAGAAGATTGAAAGCCGACTGTGAAAACGGGGTGATTTTGATTCCCTTGTCCAGGGGCAGAGCATTGTTTCTGTTGACAAGCAGCGCAGCGCCTTCGCCTTCGATCTGACGGCAAAGTTCCGCCTCGTGATCGATAAGAGCCTGCTCGTCTTCCCAGGCGGTCCAATAGTAGATCTCCGCATCGTCTCCCGCAACGACTTTCTGAGTGGGAGCGTTAAGAGCTGCGCTGATCACGGTCGCGAATCCCTGTGTGATCGGAATCGCCGCTATGAGGATCGCAAGAAAAACAGCAGAGATCGCTGTCAGAACGACCCATACGGTACCTTTCTTCTTCATTATTAATCTCCTTCGTAAACTATTTGGAAGAATGGCTCCGACTTAATGATCGGAGCCATTCTTTTGGCCACTGTGATTATGCGCCGGGAACGATGATCGGGCCATCAACTGTGAGGGCGCCGGTGATGTTCATTCCCTGCCAGACCTGCGCGAAGCCGCCGGTCAACTCTTCCGGAGCGGTAATCGTCAGAGATTTACCGTCCTCGCTCAGAGAGTAGGAGAATCCGTCTGCTGACATGCTGTAGGCGGGGAGAGCGATGGTCATGTTCTCACCGTCCTCAGAGAAGAAGGAAATCTCAGCCGCATCGGAAATAAGGAAGAACGCGTCCTTCAGAGCGGTCATGGTCTTGGTTTCCTCGTCGAGCTTCCATGCATGAGGAACAGCGCCGAAGATCTGTACGCCGTAGCCTTCAAGCGGAGCATCCGCGTTTTCGATGAGCGCGACGATGTTGCCGACTTTCTTGTAGAGAACGTCCATGCCCATCGCAACGGTCAGAGTTGCGGTGCCGTCCGGATTCAGAACGAGAGAAGGATCAAACTTGTTGCCGCCAAGATCGATCGTTGCGCCGGTGTAGGGAGCGTCTGCAGCAGGAGCTTCCGCAGCAGGTGCCTCCGCGGCGGGTGCAGCATTTGCAAGAGCGGAGAGGTCTTCCGCAGTCAGCTCATAATCGGTCATCTGACCATCACCGCGATCGAGGCTGAAGGAGAGGGTTCCCTTGGCACCGTCGAGGGCGACCGCATATTCTGTGCCATTCAGCTCGACTTTCAGACCGTCGCCTGCGTTCCATTTGCCTTCAGCAGCTTTGGAGGGGCCGAAATACAGCAATGCGGAACCGCCATCCTGGAGATATACGGTTGCAGCGTCGGAAACGAATTTTGCGATGGATTCCGGCTCAACGAAATCAAGTTTGTTTGCCGCAATGAAGGAATCCGCGTCCGCATAGACTTTCTGCTCGCTGCCGGTCATCGGTGCAACGCGGGAGTAGCTCATGCCGGGAACGATCGGGAAGGTGAGGTCGAAGGAGTATTCGCCGCCGATCTCATACGCATAGGCGGTCTGATCGTTGGAGGACTGACCTGCTTCGTCGATATAGGCAAGTTTGATCTGGAGGCAGGGAATGCCGTCCTTTTCAACTTCTTTCCAGGTGCCGCTCATGTAGTTGGCATTATAGCTGGGATTGCTGGCAGCCGGAGATGCGTCATACTGTGCAAACAGATAACGGTCAGCAACAGCTGTTCCGTCAGCGTTGAGATTGAGCAGGAACGCCGCGTTCAGCATAGCGGCATTTGCGCCTTCTTCCGCATATACGCCGGTGAACTGGTAGGTCTTGGCTTCTGCGGGAGCTTCTGCGGGAGCTTCCGCGGGAGCCTCTGCAGGAGCCGCAGCTTCCGCTTTGGGAGCTTCTGCGCTGGAAGCAGAAGAGCTGCTTCCGGTGGCTGCAGGCGTGCTGCCGCCGCAGGCGATGAGTGCCAGCATCATGGCAGCTGCAAGAATGAGTGCAAGAATCTTTTTCATGTGTTTCCTCCTGATGTTTTATTTTGATGTAGTGTTATGCTCCATAAACGCAGCCACGGTATGTTCGACTGCAGCAATGGCGAAGACAATGGCAAAAGTGATCGCCAGGGTCGGGTTTCCGCCGAAGAACGGAACCTTTGTAAGAACATCAGCGAGCGGATACGCCGCTTCCACGCAGTGCATGGCAAGTCCGAGACCGTACGCGACAGCAGTCAGGATCGGAACGAAACGCAGGCGCAGGATCTCTCCGCCGATCGAGATCAGGGCACCGCCCAGCATGCATAGGAATACAGGCCATTTAAAGACGCGGTCCCATTCTCCGGTCACAGGATCGGCAGTCGAAGCGTATACCGCTAGGTATACGATCGAACCGATCAGAGCGATACAGGCGGCGCAAATCGTCAGAGAAAAACCGAGTTTTCTGTCTTGAAAGAATCGCTTCATCTTATCTGCCCTCCTTGCGTCCCTTGATAACGGTGAAGATGAACATGCACAGACAGCCGAGAGCCAGAACGCCGATTCCGATGTTCAGCGCGATCAGAGCGGGCTGCCACCAGGGCGTGTAGCTTTCAATCGCGACTTCTTTGGCCAGTCCGTTGATCAGGTTCGACCGGCTCATGGAGAAAAGGTAGTAATGCGCGACATCACGCAGCTTGCTCCAGATGAAGCCGTCCTTCTCCTTGACAAGCAGATTGCTTGCTTCCGGAACGCGTCCGGGATCGTTGTTGAACTGGTTCGTTCCTGCTGTGAGAGCATCCGCGGTCCCCATATAAGAGGCGGAGTCTTTGGAACTGTCGGTCATGTTGATACCGGTGAAGCCCCATTCGCCGCGCAGGACAGTCGTCATTGTTTCATAGTCGGATGCGGTCGGAATGCAGCCGATCCGGTTGTAGGCAGTCATGGTTCCGAGGGAATGATCTTTCTGAAGACCGCCTTCGAAGCCCTTCAGAGGTCCTTCCCGATAGGTCTGTTCGGTCATGAAGGTCGCGACACCGTGACGGTTCGTCTCCTGGTCGTTGCCGCAGAAATGCTTGAACATACCGGCAAGACCCATCTTAGCCATCGCCGTGGTCTGTACTTCGCCGCAGATGTAGGACAGGATCGGATCTTCGGAATAGTACTCAAAGCTGCGTCCCGAATACGGAGTTCTGTGAAGGTTTCCACCCGGTCCGTAAATGTGACGGAAGCCGATCCAGAAGCTCTCCTCGCCGAAGAATTCGCCGCGCTTTGCAAGCTCTTCCTTGTTATAAGTTGACGCACAGACCATTTCGGCATTGAACAGAATACCCTGCTGATGACCGTCCGGTCCGTCGCCGCCTGCATAAGCTGGGAAGTCGATCGATTCGATCGCGTCGAGAGCCATCTTGTCACCGACGATCTGAGCAAGCTCGCTGACGGTCAGCTGATCGATAAAGGTCTCCCACTGCGGATCGTCAAACGGCACATCCTTCATCTCGATGAAGGAGATTCCGTTGTCCTGCTTGAATTTGAATGTGGAGATATCCGGAGCGTCCGCGGGCTTTTTGTACTGGAAGTTCTCCATGAGGTCCTTGATCTCAGCAGTCGCTTCGACGTTTTCCACCGTGTCCGGGAACGTGTTCCAGTCAGCGCGGGTCATGTACGTGACCGTGCCAGGGATGAAGTAGTTCAGGTCGCGGTCTTCAAAGTGGTTCGAGACCACTTCGCCCGTGTACGGGGAAACCGCCCAGGTCTTGTTGTCGGTTTCCGCAAGCGTGTCCTTGTATGCTTTGCCTGCGTCGCCGGGAACCGCATTGCCTTCCGCGTCGAACATGCCGGTCACGCCTCTGGCAGCCAGTACGTTGTTCAGCGCGTCGTGCGCATCGCTTCCGATCGCGAAGTAATAGTCTCCCGCGTCAAAGACGTAGCTGCCTTTCTTAGAAGGATCCGCTCCGTTTTCGGCATTGCTGTCATACGCCGCGAACATGTAGTCCGAGAACGTCAGCTTGACCGTTTCGCTTTCGCCCTGCGCAAGTTCCTTCGTCTTTCCGAAATCGGCGAGCTGGATCGCGCTCTTTTCCGTCTGACCGGCTTCCCAGGGAAGCTGGACGTACAGCTGTACGACATCCTTGCTCTTGCCTGCAAAGCCGCCGTTGTTGGTGACCTTGACTTCGGCCGTTACCTGATGCGCCGTCTTGTCCCAGTTGACGGAGACAAGTTCCTGCGTGAAGGAAGCATAGCTCCTGCCCGCGCCGAACGTATAGACCATTTCGTCCGCGTAGTTCCACGCGCCGTCCTTGGAGGCGTAGACGCCCTTTGCGGAATTCGCATTGTTCACGCCGAGCACCTGATCCTGATAACGCGACTCATAGTACTTGTAGCCCTGGTAGATGCCTTCGGCGTAAACCAGATACTTGTTCTTATAAAGACCTGTGAGGTTCGTAAAGGTGAAGTCACCGGCGTTCTGCATGGCGGCGGAGGAAAGTGAATTCGCCGCATATGTGATCACGTTCCTGCCGGAAGGATCCGCTTTGCCGAGGATGCACCGCGCGACGCCGGTCATGCCGTAGGCGCCGGGATATCCGATCCAGAGGATCGCATCCACACCGTAATCCTTCAGCTCGTCAAGTTCCATCGCGTAGCCGGAGTTCAGCACGACGATGATCTTCTTGAATCCCGCGCTCTGGATCAGCTTCAGGGTGTCGATCTCCTCCTGATGGAGCGCAAGCTCGCGGACGCCGACGGGACCTTCCTGCCATTCGCCCTGCAGTCCGTGGTTGAGGTCGCCCTCTTCACCGCCGTAGCGGGACATGACGTAGACTGCTGCGTCATTGAAGGATGCGAACGAGGATTCGGTACCTGTGTAAGCGCTTGCCGCGATCTCGCCGATCAGGCCGGTCTTGGTCCGTGCGCCGCCCGCCGCGGTGATCGCATTGTATACGGTATCATTGACGGAAGCGCCTTCCTCTTTGAGAGCGTCGTAGAGATTGAGGCCAGCGTTGGAGGGACCGCCGGAACCGCCGTGATAGACGGGCGTTGCGGCCGCGAAGCCGAACAGCGTGATTTTTGCGGAAGAATCGAGCGGGAGCACGCTGTTCTCATTCCGGAGCAGGACGCTGCCTTCGATCTGGTCTTCGATGAGATAATCCTTCAGAGCTGTGCGCATCTCATCCTTGGAGGCGAAGGACGATTTGAAGTATGTCGTATCGTCGGTTGCAGCCTGCACAGGCGGGAGCGTGCCCAGGAACAGGTTGACGTCTCCCTCGCGGTGAAACGCCAGCCCCGCTCCGAAACTGGTGAGGCAGAGGAGAAGCGCGAAGAACGCGCAGAGTCCCCGCCATAAATTGGACTTTTTCATCATACCTGTTCTTCCCGCAAAGCCTTACATGCCGAAGCCGGTATGGACACCGAAGTTGTCAAAATCGAATGAATAAGTCTTTTCGTTGACCTGGACGGTCTTTTCTTCCGTGAATGCACCTTCCGCAAGATACTGCTCAGCAGTCAGGGGATCGCCGGAACCTGTAACAGCGCCTGTATCATCATATGTTTTCGGGGCGACTGCTTTGCCCATTGCTTCGGTCCAGTTCGCGGTATCCAGATAATACTGCTGATCGTAGGAACGGACGATGCGGGACGGCTTGGACAGCGTGACATCGCTCAGATCATCATCAAGATCATTGGGCTTGGAAGTGTAGGTGCCGAACAGCTTGGTGATCGTGTTGGTACGCTCGTTTTCCGAGTGATCGTTCGTGCTTTCATCAAGCACGACAGCGGAGAAAGTCGCATCGGACACGATTATCATGTAAGTGCCATCATCGTAGAGCGTGATCTCGCTCTGCGCAAAGTCATAGTTGTAGAAATTGTAAGTCGGACGCATATTGCTGTAATCCGCTTTGGCGGGGCTGAGATAAACGCCCTTGATGTTTGCTGCACCTTTGCTGGAGTTGCCTGCTCCTGCACATGCAAGGATCACTACCGCAAGCATTACGGCCGTCATGACAAGCATAAGTTTCTTTTTCATTCTTTTATCCTCCTGATTATTTGGGGCTGCTTCCCCTGATCATTTCCATTTATATCCGATAGGCTCCTGAGCTGCAATGGAAACCGCGTAACCTTGCACTGAGACAGCATATCCTTTTGCCTTTTCTTGACAATCCTTTTACGAATTGTTATCATTGCAGAAAGAGGATGGAGAGATATGGTTCGGATCGCGATAGTCGAGGATAATCAGGAGCAGGCTTCTCTGCTCGAAACCTATATCCGCAGATACGATGCAGCTTTTAAGACCGGCCTTACTGTGACGGTCTATTATAATGTAGTGACATTCCTTGAGAAATATCAGGCGGAGTATGATCTGATCTTTATGGATATCATGATGCCGATGATGAACGGACTGGACGCCAGCCGCCTTCTGCGGGAAAAGGACGATAAGGTCATTCTGGTTTTTGTCACGAGCATGCGTCAGTACGCCATTCACGGATATGATGTCGGAGCATCTGATTTTATCGTCAAACCCGTTGCATATGCCGAGTTCTCTTTAAAATTCACCCGTATTCTTTCAAAGATTCCGAAAGCTGAGAGCAAAGATGTGATCCTCCGGTCTGATACCGGATATGTGCGGCTCTCACCTGCTCAGATCCGTTATGTGGAAGTGCGCGGCCATCATTGTGTTTACCACGCTCAGTCAGGGGAGTACGCGCAGTATCAGTCGATGAAAAGCGCAGAGGAGCAGATCGGCGATCCGCGTTTTGTCCGCTGCAACAATTATCTGCTGATCAACCTCGCGTATGTGGAGAAGATCGAGAATCTGTCCGTCTGGGTCGGCGGCGAGATGCTTCCGATCAGCCATCCCCGCAAAAAGGCATTCACAGACGCTTTCGGAGAGTATGTCAGGAGCAGACACTATGTTTGATCTGTTTGGCCAGATATTCGGATCGCGCTACGTTTTCGAAGGATACTCCCTGTTCTTTACCTTTTTGGAATCGCAGTTCGTGATATCCTTGTTCTGCAACCAGCTCAGGAAACGATACGGATTCTGGATCCGCATCCTCATGATGCTGGGATCATGCAGCATCATCTGCTTTCTTCTTGCAATCCTGAATACGGAACTTCCTTCGGTCGGAACGCGGGTGCTCTGCTATCTTCTGATCAACGTGCTGAATCTTCTGTTCGTGACCGTCTGCTGGGAAGGACGAACGGAAGAACACCTGTATGCGTTTTCCGCTGGGCTGTCTGCGTATCAGATCGGAAATAAGTTTTACCCCCTTTTACAGAATATCTTCGGCATCAACGACCGCACTACGATCTCTTTGTTTCGGCCTGGAGCAGTGCAGACAGAAAACTGGGAGATTATCGTTTTCTACGCTGTTCGGCTATTCGTATATCTGCTTCTCTGGCTTGTTTTCCGCCCTCGGGAACCGCTCCCGGAAGACCGAAAGGTACGCAGAAACGTGACGATCATTTCTCTGATTACAGTCGCAGTCGTGAACGTTCTTGTCTGTGTCGCCAGGCTGTATGAAGCGGAAAGCATGGCCTTGAGCATCGTCATCAAGATCTTT
>JAEEGL010640968.1_pt1 | contig 14632 bp, 14 predicted proteins | sample 9134231 | NCBI WGS metagenome assembly JAEEGL01 (sample SAMN16246548, study PRJNA631951) | gut metagenome | biome: gut microbiome; feature: rumen; material: fiber-attached | host: Bos | place: Iran: Karaj | collected 2018-10 | reverse complement strand
TGTAAATTTAACAGTAGTTCTTGGCACTAAGTGGTCAGAAATCTGAGAATTGTTTGTTACATGAAAAATTGTGCCTTTATGAATCTTTGTATTCCCGGCGTGTATATCATTAATATTAGTTATAGGTTTAGAGTATTGTGGTGTAGTTTTATAATTATTTGAATTACTGTCGCCTTTTAATTTGTCCGGTAAAGCCGGTAAAGATTCTAATTCATCGGTATTTGTGTCTTTTATAAGTTTTGATGAATTATAATTTGTCCTGATATCATCATCAACTGTCATATCCAAATCAAAAGCCTGAGCATTTAATGTTATTATTGATAGGAAAAAATATGTGAGTAATATTTGGTATAGTTTAATTTTCATAACTTCAATCCTTATCTCTTCTTACTTACACACTAATTGTAACAAATTTTTAACAAACTAGCAAAAAAATTTTTGCTTTGTTTTAATATAAGTATAGTGTAAGTTACATATGAAAAATTAGATTGGAAACTATGATGATGATTCATACAACGCAAAATCTAAATTCTTTAGTACAGTATCACAAATCAACCAGCAATAAAGATTTTAGATTTAATTATCAACAGCAGGCGATGCCTATTTCAAGGCAATCTGAGTTAATTGAAAACTCAATTGCTTTCAAAGGATTTTGGAACAAAAAACCAAACGTAAAAGACGGCAAAAAAATTGTCGAAACAACTAAAAAAGTTTTAGGTGATATAAAAAAAGAACCAAATCCTGAAAAGAAGAAATATGACGGAATTGCTGCAAATAGCTTTTTTAACTGGGCAATTAGTAAACATCGATTCGAACCGGTAATACAAGCTGCTGTTTCTGCAATTATATGTATGGCATTAAGGCCATTAACAATTATGGCATTGCCGGCAAAAGACAAAGAAAATAACAAATACGCTTCTGCTCACTCATTTGCATCAGGTATAATGGGGTTAGTTTCTGCAATCTTGATTACAACACCGTTTAGGCATGGAAGTGATTATGTTAAAAAGACAATGCGACAAAACTTCAGGCCTGAGGTATTAAAACGACTTTATCCGCAATTAAATATTGAATCAATATGGGCAGATAAAATTAAGGGTATAAGAAAGCCTATGGAAGAATGGCTTGATAATAGCGGTAATAAATTTATAGATGATATTAATAATATACAATTCTTGGCAAAATTCAGACAGTTGGCTGATTTATCAGAAGAAACATTTAAAAAAATACTTAATCTTGACGTAGATTTTGTTGCGCAAAAAGGCGCGTCTTTTAATGATGTAGTACTAAATGACGGAAGTAAGCTATATGACAGAATCGGAATGTCTAATCTAGGTATAGTTGTAAACGAAGAAGGTTTCGGAAAATCACAAATTCTTCTCAGAGACATTGATAAAGAATACTTATCTGGCATAATAAAAGATGCTAAAGAAGCTGGCACATCACGATGGAAAGACTTAGATATAAATTCTGTATATGACAATAACAATATTGTAAAAGATTTCCGCGAATGGAAAGATGTTAACGGTTCTCAGTGGAGACTTGATTTGGATGAAATATATATTTCATCTCCGATAGAAGAAATATTAAGAAATCCTCGTATAACAGGTAAAAAACGTTTGGATAAAAAATCCGGAGAATATAAGTACGAAACATACTTTAATAACGGTGTGAACGGAACATTAGGAACGGCAATAGATGCAGAAACCGCTGATGCGGCTCATACTAATGAAAGTATAATGAGACTTCTGACTTGGGGACCGGATATAGTTACAAGGATTCCGGTTGCAGCAGCAACCATTGCATTAATACCTTGGGCATTAAAAAATGTTTTCGGTCTTGAAAAGCATAAAAAACAAACAGAAAGTAATACACTAGTAAAAAATACAGCAGTGTCAAAAGATAAATCAATTGGTGCAGATAACCAAAAAGTAGCTTTTAAAGGTAAAAAAAGCGATCCTGAAAAGGTTAACTGGTTTATAAAACAATTCGGTAAGTTTTATGGTAAACCCATTATTGAATCAGAAAAAGTTGCAAATTTTGCTAAAAAATTAGATAAAATTCCGGGTGAACTCACTCAGCACATGATGACATTGGGTTCATTAATTACGAGCAGTACTTATATGGCCAGAACACTTAATAACAAAGAATTAGACTCCGATAAGAAGAAAACTCTGGCAATCAATCAAGGGTTGTGTTTTGTAATACCTACTATAGCTGCATACAGTGTAGATATTGCATTAAATAATTCTATCAAGAAATTTGAATATTGGGTTTCAAACAGAATAGAATATGCAATTGATAAAGCAAAAGCTGAAGGAAAAGATATAACTGCACTCGAAGGTATGAGAAAAAATGTTAAAGGTGTAAGGGTATTGAAGAGTATCTGTGTGTTTGCTCTGATATACAGGTATTTAACACCGGTTTTGATTACACCTATTGCAAACATGATTGGGGACAGCTTAACAGCAAAACGACATGCAAAAAACATTGAAGAAAAAGATATGAAAAAAGATAATATTCATTTAGGCATGATGCCGGAGAACCTGAAAGAAAAAAGCTCTGTTCATTCAGCTGCATAATGAAATGTGATATTTATGATAATGGCGGACTCTTTTATAAGAGTCCGTTTTTATAATAGAATATAGTCATGAAATTACTATACATAGAAGAGCTTGATTCTACCAACAGGTGGGCAAAAGAAAATGTTGATGTACTTGATGACATGACAGTTGTCTATACGTATAATCAGACTGCAGGAAGAGGAAGATTGAATCGCAGTTGGAGTTATATGGGAGAAGGTAATATTTATGCATCGGTTGTCTTGAAGCCATCCGACAGAATGTCAGAAGTCTATTCTAATCTTACTCAACTGTTGTGTTTGGTTCTTGCTCAGACTTTTGAGGAATACGGAGCTGAACCTAAAATAAAATGGCCCAATGATATTAGAATAAACGGAAAGAAAATATCTGGAATATTAGCTGAAAGTGTAATAGATTTAAATCATGAGCTAAAAGGTATTGTATTAGGGTTTGGAGTAAATTTAAATGTCTCAAAAGATTTGATATCGTCTATAGATCAACCTGCTACTTCCTTAAATCTAGAAATAGGTATAAATATAGATAAAGAGCTATTCTTAAAAAACCTACTGGACAAGTTTTGTTTGTTATATAATGATTTTATTAGGGAAGGATTTTTATTAATAAGAGAAGATTATAAAAGAAGAGCAGAATTCCTTAATAAAGAAGTTTCCGTAAAGGTTTTTGATAAAATTTATTCTGGTGTTGCAGTAGATGTAACAGAGAGCGGAGCTTTAAAGATAGTTGATAAAGATAATAATGAAAATATACTTTTGATAGGAGATATTTTATGAATGAATTATTGATAGAAGGATTGTCCGCAATGCTTATTGGTATGGGCACAGTGCTTTCATTCTTATGTCTGATGATAATTTCAATGTTTTTCATGTCGAAAATTGTTCGAAAGTTGAATGAGATTTTCCCAGAAGCAGTTCCTGTGCAAGCAGGAGTAAAAAAAGTAGCATCATCAGATGATTCTGAAGTTGCTGCAGCAATAGTAGCAGCTATGTTTCGTGGGTAGAGGATAGTAAAATAATTAATATGGAGAAATAAAAATGACAAAGTTAATTAAGGTAATGGATACATCATTCAGAGACGGTTTCCAATCAATATTTGGAGCAAAAGTTCTTGTGGATGATTTTATTCCGGCTTTGCAGTCAGCAGTAAGTGCCGGTATCAAGCATTTTGAAACAGCCGGTGGTGCAAGATTCCAAGCACCGATATTTTTCTGCAATGAAAATGCATTTGAAACAATGGATAAAATAAGAGAAGCTGCAGGCCCGGATGTTATATTGCAATCACTGGCAAGAGGGGTAAATGTAGTAGGACTCAATTCTCAACCGCGCGACGTAATTGATTTGCACGCAAAAATGTTTGCAAAACACGGAGTAAATGTAATCAGAAACTTTGATGCCTTGAATGATGTTAATAACTTAATTGATTCTGCTAATTCCATTAAAAAATATGGTTTAAAGCACGAAGTTACAATAACAATGATGGAGCTTCCATACGGTTGTGAAGGAGCTCATGATGTTGCTTTTTATGAAAAAGTCTTGAGAAATATTTTGGATAGCGGTTTACCGTTCGATTCTTTGGCATTCAAAGATGCATCGGGAACATCTAATCCTCGAAAAGTATATGCAACAGTTAAAATGGCACGTGAATTATTAGGTCAAGATGCACATATCAGATTCCACTCGCATGAAACAGCAGGTACAGGTCTTGCTGCATACTTAGCAGCTCTTGAAGGCGGTGCTGACGGAATTGATCTCGCTATGAAGCCGGTATCCGGCGGGACAGGACAGCCTGATATAATTTCAATGTGGCATGCTCTCAAAGGTACTGAATATGATTTAGGTTTAGACATTAAGAAAATTATGGAAACAGAAGAAATATTCAAAGAATGTATGAAAGACTATCCGATTTCTCCTATTTCATTAGCAGTTAACCCTATATTGATACAGGCTCCATTACCGGGCGGGGCGACAGCAACAACTGTAAACCAATTAAAAGATATGGGAATGCTTGACAAGTTCCCGAAACTTATTGCTAATATGAAAGAAGTTGTTGAAAGAGGTGGCTTTGCAACTTCAGTAACTCCAGTTTCTCAGTTCTATGCACAGCAATCTTTCTTGAATGCAATATCAGAAAAACCATGGGAGCAAGCAAATCCAGGTTATGCAAAGATGATTTTAGGGTATTTTGGTAAAACCCCTTGTGAACCTGACCCAAAACTTGTTAAATGGGCAGAAGAAAAAACCGGTCTGCTTCCGACTACAGAAAAAGTTGTTGATTTAAATGATAATGACCCAGAAAAAGGAATCAAGGCTGCTGAAGAGAGACTTAAAGCAGCAGGTTTACCTGTAACTGATGAAAATTTATTTATTGCTTGTGCGTGCAAGGACGGTAATGTTGACAAAGGTATTGATTTCTTACTGGGCAAAGGTCAAGTATCAGTTAACAAAGTTACTGCAGGCGCACCAAAATCTGCAGCTGCAACTGCAAATGCCAATGGAGAATATACTGTAAAGGTCAACGGCAAAGCATATGCAGTTAAATTAGACGGTGAAAATAAAGCTACTGTCAACGGAAAAGTATATGATATTAATGTAAAAGCAGGTATTGAAGCAAAATCGAACAATTCATCCGGAGACGGCGAAGAAATTAAAGCAGGGCTTCCAGGAAATGTATTGAGAATAGAAGTTTCAGAAGGACAAGAAGTCTCTGAAGGCGATGTTCTTCTTGTAGTTGAAGCTATGAAAATGGAAACTGAGGTAAAATCTCCTAAATCAGGAACAGTTCAATCAATTCTAGTTTCTCAAGGCGATAAAGTTGTAACCGGGCAGGCAATGGTAGTTATAGGAGGTTAGGTTAAATGAGTGTTGATATAGCAAACGGTTTTCAAACCCTCTGGGATTCTACCGGTATAATGGGATTTATTCATTCTGCCCAAAATGCATTTGCTAATAGTGAAGTAACAGGATTTGAACAAGTTCTTGAAGCTCACGGGCAGTGGATAATGATACTGATTTGTTTATTCTTGCTTTGGCTTGGAATAAAACAACAATTTGAGCCTCTGCTTCTTGTTCCTATAGCATTTGGCGGATTGTTATCTAATATCCCTATGCCATTAGGTGAAGAAATTGCCGGTCCTAATGGGTTTTTAGGAATAATTTTTGAGGCTGGTATTCATAAAGGTTTATTTCCGCTAATCATATTTATGGGTGTTGGTGCAATGACAGATTTTGGTCCGTTAATTGCAAATCCAAAAATGGCGTTATTAGGCGGAGCTGCACAATTCGGTATATTTGGTGCACTTTTGATGGCATATTGTTTATTTGGGTTTAGCTTACCGGAAGCTGCATCAATCGGTATTATAGGCGGTGCGGATGGCCCGACTTCAATTTATGTAACCTCAAAATTAGCAGAAAATTTACTCGGTCCTATTGCAGTTGCCGCATATTCATATATGGCATTGGTTCCTGTTATTCAGCCGCCGATTATGAAATTATTTACAACAAAAGCTGAACGTAAAATTCAGATGGAACAATTGCGTGAAGTTTCTAAAAGAGAAAAAATAGTATTTCCGCTTATGATATTACTTCTATGTGTAATACTTTTACCGAGTGCCTGCCCGCTTTTAGGTGCACTTTGTTTTGGTAACTTGTGCAAAGAATGCGGGGTTGTAGAAAGACTTTCTGATACAATGCAGAATGCGCTAATTAATATAGTAACAATATTTTTGGGTTTGTCAGTTGGCTCAAAACTTTCAGCTTGCCAGTTTTTGACTGTACAAACGTTATTTATTTTGATATTAGGTGTAATTGCATTTGCGCTTGCTACTGCGGCCGGTGTTTGTATGGCAAAATTGATGAATGTATTTTCAAAAACAAAAGTCAACCCGCTTATTGGAGCAGCGGGAGTTTCGGCTGTACCTATGGCAGCGCGTGTTGCTAATAAGGTCGGCTTAGAAGCTAATCCGCAAAATTTCTTATTAATGCATGCCATGGGGCCGAATGTATCAGGTGTTATTGGTTCTGCCGTAGCAGCTGGTGTTTTATTAGCACTATGTCATTAATAAATTTATTTTAAAAGACCTGTTTATTTAATATAAACAGGTCTTTTTGTATATGTAACATTATCTATTCTTCAATATGCGCTTCTTCAAGTTTTCTACAAATTTCTTTGAACATAGAATCTATATTATCAAACCCGAAATCTCCATAATGATAAATATTTCCGTTGTTAAATTCATAATAAAATTGTTTTTCGCCATTCTCTGAACCGTCATTAATTCTGTGAGCAACAACTGGATAGCTATCCGTTTCACTCTTCTGTTGAATGTAAATTCTTTGAGTTTCAAAATCTACATCATACAATTCTGTATTAGCTAAAATATCTTGCAAATAACGGATATCTTTAATCGCGCTTGCTTTCTCTTTTATATCAGTGTTAAGCGTAATATCTTGTATTCTTTCTACATTATCATTATCATATACACTATCTTTATTATCATCAAATAATGATTTTTTAAGTCCTTCTACTTTTATATTATTAAATTCGTTTAAACTCGGTTTATTGCTTCCGGGTCCGATACCTTCTACCATATTATAACCTCCTGTTATTTTGTTACTGCGTTCATATTTATAAACGGAACTGCATTCCCCATCATGTATTGAGGCATTTTACCGTCCCATTTCTGTACTGCTTCATATTGTACCAAAGATTTGTTTTGATTTAAAGCTTGAGCTCTAATTGCCATAGAACGAGCTTCTGCCTCTGCTGCAATAACTTTTTGTTTAGCTTCTTCCTGTACTTGGACAGTTTTGTTTTTAGCTTTTAAAGCTTCTTGTTCTGCTGTAACTTTACTTTCAATAGCACGCTCAAAAACTTCAGAATAATTAATTTCTGTCATTTGAAAATCTGTTACGTCAATGTAATTATCTTTTAATGTTGATTGTAATTTTACTAGAATGTCACCGGTTGCTCTTTCTCTGTTTGCAATTAAATCTTGTGCATTCCACTTACCGATGATGTCCTTGATAGTACCTTCCACCACAGGAATAAGAATTTTAGACTCATAATCAAGACCTACTTCTTGGAACAAGCGATTTACACTGTCAGGTTGTACATTATAATTTAAAACGTATGTAACTCTGGCTTGTTGTATATCTTTTGTATAAACTGCGGTGGTTTTTGTATTTCTTTGAGTCTTAACATCCATTGTTCTAAATTTTTGTACAAAAGGACAAATTGTATGAAGTCCTTCACCAAAGCTTTCGGGCTGAACGTGTCCCAAAGTGATTTTTATTCCTCTTTCGCCTGGGCCTACCATTACAAACGGATTACATAAAACAATAAAACAAATCAACAAACCTACTACTACAATAGGTATTCCGTAAAATTTTTTGTCCATTACATTCCTTTCTAACTAATTTAAACCTACAAGTGCAACTACAACATAAAGTGCTGCAACAACAAATACAAATGCACTCAATATTATAAGCATTTGTTTTCCGTATTTTTTGTATAAATTTTCTCCCATTATATTACATAGGGCTACAATACATAGATTTACTAATATTATTAGTGATAAAAACAACATTAAAATTCTTAAGACCATAGTAACCTCCAATTATTATTATATGTAAACATTGAAAGTTTTTTATCATATGTAAGTAGGATTTCTATGAGATTTGAGAAATAATTATACTCTCTTCGGGTGTGTTATTTGTAGGCTTTTCTCTTTGAAGTCTTTTACTCCACTCAAGTATTTTATTTTCTGCTCTTGTAAGAGGTATGCTAGATAGGTCAAAATGGCTGAGGTATATTAGCCAACAATAATTAGTTTGAAATTCTTTTAGCCTGTTTTCGATTATTTGCGGATTTATATTTGGAATTTTTTGATTTTTGCCTAGCAAGTTATACATTTTTTCGTTAATAAATTTCTCAAAAGCTTTTGCATTGTTAAGGTTAAATGTTTCAATGAGTTCTTTTTTTAATCTATGATAGCTTATATCATAATTTATGTTATTCAAATAACTATCTTGTAAACGCTTGGTTATATTATCTAATTCAAATCCAAATCTTACAGAAAACTTTAGCCCTCTTATTATTCTTGTAGGATCATCAATAAAGCTGTTTTCGTGTAATACTCTTATTTTTTTATGCTTAATATCGTTGATTCCTCCAAATTCGTCAATAATTTTTCCGTCAGTTACCCTTTTTGCAATTGAATTTATTGTAAAGTCACGTCTTTTCAAATCTTCATTTATAGAACAACCAATTTTCTCAATTTTTGGCAGATGGCCTTTTTGTGGATAACTTTCGGTTCTTGTTGATGCAATATCAAATTCTTTATTGTCAAATTTAACTCTTACTGTGCCAAAATCAGGATTGACTTTAATAATATTGTTTGGGGGTATATTATTGTTAGCAAATTCTATTGCGTTTCCTTCGTAGCATAGATCAATATCAATACTTTCTGTGTTTAAAAATTCATCTCTCACGACCCCGCCGACGTAGTAAAGCTTTTCATCCCTAATATTCTTAAAGAAATCGTTCATGACAAATTATACCTTATGTTTTTTATTGTGAAGAATTGATGAAACAAATGCGCTCAAAATAAAAACAAGCCCGAGCAAGCCTGTAATAACTTCCGGAACTTCATATGATGTAGAAATAAACATCAAAACTGCCAAAGTTCCTATTGCCCAATGAGCACCGTGCTCAAGATATAAATATTGAGCAAGTGTCTTCTTATCAACAAGCATTATTGTAAGTGATCGAACAAACATAGCCCCGATAAATAAGCCAAGAGTAATTATTATAATATCTTTACTTAATGCAAATGCGCCTAAAACGCCATCAAGTGAAAAAGACGCATCAATTAATTCCAAATATAAAAATCCTACTAGTCCGGAACATTTTACGGTATCTGAGTATAGCTTAGCTCTTTCTTCTTGTTTCTTTTCTAGCCATGATGCAAGCCCGTTAATGAGCAAATATATGATAATACCGGCTAAACCGGATATAGCAACTGACAGTCTGTCTATAAATTTTACATTGAGTATTACTAAACTGATAGCTGTCATTGTAATGATAATATTGAAACTTTTATACTTATGCAGCTTTTGTAAAGGTTCTTCCAATGTTTTTATCCAGTGTATATTTTTGTTTTGTGAAGTAAAATAATCTATAAACAGCATCATTAAAAACGCTCCGCCAAATGTTATTATAGGAGCGTGTGTCATTTCCAGATAATGTGTATATTGATTGACATCTCCTAATGCCATATTCAAAACGGTTAAAATATTAAGCTTAGCAAAAATAGCAACAACTAAAAGCGGAAAAAGAAATCTCATTCCAAAAACTGCAATTAATATGCCCCACGTTATAAAACGATGACGCCATTTCTGAGACATTTTTTCGAGTTTCATAGCGTTTACTACTGCGTTGTCAAATGATAAACTAATTTCGAGAATTGCAAGAACAGATGCAATAAAAACGCAGGTCAAACCAGTCCCAGAGTGGACATGTTCACCCCAAATAAAAGCGGTTATAAGTCCTAAAATAGTAACAATTAATGAACCTGTAAAATAGCGCAATATCTATCATCCTCCAATTATTATTATGATTATATAATAAATACAAGAGGCACGCAATTCTGAATTTGTTTATAGACTTAATTTGAATCGGTATGATTTCTGGACCTAGGTGCTAATAATATATGACCGCCGTGTGAATTAAAATCATTTGGGTTAATGTTTAAGCCGGCACCGTCGCTACAAGCTATAGGTACAGTACTGCATAATCCACTAAACCAATTGCCATCGGATGTTTCAAAGCCTTCAGGGTGCATCATATCTACCGGCTGATTGGCACCGATTTCAAGGCTTTTTTGTATATTCTTCTTAGAATTTATCGCAGTTGTTGGTGTGTTAAGGATTGCTAAACCATATCCGTCAACCGGTTCTACAGCTCCGTCGTTGGTTATATTAAACATAAAGGAATCTGCATCATTGATACTATCGACATTTTCGCCAAATATAAAAGGCATCCCATTATTTGTATTTAAGTCAACTACAGCAATGATTCCGGCATTATCTGCTGCTTCTATGAAAAGCCAACGAACTCCGTTATTAGAATCAAAACTTACCTGTTGACCATTGTTGATTGTACTTATATTTGAGCTATGCATATAATAAGCTAATATGCCTGCATATTTTTCAACAAAAGTTGCATTATCTGGAATATTGCTTAAGAGAGCAGGCGGAACAGAAGTTGCAGTTGGTCTGTCGGCACACTCTAGTCCGTCGCATCCTTGCTTGTTACTGTTAACCCAATACAAACTTGGATTAGCCAGCATTTCTTTTGTTAAACTTGTAAGTGTAGCATACGCTTTAAGATATTTCGCACTGTTTTGATCAGGCGCAAGTTTAACAATCGCCGGGACTGTTATAGCGGCAATAATACCAATAATGCCAACTGTAATTAGTGCTTCTTGTAGAGTAAAACCTTGTTTATTCATATTAACTCCTATTATATATTAATCTCTGCTATGATTAAGAGAAGTCCCGTCATCAGTAAATTCTAAAGCATGGTTGCCTATGTTTGTTATACGATGACAAAATATTTTATATCCGGCCTGGCAGAGGGCATTATTTTGATCTACAATACTAATCATTACTGGCCCACCTGCATTTGGCAGTGCTTGTTCTATATTTTCTGCAAGATGTACATCTTTACGTGTAACTGTCGGGTCATTTAAATACGCCGGACCAAAGCTGCCTACCGGTGTAACCTGCCCGTCTCTATTTACCATAAAGGTATAAACTGTTGGTATAGCATTATTTTGGTTATTGATATCAAGTATAGCGTTCTTATTTACATCAAAATTAATATCAACTTGTATCCATCCTTGTTGTTGTGGTTGTCTGAAATGCCACTCTGAGCTATCAGAGGTGACAAAAGCCGGAAAAGCCGGAGCTACAACATTAATTGCTATATCGTCGGTGCGAACTTGCATATTATAAGCAAGAATTCCTGCATATTTTTGAATCCAATCAGGCTGCTGAAGTCTTCCATTGTCAGTTATTATTCGTATTAGAGGCTCTGGCACACTACCTTGAGCGGGTAATGTATCGCACTCTAGTCCGTCGCATCCTTGCTCGTTACTGTTAAACCAATACAAACTTGAATCAGCCAGCATTTCTTTTGTTAAGCTTGTAAGTGCTGCATAAGCTTTAAGGTATTTTGTTTGGTATGGATTAGGTAATATTTTTGTTAGTGCTGGAACTGTTATAGCAGCAATAATACCAATAATACCAACAGTAATTAGTGCTTCTTGTAAAGTAAAACCTTTTTTCTTCATCATTTTTATATCCTCGTACAAATGCTTGTCTCGTTTTTATTATTACATTTGCCCACCACAAATGCCGGTTCCGGTACTATCATCACATGCTTTTGATACACCAAGCTTTGGTCTGTATCTACCATTGTTGTTTGGATCTTGGTTTGTTTCAAGAATTATTACCTTTTTACTGCTTTTGGTGTGTGTGTCTGTTGAGTTTTCCAGGTAAAATTGCCCCATTGGATCAGTAGGAGTAATCGTTCCGTCAACAGCTATATCAAATGAAAACCTGTCCGGCGTTGTGTTTTGTTCATTGTCATATGAAAATTGATTGTCGTTGTCAGGATTTGGACTAATTCCGTCCATATCAATATCTACTAAGATAGGATTATTTGCATTATTCTCATCGCGCCCGAATATCCATACGACTCCATCTTTTGCCCGAAAGGCTATTGCATGATTAATATTATTAGGGTCATTATTATTATTAAGGTTATTTATATTTTCAACTCTAGAAATATGCATATTATATGCAAATATGTTAGCATATTTATCTAATGCACTCCCGATATTGTTATTGTTATCTCTAAGGCTCGAAAGCGTTTGATATAGGTCATCAGGTATAGAGCCTTCTTTTGGCATATTTGTGCAATTTAAACCTTCTATGTTAACGTCATTGCAGAAATATAAAGCCGGATCAACTAACATCTGGTTTGTTATATCAGTTAACATTGCATGCGCTTTCAAATATTTTGTTTGATTTTGGTCTGGTGCCAATTTCGCTAATCTGGGAACCGTAACAGCGGCAACAACCCCTATAACAGTTAAGGCGATAAGTGCCTCTTGTAAAGTAAAACCTTTTTTTATCATATTAACTCCTCAGTTAAGTCTGTATATATTCATTATATCATACTCTTCCAAAAATAAAAAGCCCTGCTAAACCGCAGAGCCTGAATTTTTTCTACAACCTTTATCTAACCTTACATATATATAAAGTTGTTTTAATTCAAAAAATTGCTTTTTTTGTTACAAAACTTAATAAAAAATAATTATAAGTGCCGGGGATAAGTTAGAATAAACAAATAGCTGCCTATTAATATTGTAATACTTATAATATTGTTTTTAGCAGTTAAATATTTATATTCAGTCGATTAGCATAATTTTTATTCACTTTTTAAGATATGTTTTTTTGCACAATCAAGCATAGTACTTACAAGTTCTGAATTAGAGTAGATATTCATTCCGCCTGATTCCAAAATTTGTTTTATTCTTTTCTCCCAAAGGAAATATATCTCGTCTCGCGGAATATTTAAGGTTTTTCCTATAAGCAATAGTTCTTTAAAATCTATTGGAATCGGTAGTACACCCCTTAATACATCCACCATATCCAATCGTTTTTTTCTTGGAAATGCTTTTAGGAATGAAACTATAGACATTTTATTCTCTTTAATATAATTTTTTATAGTTTTAACTGATTCGTCGATTAAGATCGGCTCTTGCGGAATTTTATATTCAGAAAATTCTTCCGGCGAAATGTCCATAACAGTTGCTATGCGCTCTAATGTTGTTCCTCTTGTCGAAAACGGAACAGTTTCATCAATAAGGTTGTAAACATATGATAAGGTTACACCTATCATCTCTGCAAAATCACGTTTGTGCAGTGCATTTTTTTCTAAGAACATTGAAAGTTTTTCGGAACTCTTTTGCGGAACTATTTGTTTTGTTTTCATTATTCTTGTCCTCGTTATTCTTCTATATAACACCTATAAGATAAATTACGGTAAAAATTTTTATAACCCCACATTTGCTCTCCATAAGAGTTATTCAAATTTTTATGTAAAATATTGCCATAATTTTATAGTGAGTTATGATATACTTTTCTTATGAAAATAACTAAATTAAAACTTAAAAATTTCAGGAATTATACGGATATTGGTATTGATTTTGATAATCAAACAACATTGATTATCGGAAAAAATGCTCAAGGAAAAACTAATATTTTAGAGAGCATATATTTTCTCTCTGACTTAAAAAGCCCACGAACTTCTGTAGTTTCGGATTTGATAAAGTTTAATACTGATAGGTTTGAAATTAATGCCCAAATACTAAAAAATAATACTGATATCGAGCTTGATTATTCGTATACTACAGATAAAAAACGCGAATTAAAGATTAATAAAGTTAAAACTATTCCAAAGAACTTTAAGCAGGTAGTTAAAACTGTTTTGTTTTCAACAAAAGACCTTCTCCTTTTAAGAGGTACACCTGAAGACAGGAGAAATTGGCTCGATAGAGCCATATCACAAATTTATCCTGCGTATGATGAGCGGCTTTCAAAATACGATAAAATAAGAATCCAAAAAAATAATCTTTTAAAAGAAGATTCAATTGATGATGTTTTATTAGGAATCTATAATGAACAGCTTATTGTAACAGGCGCGAATATAATATTTCTAAGAAAGAAATTCTTAAAAGAAATTGAATCTATTGCAGCTGCCCGACATAATTTAATTAGTGATAGTGAAGAATTTTCTCTTGAATATTCTTGTCCGTGTGATGATATAATTGAGATTTCCGAATACTTGAAAAAAGAATTAGCTGAGAGACAAAAAGAGGAAATCGCGAGAAAACAATCTTGTGTCGGACCGCATAGAGACGATATTATATTCAAGATTAACGGATGCGATGCTACAAAGTTTGC
>JAEEGL010145082.1_pt1 | contig 14632 bp, 13 predicted proteins | sample 9134231 | NCBI WGS metagenome assembly JAEEGL01 (sample SAMN16246548, study PRJNA631951) | gut metagenome | biome: gut microbiome; feature: rumen; material: fiber-attached | host: Bos | place: Iran: Karaj | collected 2018-10 | reverse complement strand
TTATTGCTGTCCCCTTCTTGTTGCTATCACTTCTTCGACAGATCCGTCTCGGAATACTTCTCATCGCAGTACTTGCAACGATAGATCTCTTTTTTCTCATCCGACAGATAGAAGATCTGGGGCAGCTTCTGCTCGCTGGAGGAGATGCATCTTGGGTTGTGACAGCGGATGACATCCTTTCTCTCCTTGGGAAGAACCAGAGATCTCTTCTCGATTATCTCACCGGCCTTAATAACATTAACGGTGATGTTGTGGTCGATAAATGCCAGAACATCAAGGTCAAGGGTATCGATATCACATTCTACCTTCAGAATGTCTTTTTTGCCCATGGCCTTACTCTTGGCGTTCTTGATTATGGCAACGGTGGAGTCAAGCTTATCAAGGCCAAGGTGCCTGTATATCTGCATGCTCTTTCCTGCCTGGATATGGTCAAGAACAAAGCCTTCTTCTATTTTTCCAATATTTAACATAGAAATCCTTCTTTCTGAAATTCTAAATGATTTACCTGAAACAATAATCTATATTCTGAGCCGGAGATCAGAACTTCCTCAGAAGATCGTGATTCATATGGGCATCAGTCATATCAAGGAGAGTTAAGATAAGTGCCATTCTTACGTACAGACCGTACTGAACCTGCTTGAAGTATGCGGCCCTTGGGTCATCGTCAATCTCAACGGAGATTTCGTTGACTCTGGGAAGGGGATGGAGAATGTACATCTTCTCCTTGGCAAGGGACATCTTGGCCTTATCAAGGATGTAGAAATCTTTGAGTCTTATGTAGTCTTCCTCGTTGAAGAAACGTTCCTTCTGAACTCTTGTCATGTAGAGGAAATCAAGCTTGGGCATAACCTCTTCCAGACGAATAACCTCTTCGAAGGGGATGCCCTTGGAATCAAGCATTTCTGTTATATAGTCGGGGACTCTTAATTCATTTGGAGAAATAAATACGAATTTGATGCCTGTGTAACGAGTCAGGGCATTTATAAGAGAGTGGACGGTACGACCAAATTTAAGGTCTCCGCAAAGGCCAATGGTGAAATCACCAAGTTTGCCGTAAAGTGATCTGATTGTAAGAAGATCTGTGAGAGTCTGGGTGGGATGCTGATGACCTCCGTCACCTGCGTTGATAACGGGAATACCGGATTTGGAAGCTGCAACCATCGGTGCGCCTTCCTTGGGATGCCTCATGGCACATATATCTGCGAAACAGGAAATAACTCTAATGGTATCGGAAACACTTTCGCCCTTGGCTGCCGAGGAAGATCCCGCATCTGCGAATCCAAGGCATTTACCGCCGAGACGAAGCATTGCTGTTTCAAAACTGAGTCTTGTTCTGGTACTTGGTTCATAAAAACAGGTAGCCATTATCTTTCCCTCACACTTGTGGGAATAGGCTTCCATGTTGTTTTCGATGTCATTTGCCACATCGAAAAGCGCCTCCAATTCCTCAACCGAGAAATCCAGAGGATTCATCATGTGTCTTAACTTATTCATACCGTCTCCTCAATAATTAAATGTAAAATGTATAAAATATATGGAATCAGCCGCTGACCACGAAAACCGAGGCAGGTCTGGAACCATCAAGGGGCATATGATACGTCGTCGCATCATCTCCAAAAACCTTAAAATAAACATAGCGGGATGTCAAGTTAATACTGTTAACAATACCCTCGTACAAAATGTAAATATTGCTTCCGTCCAGATCGCATCTGCGAAGGGCGGGGTGATCAGCGTTGGAAAAAGAGTAGTAGATGTGCTCATGGTCCATGGTGAAGCAGTCACATCTGTCGGAGACTACAAGCTCCTGAACTCCGGTTGAGAGGTTGGTTCTCCAGATGCTGTAATTGGATTCTCCGTTGAGATAGTAGATGTAGCCGTCCATAACCACAGGGAAAAAGCAGTATCCCGGTACCACCACTGTATCAGAGTAGCTGCCGTTTAAGCGCATAGCATGTATGTTGTGATCATTGGTAACGCCGGTGTAATATAGAATGCCGTTGTCATAGCAGACAGGGGATATCATCTCATTGGCAATCTGCTGTTTATCCTTTTTGTCAACGCGGATCTTGTTAAGGGTGCCGCCATCTGTTTTGCCCTGGTAATAGATATATTCACCGCAGAGCTGAACCTCGCCGCAGAAGTCACGAAGAAGACAGGTCTGATTCCTGCCCTTGGTGGTGCACCTGTAGATTCCGAACTGATTGGAAGCGGCTCCCAGGCCTGTAACCTTGCCGGACTTGTGAGTTGAATCCATGTAAAAATAGAGGTAGCCGTTGGCTCCGTTGATATACTTTGCACCCATGGTGGTAAGGCGCTTTGGTTTGGATTCATCAAGATTCATGGAGTATAAACAATTTTCTTCCTGGGAATTGGAAAAATAGACCTTGCCGTCCATCTCGAAAAACAGACCGCCGTTCTGAAGATTGCCTGTCATATTCCCTACGTCCGAAGGATCCATGGGAATCCGCTGCTCGTAAAGGGTGACAGCAACCAGACCGATAGATAAAAATGCCACAAGTAAAAAAACGATAACAATTTTCTTATTCATGGTTAACCCCTCTCTTAGAATTATTATAGGCTCGTTAAACCTTGCTATCAAGCACAAAATCAACTATCATGAATATATATATGCGTATGTTTGGGAGTATGAAAAAATGGATCTTAAGGAACTTAGAGTCGAGATAGATAAGGTCGACAGACAGATTGTGGAGCTCTATGAAAAAAGAATGGATATTGCTTCACAGGTGGCGGATTATAAGATAGCTAACGGCAAAAAGGTTTTTGATAAGGAAAGAGAAGATCAGAAGCTCAAGGCGGTGGGAGACCTTACCCATTCTGAATTTAACAAAGTAGGTGTTGAGGAGCTTTTTTCCCAGCTGATGTCCATGAGCAGGAAGCTCCAGTACCAGAAGCTTCAGGCCCACGGTGCTTCAGGAAGACTTCCCTTTATCAGGATCGATTCAATAGATTACAAGAACTGCAGAGTCTGCTACCAGGGAGCAGAGGGCGCCTATTCTGAGATCGCCATGAAGGAGTTCTTCGGAGAAGATGTGAACAGCTTCCATGTGGAGAGCTTCAGGGATGCAATGGCGGTCCTGGAGGACGGAAGCGCAGACTATGCGGTACTTCCCATAGAGAATTCCACAGCAGGAATTGTCAGTGAGATATACGATCTTCTGACCGAGTATGAACACTACATCATCGGAGAACAGATCATTGAGATTAGGCACTGCCTTATGGGACTTCCGGGAGCTAAGCTTTCAGATATCAATACAGTTTATTCACATCCCCAGTCCCTTATGCAGAGTGCGAAGTTTTTGTCAGAACACAGCGACATAAGGCAGATCAGTATGAAAAACAACGCCTTTGCGGCCCGTAAGGTGGCAGAGGATGGGGACATAACCCAGGGAGCCATCGGAAGCACTCTGGCGGCCAAGATATACGGCCTTGAGGTTCTTCAGGAGGGCGTCAATCAGGCTGAGTCCAATTCAACGAGATTCATTATAGTGACCAATCAGAAGGTATTCCTTAAGGGTGCGGGCAAGATCAGCATCTGCATGGAGATTCCCCACGAGGCAGGATCCTTGTACCATATGATGTCACATTTTATCTATAACAACCTTAACATGACCAAGATCGAGTCAAGACCTATTGAGGACAGGAACTGGGAATACAGATTCTTCATAGATTTTGACGGCAATCTTGAGGACAGCGCGGTGAAGAATGCATTAAGGGGCCTTAGGGAAGAGGCCAAGATGCTGAAAATACTTGGAAATTATTAAGGATAGAGGGGTTCTTATGACGGGTGAAGTATTTGCTGCAATCGATGTGGGTTCCTATGAGATGGCGCTCAAGATCTTTGAGCTGTCCGCTAAATACGGCGTAAAGGAGCTGGACCATGTCAGACATCGCATGGACCTTGGAACGGAGACCTATGCCACCGGCAGGATCTCCAATTTCCATGTGGATGAGATGATCAGGATAATTACGGATTTCAGGGATATCATGCGCAGCTACGGCGTCACCCACTATCAGGCCTACGGCACCAGTGCCATGCGTGAGACCAAGGACATTGTTGTGGTTCAGGACCTGATAGAGCAAAGGACCGGCATACACATCGACATCTTAAGTAACTCCGAGCAGAGATTTCTCGACTACAAATCTATAGCCTTGAAACAGGACCAGTTTGAGGAGATCATCAAACGTCCCACTGCCATTGTGGATATAGGTGGCGGCAGTATTCAGATATCCATCTTTGAAAAGGATGCTCTGGTTGCCACCCAGAATCTTACCACCGGTGTTTTGAGGATCCACACCACCATGGAGGAAGTACATGCCACCAAGCTTAAGTACAGAGACCTGGTTTCGGAGCTGGTCAATTCCCAGCTAAGTGTCTTTTCCAAGATCCATCTTAAGGACAGAAAAATAGAGAATATCATAATCGTAGACGACTACGTTTCGCCGGTTATTCAGAGGCACAGGATGGGAACCGACAGACCGGGCTATGCAACAAGACAGGAGTACATGAAGTTCCTGGAGAAGGCCAACAATACCAGTGCCATCGAAGTAGCCAAGAAGCTTAATATTCCTGAGGATAACGTACCTTTATTGTATGTATCGGGAACTATCATCAAATGTATTCTGGATGAGACTAAGGCTGACAATCTGTGGGCTCCCGGCATTACACTCTGTGACGGTATAGCCTATGAGTACGCGGAGAAAAAGAGCTTCATCAGTTCGCCTCATGATTTTGAACAGGATATCATCGCCTGCGCCCAGAATATATCCAAGAGATTCATGGGTAGTAAATCAAGGCGTGAGACGTTGCAGAAGATAGCACTAACGGTGTTTGACAGTACGGCGGACCTCCACGGACTTACCGGAAGAGACAGGCTTCTTTTACAGATTGCAACCATACTTCATGATTGCGGTAAATACATTAGTCTCGTTTACCTTGGAGACTGCTCCTACAACATCATTATGTCAACGGAGATCATAGGCCTGTCCCATAGAGAGAGGGAGATCGTGGCCAACGTGGTCAGATTCAATCATGAGGCCTTCGAGTACTACACAAGTAACAGCAAGTTCTTTGAAGGGTTCTCCAAGGAGGATTACCTTAGAGTTGCGAAGCTCACAGCTATAATCAGAATAGCCAACGGCCTTGACAGGACCCACAAGCAGAAGTTCAAGGATGTCCGGGTTTCCATCAAGGACGGAGAGCTGGAGATATATGTGGATACCAATGCGGACATTACCCTTGAGAAGGGACTGTTCGGAAACAGAGCAAGCTTTTTTGAGGAAGTATTTGGTGTAAGACCTGTCATCAGGCAAAAGAGGATCATCTGATATGGCTAAGATAAAGGATAAGAACAAAAACAAAACTGTAGATTTTGAAGATTCAAGGCTCTACATAAACAGAGAGCTGAGCTGGCTTTCTTTTAACGAAAGAGTTCTGTCCGAGGCGGAGGATGAGCACAATCCTCTGTTTGAGAGGCTGAAGTTTCTGGCTATATCTGCCAGCAACCTGGACGAGTTCTTCATGGTAAGAGTTGCATCCCTTAAGGACATGATCAATGCCGGCTACAGGAAGCTTGATATTGCAGGCATGACAGCCGGTGAGCAGCTGGATGCAGTGCTTTTTGCTGTTCACAATTTTGTGGACAAGCAGTATGAGATCTACAATCAGTTCCTGGTTCCCCAGTTAGTGGACAAGGGGCTTAAGATCTGCGATGTGAACGAGCTTGGCAGGAAGGAGAGCGACTATGTGGACAGGTATTTCGACGAATTCGTTTTCCCTGTTCTTACACCAATGGCGGTGGACTCCTCAAGGCCATTTCCCCTTATCAGGAACAAGACCCTTAATATAGGTGCGCTTCTTAGGAAAAAAGAGGGCAAGGACGGCGTTGATTTTGCAACGGTACAGGTGCCTGATGTACTTCCCAGAATCCTGGAGATCCCTTCTTCAGATTCCGAAACGGGACTTCGCAAGATTGTTCTGTTAGAGCAGATAATACAGAAGAACTTAAGTAAGCTCTTCATGAACTACGATATAATCACCAGTGCCCCCTACAGGGCAGGAAGAAATGCGGATCTATCCATCGACGAGGATGAGGCGGAGGATCTTTTAAAGGAGATCGAGAAGCAGCTCAAGCTCCGTCAGTGGGGACAGGCCATAAGGCTTGAAGTCTCCGGGGATATGGATAAGAAACTTCTTAAAATCATCGCCGGTGATCTGGGAGTTGATGCCAATGAGATATACAGGATAGAGGGTCCCCTTGATCTGACCTTCCTTATGAAGGTGTACAAGCTGGACGACTTCGAGCATCTCAAGGAGCACAGCTACAAGCCGCCTCAGCCGGTGGTGGCCTTTAACAACGACAGGGATATTTTCGAGGTCATAAGAGAGGGAGATGTGCTGATGCACCATCCTTATGAGACCTTTGAGAATGTGGTTCGCTTCGTCGAAAAGGCGGCTGTGGATCCCGATGTTCTGGCTATCAAACAGACGCTCTACAGAGTAAGCGGTAACTCTCCGATCATTGCAGCCCTTGCCAAGGCAGCAGATAACGGCAAGCAGGTTACGGTTCTGGTGGAGCTCAAGGCAAGATTCGATGAGGAGAACAACATCGTCTGGGCCAAGATGCTTGAGAAAGCGGGATGTCATGTTATCTACGGTCTTGTGGGACTTAAGACTCACTGTAAGATCACTTTGGTGGTAAGACGTGAGGAGGACGGAATCAAGAGATACGTGCATCTTGCAACAGGTAACTACAATGATTCCACGGCTAAACAGTATACGGACGTAGGACTTTTTACCTGCGCACCGTCCTACGGTGAGGATGCAACTGCGGTATTTAACATGCTGTCAGGTTATTCTGAGCCCCTTGGCTGGAACAAGCTGTCCCTTGCACCTCTGTGGCTTAAGGATAGGATCATAGATCTGATCAAAAGAGAAGAAGAACATGCCAAGGCAGGTGAACCCGCAAGGATCATTGCCAAGATGAATTCCATCTGTCACAAGGAAGTTATCGCCGAGTTATACAGAGCCAGCAGCATGGGAGTTAAGATAGATCTGATAGTACGAGGTATATGCTGTCTTAAGGTTGGAATACCGGGAGTCAGCGAGAATATTACAGTAAGGTCTATTGTAGGTAACTTCCTGGAGCACAGCAGAGTGTTCTATTTTGAGAACGGAACGAGCCCTGAGTTCTATGCTTCCAGTGCCGATTGGATGCCTAGAAACCTTGAGAGGCGTGTAGAGATTCTTTTCCCTGTTGAGAACGAGAAACTACGGGAGAAGCTGTGGCACATTCTTGATACAGAGCTTAAGGACAATGTAAAGGCACATATCATGCAGCCTGACGGAACCTTCTCCAAGGAAGTTATCACCGGCGAAGAGTACGCTGAGAAGATCAATTCTCAGAAGATATTCGGAGATGAGGCAGCAGCTGCGGCCAAGGTCATGAATGCTCAGAATACAAGAGTATTTGTACCTGAGAAGCATATGTGATTATAATATTATTCGAATATTTTTATGGTAATAAAGGAGAAGAGTAAGTGAAATACATTCTTGCTTCGGGATCCCCGAGAAGGAAAGAACTTCTTGCCAAGGTGATTCCCAATTATGAAGTAATACCCGCCATAGGCGAGGAGGCTACCAGTAAGGAGTTGCCTGAGGAGATAGTTGAAGAGCTTTCTTATCAGAAAGCTTCCGAGATATTTAATAAAGTTTTAACCAATTCTACAGATATCCCCGTTGTAATTGGCGCAGACACCATTGTATCATATAAACGTAGGGTACTTGGTAAGCCCAGAGACCGCAAGGATGCCGCTGATATGATCAGAGGATTTCAGGGCGACTCCCATGCGGTATATACCGGAGTAACAGTATTTACCATGAAGGATGGTAAGCCTTACAGTTTTACTTTCCATGAGGAGACGCTGGTGGATGTGGCACCTATGACAGAGGAGGAGATCCTTTCCTATGTGGCCACCGGTGAAGCGGATGACAAGGCAGGAGCCTACGGCGTTCAGGGACTGTTTGGAATATACATCACCGGGATAAGAGGCGACTATTACAATGTTGTGGGGCTTCCCATTGCAAGACTCTATCATGAACTTAAGAATAACGGACTACTATAGAGTTTCGGAGGACAATTTGTATGCACGAGTATGACGAGGCAGTGATCAGATGTTTTTTGGAGAATCAGGGACAGCTTTTCCCGGAGGATGTGGCATCCAATGAGGAAGAGGCAGAGGCTTTCCTTGAGGATTGCATGGCAGTTGTTGTTGACGGACCGGATGAGGTCGAAGAATATTTCGAGGAATCCGGTGTAGACGTTGAGGGCAACGTTCTTGATGCTGACGAAGTATTTGATATCGGCGATGGCAGATACCTTATCGTAGAGGGCTGATAATATACAATTCATATAAGGTGTCAGGCTCCGTGAACAAACTGTGACCTTTACTCACAATTTGTTCACGGTGTCTGACACCTTTTTTGGTATAATGGTTAAAGTTATAAATGTTTATTGGAGGATATTTTGAGCAGTAAGATTTTTTTCTTTGACCTGGACGGAACTCTTTTGAATAAAGAGAAGATAATTACACCAGCTACCATGGAGGCTATTAGGAGGTTCACGGAGGCAGGGAATCATTTCTGTATAAATACGGGAAGGGCCATTGACAGTGCAAGAGCAGTTTATAATGGGCTGGGGCTTGATTTTAAGGGGAGCTATCTTTGCGGCTCCAACGGTACAGAAATATTCAGTGTTGATGATGAGAAATATGTATACAAGACCGGTATTAGGCTCGAACTTGTGCCGAAGATCATGGACCTTGCGGCAGAATATGATATGCACTGCCATACCTATAATGAGACTCATATCGTCAGCAGATGGAATGGGGAGTGTATGGATTATTACAGAAGGGTTATTAAGACGCCGCTGATAGTGGCTGACGATGTTATGCAGTATATAGTGACACCGCCTTCCAAGATGATTGCCATTGAGCTTCATGATCATGAGAAGCAGGAGAGATTTAGAATGGCGCTTCAGGAGATGGTGGGGGATGAGCTGACCCTTTTGTATTCCAATCCATATTACATGGAGATATTTCCTTCCATTGCGGGAAAGGGAAGTGCGGTAAAAAGGCTTGCTGATTATCTTGGGATACCTGTAGAGAATACGCTGGCTGCGGGAGATGAGCAGAATGACCTGTCCATGATCGAGGCAGCAGGCTGCGGCATTGCCATGATAAACGGCACGGATGTAGTTAAGGCAAGTGCAGATGTTGTTACCAAAGAAGATAACAATCATGACGGCCTGGCGGAGTTTATTTTAGGAGCTATCTGATATGTCAGACCCAATAGTCATAAATCTTTATATGGAGAGAAAAATAATGAGAGCGATAGATTTACATACACATTCCAATTGTTCGGATGGAAGTTATTCTGTTAAGGAGCTTATCGATTATGCCCATGATAAGGGACTTTCGGCAATAGCACTTACAGACCATGATACGGTCGCAGGGCTGGATGAAGGAATTGCCTATACTGCTGGGAAGTACCCGGATATGGAGTTTGTGCCCGGTATAGAATATTCCACAGTTGAGGAAGGCAAGGATGTTCATATCGTAGGCCTGTACATCAATCACAGGGATGAAGCTTATCAGAAGAAGCTTCAGGAATTCAAGGATTCCAGAATTAACAGAAATATCAAGATGTGCAAGAAACTCACTGAGGAAGCCGGCATACCCATCACCTATGATGAACTTGTGGAGAAGAATCCCGGAGCTGTCATAACAAGAGCTCACTATGCAAAGCTCATTATGGAAAAGGGATATGTTAAGAGTCGACAGGAGGTTTTTGACAGACTTATCGGGGACAACTGCCCCTATTTTGTGCCAAGGGAAAAGATACTTCCGGAGCAGGCTATAGAGCATATTCTGCAGGCAGGAGGAGTGCCTATTCTGGCTCATCCTATTCTGTATCGCATGAGTGATGAGAGATTGGAAAATCTGGTTAAGCGCCTGAAGGCAGCAGGACTTATGGGATTGGAGGCTATTTATTCCACCTATGAGCCACGAGAAGAAAGAGATATGAAGGCTCTCGCAGGCAAGTATGACCTGCTTGTCAGCGGAGGTTCTGATTTCCATGGAGCCAATAAGAAGGATATTGATCTGGCTGTAGGAAGAGGTAAGCTCTTTGTTCCTGAGGAACTTCTTGCGCCTATTAAAATGGCAGCAGGCAAAAAATAAATCTTTTGGGTTTGTCTGGAAGCTACATGTATGCTACAATCTTTATGGATTTAATGTGTTAAAGTATATATGAAGGAGTGTGTATTATGAATATCGTTTGTTTGGACCTTGAGGGAGTACTTGTACCGGAGATATGGATCGCCTTTTCACAGGCCAGCGGAATTCCCGAACTTAAGAGAACCACCAGAGATGAACCTGACTATGACAAGCTCATGAGATGGAGACTTGGAATCCTTAAAGAGCATGGCCTTGGACTTAAAGAGATACAGGAGACCATCGCCAAGATCGATCCCCTTCCGGGAGCAAAGGAGTTCCTTGATGAGCTTCGTAAGATCACACAGGTAATCATTATCAGTGATACCTTTACACAGTTTGCAACTCCTCTTATGGAGAAGCTTGGCTGGCCCACCATTTTCTGCAATTCACTGGTGGTTGCCGATAACGGTGAGATCACAGATTTCAAGATGAGAATCGAGAACTCCAAGCTCACAACAGTCAAGGCTCTTCAGTCCATCGGCTACGAGACCATCGCTGCCGGTGACAGCTACAACGACCTTGGTATGATCCAGGCCTCCAAGGCAGGCTTTCTGTTCCGCTCAACAGAGCAGATCAAGGCAGATCATCCCGAACTTCCTGCCTTCGAGGAATACAGCGACTTCCTCGAGGCAATCAAGAAGGCGCTGTAAGATAATAAATAAACTAAAGGTGTCAGGCACGCGGTGCCTGGCACCTTTTTGGTATCAATATTCTGATAATCATATGAAACACCTCTCTTATATTCGTGTATTCCTAAGATTGTTCCAAAGGACGAGTTTAACGAAAATGCGTACAATACATTTTGGAATGAATGGAAAAATCGCAGATTTCGCAGTTACGAATAATCATTTTACTATTTATTTTTTAGCATTATAGTGAGAAAATAGAAAGGTAGGAATTATAGTGTAAATCTTGGGGAGATGTTATGAGGGGGATTAAGTATCGCACTGTTTTTACGTTTGTTCTTGCTTTTATTCTGATGAGCTTTATTCTGGTGCTGGCACTGGGGATCATCTATTCGGTGCCGGTTATCGATGATTTTAATTTCTATGATATGCTAAGGAGTAATCAGCATTATCCCAGTATTTTTACAGCAGCGATATCACAGGCTCTTTGGATGTATGGGAACTGGCAGGGGGCATGGTTTACCAACCATCTTGATATGTTTGCCGTAGGCTACACTAAATTAAGTTATACCGGTGTCAGAATCTATCTGTTTTTATCCTTTATTCTTTTTATCTATGCACTGTTTAGATTGGTTTCTATGGTGCGATTCCTTGTTGACGAATCATATAAGTGGCCGGCTGTTTTATTGATGATGAATGTCGTTGTTTTTACCGGAATGAATCTTACTCCTGCCAGGGAAGAACTGTACTGGCTCACGGGAGCGGGTGGATATACGATTCCGATGGCTATGGCGTTTATCGGTTTGGAACAGTATGTGCAGTATTTTCTGTACGGTAAAAGAAAAAGTCTTATCAAAGCTGCTGTTTGTCTGATGCTTGGCTGCGGCGGAGCGCTGAATGTGGCGGGTTTTGCCTGCGCAGGCGGTTTGTGTATAGCACTTGGTTTTGCTTCTAAGATTGTAGCCGGAAAAGAAGATACTGTAAGTAAAAAGTTATCCTGGCTTCCGTTTGCAGGAGCTGTCCTCAGCGCAGTGATCAATGTATTGTCACCGGGAAATTTTGACAGATTGGAGGGAGAATCGGGACACGGACTCAGTGTCGTGACTGCACTGGCCAATACAATCAGACAATTGTTGGGAAGGGCATATGTTCTGTATAAGAATCAGTATATTGTAATGGCATGTATAATAATGTTCTTCGCCTTCCTGGCATTTAGGGCAGAGGGAAAATGTATCAGGGATAAACAGATTCTATATGGGATAGTTTCAGTTGTGCTTATTCTTGGTGCTTCAGTTTTTCCGGTAAGTCTTGGGTATGGAAGAGTAACAGGACAGGAGAGAATTCTTTTCCTTGTGGATCTGGAAATCGTACTTGCTTTTGCTTTGGTTATAGCTCTGGTTTCCAATATGGTCGGAGAAGAGATGGCCAAAAAGAACATTGCTGTTAACTGGGGTACTTTGATACCGATACTGATCTTCATGGCTTATCTGAATATCAGAACCATAGGTATTGGTGATCTGATGCTATACAAGACGGCACGGGAATTTGCTGACGGGACCATGCATAGCTATTGCAGTATGAACGCCGAAATGATTGAAGATGTGCGCGGGGCTGATGAAAAGGACGTGGAAGTGGAAGTGAGTCTTGTTAATTCAGGTGTGTTATTGGGAACAGGTGTGAACGATGATAAGGACCACTGGGTTAATGAAGCTTTTGCAGCCTGTTTCGACAAGGAATCTGTGAGGATAATATTCCTAAATAATTAAATCAGAATAGTAAGATAACCAAAAAGGTTGAAGCATTTAAATGCTCCAACCTTTTTATGATTTATACGTTCAGTTCGCTGCCTGTAAGAAGCTTATAAGCTTCAAGATACTTATCTATAGTCTTGTCGATTACATCCTGAGGAAGGTTGTAATCACTGTCGGGATTGGCTTTAAGCCAGTTACGAACAAACTGCTTGTCGAAGGAAGGCTGATCGTGACCTTCTTCGTAGCCCTCTACAGGCCAGAAACGTGATGAATCGGGAGTGAGCATCTCATCACCGATAACAACCTCGCCGTTCTCGTCGATACCAAACTCAAACTTGGTATCTGCAATGATTATGCCGCGAGTGAGAGCGTAGTCTGCACATTTCTTGTAAAGAGCGATTGTGTAATCTCTGATCTTGGTAGCGTATTCCTCGCCATGTCCCGGGAAGGCCTTCTCAAGAACCTCTACGCTGCGGTCAAAATCGATGTTCTCATCGTGATCACCGATCTCTGCCTTGGTGCTGGGAGTGTAGATAGGTTCAGGGAGCTTGCCGCATTCCTTAAGTCCCTCAGGAAGCTTGATTCCACAAACTGTTCCGTTTTCTACATAGCTCTTCCAGCCGCTACCTGTTATATAGCCACGAACGATACACTCTACGGGGATCATTGTGAGCTTTTTGCAAAGCATGCTGTTTCCTGTAAACTCAGGTGTTCTGAAAAACTCAGGCATATCAGCTGTATCTGTGCTGACCATGTGGTTCTTTACGATATCCTTTGTAAGGTCAAACCAGAACTTGGACATCTGTGTAAGAACTGCGCCTTTTTTGTTGACTTTGTTCTTTAAGATAACATCAAAAGCTGAAATTCTGTCGGTGGCAACCATGATAAGGTTCTCGCCGATATCGTAGATTTCTCTAACCTTTCCTTCTTTTACGGGACTAAATGTCTGCATGCTTTTTTCTCCTCCGCTTTCGCATAAATAATATTGTAAGCCGCCGGGGCGGGATACTAACTACGCTATATTACAAAATGGTGGAATCAGTCGTCTTCTTCCTCTTCGGCAACAGTGTTGTATACTGTACGTTTTCTTGCCATTTCATCATTTTCAAGGTACTCATCATAGGTGGATCTCTTATCAATAAGTGATCCGTCGGGCAGAATCTCCATGATTCTGTTGGCTGTGGTCTGAACAACCTGGTGGTCACGGCAGGCGAAGAGCTCAACACCGGGGAACTTGATCATTCCGTCGTTAAGAGCGGAGATGGATTCCATATCAAGGTGGTTGGTGGGCTCATCGAAGATAAGGCAGTTGGCACCGGAGATCATCATCTTGGAAAGAAGTCATCTTACCTTTTCTCCTCCGGATAATACCTTAACCTTCTTAACACCGTCCTCACCGGCAAAGAGCATACGGCCAAGGAAGCCTCTTACATAAGTGGCATCCTTAATCTCAGAATAGCCTGTAAGCCACTCGGTGATGGTGTAGTCGTTGTCGAACTCCTTGGTGTTGTCCTTGGGGAAGTATGCCTGTGATGTGGTTACACCCCATTTATAGGTTCCTTCATCGGGCTCAAGCTCTCCTGAAAGAATCTGGAAGAGAGTGGTCTTGGCAAGCTCGTTACTGCCTACAAAAGCGACCTTGTCCTCTCTCTGGATTACGAATGAAATATTGTCGAGAACCTTCTCACCGTTAACAGTCTTGGAAAGACCTTCAACGGTAAGGACCTCGTTACCGATCTCACGGTTAGGTCTGAAGTCAATGTAAGGGTACTTTCTGCTGGAAGGCTTGATAGTATCAAGCTCGATCTTCTCGAGAGCCTTCTTTCTGGAAGTAGCCTGCTTACTCTTACTTGCGTTAGCTGAGAAACGAGCGATGAACTCTTTAAGTTCCTTGATCTGTTCCTCTTTCTTCTTGTTGGCTTCCTTCATCTGACGGATCATCAGCTGAGATGACTCATACCA
>JAEEGL016089077.1_pt1 | contig 14633 bp, 6 predicted proteins | sample 9134231 | NCBI WGS metagenome assembly JAEEGL01 (sample SAMN16246548, study PRJNA631951) | gut metagenome | biome: gut microbiome; feature: rumen; material: fiber-attached | host: Bos | place: Iran: Karaj | collected 2018-10 | reverse complement strand
TGCAGAAGAAGCAAATTTATTTTGTTCAAAATGTAATATTTTAACAAATAATAAAATAGAAAAAATGATAAAAGGATTAGTAAAATTACCAAAAAAAAATAAAAATAAAAAAAGAATATTTATTATTACAAATGGAGCATCTCCAGCATGGATAGCTGAATATGATTTTAAAAAGGAAGAAATGACATATTTAAAAGATTTTCCTTCAAAATATATTGAACCGGAAAATATTATTGATACTAATGGAGCTGGTGATTCTTTTTCTGGAGGATTTTTATCTCAATTTATTAAAGGGAAAAGTCTTGAAGAATCTATGATTGCTGGTCATTGGGCTGCTTCTATTATTATTCAGAAAAGAGGTTGTCAAATTCCTGCTGAGATTAATTATATTCCTGAAAAAACTATTGTTAATAAAATTGACAATTAAATTTAGTGATTTTTGTATATAATTTTGATCATTTAGTCTTTTGATTCAATTTTAATTTATTCAATTATTTTTTATGTAAATTAAATTATTGAATGAAGACTTAATAGTCTCGTATTTTTGATATTTTTTTTTTTTTTGAAATTCATAAGATAAAAAAAATAAAATAATTATTTTCATTTAATTTGATTAATAAAATAATTAATATAAATATTAAATTTTTAAAATATTATTTAATAGAATTTTAATTATCATTATACAGATAAAAAATTATTTAATTATATTTGTTAATTTTTAAAATAATAATGATTATCAAAAAGTTTGATTATATTACACCATTAATAACTTTATATTATAATGGAGAAGACAGACATAGTTCATTATTCAGTGGATTAATTTCAATTATTTTTTCAATTATTGTAATTATTATTTGTGGATATATATCTATTGATTTTTTATTTAAAAAAAATCCAAATGCTTTTTATTATAAAAAACAATTAAAAGATATACAATCGTTTGAATTAAATTATAATGATTTTTTCCATTATTTTATTTTTTTAGATGCAGATACAATGGACAATATATTTGATAAACAAATTTTTTCAATTATTGGAGTTCTATTTGGAAAAGTTAATAATATTTTTGATTCAAATGATGAAATGATTTCAGAATATGATTATTCCCATTGGAAATATGAAGAATGTAAAAAATTAAATTTAGAAAAACTTAATATATCAAAAAATTTGACTAATGAAAAATATTTTAATCATAGTTTATGTCTTTCAAAATATTATGACAAAACAACAAATCAAATTATAAGTTATTATGAAGAAAATTTTCCATTTCCAATAATTGAAAGTTATTATGAAAAAGATTATGAAATGAAATATAAAATTATAATTAAATTATGTGAAAATTTCACAAACTATAATAATAATTCATGTTATGATTCTAAAATTATTCAAAATATTCCATTTGAAAAAAAAATGAAATATTATTTAAATTACTATGCAAATAATATTGATATTGAAAATTATAAAAATCCTATATACCAACAATTAAATAATATTTCTTTTTATTATAATCCATATTTTGTAATAACAAATGAATTGAATATAGTTCAAACAATTATAAAATCATCTGATAGTATAATATTTAATAATCAAAATATAATTAAAACATATAATCTAGAAAATTTTTACAATAATTATATATATAATAACTTAAATCCAATTATAGAAATGTTAGATTTTAAATTATCAAATAAGGCTGAAGTTTATCAAAGAGAGTATAAAAAATTTCAAGATATAGCAGGTTCAGTTGATGGAATTATTGAATTTGTTATTTTATTTATTGAAGTGTTAAATAATTTTTTTTATCATGATTATAGACTTATTAATGATTTCAATAATATCATTAGAATAAAAGTTAATAAATTAAAATCATTTCAAGGTAAAAATGAAGCAAATAATTTATCAATGTCAAAAGATTATAATTCTAAAATTTTATTTAATAATTATGTTCCAAATGAAAGACCTTTAAGTAAGTTTTCAAGTTTACCAAAAGCTACAATTGGGAAAGTTTCATCTTTCAATTTAAAAAAAATAAAGCTTCCAAATGAAGATAATAATTCAAAAATTTTTCATAATAATAGCAATTATGAAAGCAAAATTATTAATAATTATGAAAATTTTTCTTGGATTTTGTTTATGAAGAATAAAATTATTTGTTCAAAAAAGGAAAAATTAAAATATTCAGATAAAATTTTAAATTTAAGAAAAAGAATATTAAGTGAGGAAAGGCTACTTAAAAATTATTGGAAAATTAAAAAATTAAATGAAGGAATATTTGATATTAGAATTAAATCTGATAATCCAAGTTTAAATTCAATTCATATTATTGAACATAAAAATCTCAAAAATAATTTGAATTTTTAATAATATAAAAATGATAAATAAATTGATACGAATTATTTATTTAAGAGTAAGAATTCTTAATATAATTAAGTTATAAATATATTTTAGAATATAATTTAAATTAACTCATTTTATCTAATTATATTATTTAAAAATGCATTTTCTATTTTTTCTTTTAATCAAGGAATAAAAATATAATAATTATTTTATAAAGAAATACTATTTTATATATTATTTAATAATAGGGTAAAAATAAAAAAATAAAGTTAAATAAAAAAAATAAAATTAAATAAAAACATTTTAAAACTAATAAATAATTAAAATCAAAAATGGGTTGTGCAACAAATAAAAGTAAAAAAAACTAAAATTTAACATAACTTAATGAAAATAGAAAATATAATTGTAAGAAATATCAAAGATTCAGAGTATCAAAATGAATCAAACCAAAACAAATTAGAATCAACAAATAAAAACAATAACTTAGGAATTATAAGTAGTCTATCACAAGACAATTCAGGAATAGTTCCTCCTAATGCAACAAATTTTGAATCAAGTGTAATATCAATAAAAAAAAAAATAACAAATAAACAATTAGATCAAGTTAAAAATACTTTAAAACAACACTTCCTTTTCAAAGATAAAAGTCCAAATATAATAGTTTCACTTTTTGAGAAATTAGAATTAATAAAAGTTAATCCAAATACAATATTATATAATGAAGGTGATAAAGGAGATTTTTTTTATGTAATAAAATCAGGTTCAGTAGAAATTACAACAAATAAATCAAAAGTAAAAAAAATATATAAAACAGGAGAAACTTTTGGTGAACTTGCATTATTAGAAAGAAAAAAAAGAACAGAAACAGTTAAAACTTTAGAATTATGTTTTTTATATGAATTAGATGGAAAAATTTTTAGAAATGTAGTAAATTCAATAAATCAAAATGAATTAAAAGATAGATTAAAATTTATTGAATTAATTCCTATTTTAAGTCCTATGGATTCAATTCAATTAAATTCTCTTGCTTCATCAATGTATGCTTGTACTTTTGAAATACATCAAACTATTATTAATGAAGGTGATGTTGATGATTGTTTATATATTATTAAAGAAGGAGAAGTTCAATGTGAAAAAGATAATAAAGTTATTAGAATTTTAAAATCTAGAGATTTTTTTGGAGAATATGCTCTTTTATTTGATATTCCAAGAACTTTAACTTGTTCTGCTTTAACTAAAGTTACTTGTTATAAAATTGCAAATTCACTTCTTGTTGAAACTTTAGGAAAAAATTATAAAATGATAATTTTACAAAGTATTATGAAAGAAGCATTTAAAAATAGTTTATATTTGAAATTTATTCAATCAAGTGTTTATATTGATTCTTTGTTTAATGATGCTGAATTCAAAGTATATAAAGATGGTGATGTTATTATTAATAAAAATAATACAAATGTTTTAAAGTTATATATTATTATTGGAGGAAATTTAATTAGTAATGATAAAAAGAAATGTAAAGATATTTTGGGAAAAAGAGGACAATTATTTGGAGAAAATTTTATAAAAAAAGGATTAACAATAGAATATGATATTATAGCACAAGAAGAATGTCGTATTATTGAAATTAAATGGGATAATATACAATCATTAGTTAATTTCGAAAATATAAATAAAAAAAAAATATTATCTTTTTTTCGAAATTTAGAATATATGAGAGGAACAAATTTATTTAAAAATACATCTGATAATCGATTAATAAAAATTTGTTCAGCAATGATAAAGAAAAAATTTGAAAAAGGAGAATTTATATTTAAAGAAGGAGAAATAGGAGATAACTTTTATTTACTTAAAAAAGGGAAAGTTAAAGTTTTAAAAGATAAAAAAGTAATAAGAGAAATGGAAGAAGGAAGTTGTTTTGGTGAATTATCACTTTTAATTAATGAACCACGTTCTGCAACTGTTGAAGCAATTACGGAATGTAGTGTTTATATTTTAACTAAACAAGTTTTTAATGAAAATATAGATAAAAATATGTTAGATTATTTTCATAAAAAAATTGCTCTTGAAGATAATTTTAAATTAACATTAAGTGATTTGTATTTTTGTAAAAATTTAGGTAAAGGTAAATTTGGTAATGTTTCTTTAGTACATGATCAAAAAAATTATTATGCTATAAAAGCTGTAAGTAGAAATGCAGCAGAAAAACAAAAAATATTAATAAAATATTTTTTAGAAGAAAAAAGAGTTTTATTAAAATTAGATCATCCATTTGTAATGAAATTAGTAAAGACATTTAAAGATGAATCAAATGTATTTTATTTAACAGAATTTATTAATGGAAAATCAATGGGAAAATATATAGATAAAAGACAACCAAATGAAATACAAAATAAAATAGAAACTCAATTTTATATATCATCACTTTTTATTATATTAAATTATTTAAATTCAAAAAATATAATTCATAGAGATTTAAAGCCAGATAATATAATGATAGATGAAAAAGGATATTTAAAATTAATAGATTTTGGTACTGCAATAATATTAAAAGATTTCACATCAACAATAACAGGAACTCCTCATTATATTGCACCAGAAGTTTTACTTGGAAAAGGATATAATTCTTCATGTGATTATTGGTCACTTGGAATTATTACTCATGAATTATATTATAATTATTATCCTTTTGGAAATGATGCTACGAATCCAATGGATATTTATAGACAAGTTTTAAAAAGAGAAGTTAATTTAAGTATGAAAGGTGATCCTATTGTTAATTCTTTTATTAGAAGTTTATTAAAAAAGAAAACTTCTAAAAGATTATGTAGTTTAGATTTGGCTAAAAAACATAGTTTTTTTAAGGATTATAATTGGGAAGATTTATTTGATTTTAAAGTTAAACCACCTTATATTCCAAAAGTTGTTCTTTTAAAAAAATTTGAGGAATGTACTCAAAAATATGAGGAACATATGAAAATTGAGAGTATAAAAAAAAGTGGTAATGATACATTATTAAGTTCTTATGATGATGATAATGAGTATGATAATATAAAATATCCACCTAATTGGGTTGATGAATTTTAAATGATCTTTATTTTTAATTGTATGTGATTAATTCTGAATTTTTAATATTAAGTATTTGTATTTTGTATTTAGATAATTATTATTAAAGAGTTTGTATCTATATTATTTTTATAAATATAAATTATACTTTTTTTAAATTGTAATAAATGAATGAAAATTCTATTTCATTTAATTAATTTTTAATTATTTATTCAATTAATTTTACTTCCATAGAAGTTAAATTTATTCTGAAAATTAATACATAATTTTTTATTATTGAAAAAAATTTATTATTAGTTTTGATTATTGTTATTATTTAAATAAATAAAAATAATATAATATAATTCAGAATAATTCTTTCATCATACAATATTTTCAATTATTATTTTTAATATCAATTTAATCTTTTTCTTAAAAAAAAATGTCTTCTTCAGAAATTAATAATAATAAATTAATCAATTCATTATTTTTTATTTACACAACTCCTGAAACTCTTGAAAAATATATTAAATTACATTTCAACTTAATAAATAAGGAATGTGATACAGTAAATATTACTTTTCCATTTTTTTATAATTTTATGGAACTTCCATTATTTATTTCAGATATTTTATATAATTCCTTTAAATCAATATATAAAGATTGTAATGCAAATAATTTTATACAATTTTTTAAGATAATATATTTAGGAAGTTTAGAAGAAAGAATAAATCTTCTTTTTTCAATTTTAAATATGGAAAATTTAAATACAATTAATATTTCAAATACTAAAAGATTTTTCTCTCATTTAAAAGTGATGGAAAAAACTTCGAAAAAAGAAATGGAAAAAGGATATTTTATTATAGAAGATTTTTTTAATAAAGAAAAAGACATTATATTTAAAGATTTTAAAGCTAAAATTATAAATGAAAATGCAGATTTAATATATTTATTCTTTTTTTTATTAATTAAATTTTGTCCAATTAGTAGAGAAGGTTTTATTCATTATCAAAAAAAATTTTTAAATGATAATGAAGAAAATCAAAAAGAATATATAGAAAATTTGAAAAAAAAATATTATTCTTTACCTTTTCCAACTGAAATACTTCAAGAATTTTTAAATTTTTCATTAGGTTTTAATTTTAATATAAATGATGAAATTTCATTTTTAAATCAGTTTGAAACCGATTTGCAAGAAATAAAGCATTTTAATTCTTTACCTTCTTTAAAAAATAATTTTACATCATCTCAAAATTTATTCACTTATCCAGAAAAAAAAAATTTAATGATTGTCCAAAAAACAAATAGAAAAAGTGCATCAGATTTAATAAAAATATCAAATAAATCAGATTTATTTAATTTTGAAAATGAAAATACAAGTAAAGAAAATTATACTTTCCATTGTTATGTTTTAAAAAAAGATAAATTTATTGCTTGTTCATTTGATATTATAGGAAAAAATATTTTTATTTATAGTGAAAATTTAAATTTAACTTTTGTAATTCCAACTGAAAAATTGTATGTTGAATTTGGAGATAAAAAAAATGAAATTATAGATGAAATTGCTGGTGATTTTAGAATTCCTATTTTTTTTCATTCTTTTCTTGTTGAAAATAAATCTAAAAAATATGTTTTATATTTTAATAATAATAAAGACTTTGATAAAATTAAAAACTTAGTTATTAAAAATCAAAAATTTAAACCTCCTAATTTTAATAAATATAAATTTGAAAAAAAAGTAGGAAAAGGTTCATTTGGTGAAATATTAAAGTATTTTATTCCAGAAAATAAAAGGTATGTTGCAGTAAAAAAAATTAAAAAATCAAATATGTTTGAAGATAAAAATTATTTTGATAGATGGGAAAAAGATATATGTTTTCTATTAAAAAATTATCCATGCCCATATATAGTTGATATTTATGATATTTTTGAAGATAATGATTATATTTATATTATACAAGAATTTGCAGATAAAGGTAATTTAAAACAATATATAGAAATGAATAAAGAAAATGATAAAATATCAAAAGATGAAAAATATCAAATTATAAGAGATATTGCAAGAGCAATTGAATTTTTACATTCTTTAGGAATTGTACATAGAGATTTAAAATGTGAGAATATATTATTAAGCGAAAATTTAAATAAATATAATTTTCATCAAATTAAAATTATTGATTTTGGTTTATCTGAAGTTGTTTCAATAAACAGAAAATTAACCAAAAGATTTGGGACTATTATATATATTCCACCTGAAATTATTTTGGAACAATCATATAATGATACTATAGATATTTGGGCTTTTGGTATTATTAGTTATATGGTTTTAAATAATGGAAATCATCCTTTTGTTAATAATACTATTAAAAATATTGATGCTGAAATTTTTAACAATATTATAAATAATGAATTGTCTAAATTTGAATTTAGTGAAAAATATAAAATAATTTTTTCTTGTTTATCTAAAACTAGTGAGAATAGACCTAACATTTCCCAAGTTACACAAAAATTTCAATCATTAATTGAGACTAAGAATTAATTGGATATCAAATTTTATAATTAACTTAATATGTAATTATTATATAATAAATAATTGAATTAAATTTGTTAATATATAGAATTTTTATATTGTTATAAATAATATTTAAAAATAAAAAATTATTATAAAATATTATTTATAGTATATCAGATTTATTTATTCAATTTTTTTAATTCAAAATATATTATAATGAAGAAATTTTTTGTATATTAGATTTAAATGTCAATTTTTAATTTAAAATAAAATTTTAATTAAAAAATAATTTTTAAATTAAAATGTTTGAGATTTAATATATATATATATCTTATTTGAATGATAAACAAATAAATAATAAACCAATGTCTTTTCAAAACAAAAATATAATATCATTAATCAATTCTCCAATTCAAATAAATATTCATGAACATCCATTAATATATTGTTGTACAAAAAATAGAGCTGGAAATGGTTGGACTTGTAATAAATGTTTAATAAGTTATTCATATGAATCATATACTTTTTATTGTACATTTTGTGATTTTGATTTATGTGAAAACTGTTTAGGTATGTTTCAGTTAAATCAGATTTTATTATATGATTATAATAATAGTAATTTAAAAAATATCCTAAAAATTTCTAAAGACAATTATGAATGGCAAAAAAAATTTTCTGTACACCCTCATATATTAACTTTATTAAATAAACAAAATGATTTAAATTCATGGGTTTGTAATAAATGTTTTCAAACTTTTAAAAATAACATATCATGTTTTTATTGTTCACTATGTGATTTTAATTTATGTCAAAATTGTGGGAATAAAACTCAACAAGAAAATGATAATTTTAAAGTGTCAAATAATCAAATTCAAATAAAAATTCCACAAATGGAAATGCAAATGAATCTACCAGAAAATCAAAAAGATTCTTTCCAAATTAAATCTTTCAAAATTTTAAGTCAAGATTTTTTTCAAAAAAATTTAATATATTCTCCTTTTCCTATTCGTATTTTATTTAGTCTTTTGGCAAATGGAACAAGTGGAAAATCATTATTAGAAATCAAAAATGTTTTTTCATTTAATAGTTTAGATTTGGAAAATAATTCAAATATAAATATATTGAAAATAATATCAAATTTTTCTTCCTTTGAAATAGCAAATATTCTTTATTTGACTTATAATCCTTCATTTCAATTTAATATTTATTCTTCCAATTATCAAACAAAAATTGCTAAAAATACTAATGAAATCAATTTATTTATTCAGCAAAAAACAAATAATTTAATTTCAAATTTTATTCCTAATACTCTTCTTTCTGAATTTTTATTAATTAATGTCTTATATTTTAAAGGAGAATGGAAAAAAAAATTTGAATTAATTTATAAAGAATTTACTTCATCAAATGGAGTATCTAAAATTGTACAAATGATGAATTGTAAAGATAATTATAGATATTTTAAAAATGATATATTTGAAGCAATTGAAATTCCATATAATAAAGATGATATAACAGCATTAATTTTATTACCTAATAGAAATAATCCAATTAATAATTTAATTAATAATTTAAATCAGAACGACTTAAATGAATTATATAATAATAGGTTAGAAAATAAAATTGTTAACTTAATGATTCCAAAATTTTCCTTTAATAAACAAGATAAAATCAATTTAAAATCAATGTTAATAAAAATAGGATTGAATAGTTTATTTAATGTTAATGAAGCAAATTTTAGTAATATGTTTGAAATAATTAATAAAAATTTCTATATTGATGAAGCATTTCAAAATATTTTACTTAATGTTAATGAAAACGGAACAGAAATTACTTCTGTTACTATAGTTTCAGTATTTTCATTTCCTTTAGAAATGATTGTTGATAGACCTTTTTTATTTATTATTAGAAATACTAAATTTGAAATTGGGAAAGATATTCTTTTAATTGCCAAAATTGAAGATTTATAAAAATTTTAGAAAATATTTCTAAATAAAAAAAATAATTTAATTTATTCATTAATTAAAAAAATATTAATAAGAAAATTATGGTATAGAAATTTTAATTTATATAAACATATTGTTTTTTTAATTGTAAAAATGAAATATGAATTTTTAAAACAAATTAAATTAAAAAAACTTAAATATAAATGTTAATTATATTATCAATCAATTCAAAATTGGCTTAAAAAAGTTATTCAATATTTTAAATTTAATTATTAAATAAAGTTAAATGTCATAAGAAAAATAATCAAAATTTATATAAATACAAATATAATCAATAATTTATAAATAATTGTTTTATTTCAAAATTAAATATTGAATTTTAAATGAAAAAAACTATAAAAAAAATGAAATATATTAATTGTAAAACACCCAAAACAAAAAGAATTTCACATTCTCATGGAAATATACAATTTTCGAAACATATCTCCTTAAAAAGAAGATATAATTCACATACAATTTTTCATACTATTTCAAATTCTTTTCTTGAATTAAATGAACCTAAAACTATTATTCATGATTTTAATCAATTTAAATTTTTTGAAGAAAAATCTTATCCAAATTCAGAAAATATAAAAACCAATTTGCAGAATTTTAAATTAAAAGAAAAATTAACATCTAATAAATTGATTGAAAAAAAAAATAATTATCTTGATAATTCATTTGATTATGAAGATAAAAATAAATACTTTTTATCAAATTTTTTAACTTATTTAAAAGAACAAGAGATTCATTTAGAAAGAAATAAAGAGAAAGAAAATCAATTTGAAAAAATAGAAAATTTATTTCAAATAAATAATAAAGAACAAAGTCCAATTAATAATAATGAAACAAAAATTATTTCTTTTTATGAAAAAATCCAAAATAATCATAAAATGAATATTGAATCAAAATTAAATGAAAAAAAAAATAATAAAACACAAAAAGAAACAATAAATGAAAATATGAAAAAAGAACAACCACATCAACATAAAATAGAAACAAAAAAAATGTATATGAATATAAACAATAATCTAAATAACAATAATTATTTTAATAATATTTACAATCCAATATATCAAAATTCCCAAATTATTTATTCTCCTTTTTCTCAAAATCATAATATTAACTACATTCCATATAATTACATAAATCATCAACAGCAAAATAATTTATATTTCACATTACAAAAATTTCATAAAAATCACTATAATAATCAATATCAAAATAAATCAAAAAAATTTATTTCAATAAATAAAATAGTAAATCAAAATTATAATTGTTTATCAGATGAAGAATTGGCACAAAATGCAAGAATAATAGCAAAATATCAAAGTGGTTGTCGTTATCTTCAAATGAAAATTGATGAACATCCTGAATTGGTTCAAAGTTTATTTTTTCCAAATATATTATGTTATATTCAAGATTTATCTTGTGATCAATATGGAATTTTTTTTATTAAAAAAATTATTTGTTATTTAAATGAAGAACAATTTCTTCAATTATTTGCTATAATTTTACCTGTTGTTTTATCAATTGGAAAAAATAAATATGGAAATAAAATTTTACAAGATTTAATTAATTATTTAAAAAGTGATATTTTAATTTCAGCTTTTATTAAAATTATTTATCCTCATATTATTTCTTTTATAAATGATTCTTATGGAGTGTTTATTGTTGAAAAATTATTAAATATTAATTCACCTTTAATTCAAGATATTCATAAAAAAATTTCTTTAAATCTTATTGAAATTGCAACTAATAAGAATGGGTGTTATTTTTTGAGAAAATATTTCGAAACTACTTCAAATATAAATATTGAAAGTATTATTGTTAATATAGAAAAAGTATTAAATATTATTATAACTGACCAATATGGTAATTATATAATTCAATCAATTTTAAATTTTAAAAATGATTATTTAAAAGAAAAAATATTAAATTCAATCATTTTGAATATAAACTTTTACTCAAAACAAAAATTTAGCTCCAACGTCGTTGAAAAATGTTTAGATAATGATTTAGTAAAAAATAAAATTATAAATGAAATTATGAAAGAAGATAATTTTAAAGATTTAATTTTTGATAAATTCGGTAATTATGTAATTCAAAAGGCAATTTCATCAGTTAATGATAATACAAGAATTGAAATGTTTAAAATTTTAATTCCTTTAATTCCAAAATTACAAAAATATACTTTTGGACAAAAACTTCTTTCAAAATTAATATTGAAATATCCAAATTTATCATTGTATGTGCTTAAATTTAAAACTTATTAGAAAATAAGTATATATTTATTATTAGTGATTGTAAAAAAAAGTTTAATAAAAGTCTAGGTAAAAATTTAATGAATTTATTGAATTTATAAATAATTGTGAGCTTTATTTGTTAATATATTTTTATTAAATAAAAATTAGGATTATTATAAAAGGATTTAAAATGAAACATATGAAATATAAGTTTTATTTTATCTAATAAAAAGTTAATTAAAGAAACTCTTTATTAATTTACTTAAAGGTAATCAAATATATATTTATAAATTGTATAATTTAACAATAAATATTTATAAACACTAAAGATAAATTTCTCCCTTAAAAAATTATTTTTATATTACTTTTTAAGCCTAATTATATAATTTAAAAATTAGTAATTTCAAATTCAATACATTCAAAATCCATTTTAACATAATTATTTTCATCTCTTCCTCCAAATAAATAAATTTTCCCATTATTATAAAACATTTCATGTTCAGTTCTATGAATTAAATATTTAGGTGATTGTGGATTATCATTATCAAAAATAGGTTTAATCCAATTTAAACATTCCATATCTAAAATCATTAAATCATTAAAAACAAATTGATTAATTCCTGTTCCACCACTTATAACAATAAAATTATAATCACTAATAAATATCATTTTACTATTATATCTAGGTCTAGGTGGAATACCATTAATTTTAGGTTTAAAAACTTCACAAGGTTTTTTACAAATACTAATAATAATTATTTCATTACTAATAATTCTTTCTTCATTAATTCCACCAAATAAATAAATTCCTTCAAATTTAATTTTATTAATTCTATTTGAAGGAATATTATTTGGTGGTTTATAAAAAGAATATGAATCATCAATTAAATTAAAAAAATTATTAACAATTACTGCATTATGATACATAATTGTAGGTAATTTTTCTCCTATATAATCAAAAGGTGACCATTTCATTTTATTAACATTAAAAATATATGAAGAATTTTCAATTTTTAAAGTTTCTATATCCATTCCTCCATGAATTAACATTGTTTCTGTTGTTGCTACACAAATATGTCCTTTTCTTTGTTGTATATGATTATTTTTTATTTTTGGAAAAATAAATTTATTTTTGTCAATATTAAATATTATTAATTCTTCTGGGAATTTAAAATAATTTTTTGGCACTTCTCCTCCAAAAATAATAATATTATTATTAATTAAAATTGAAGTATGTGCATAACGTGGAACTGGTTCTTCATAAATATTAATTTGTATTTTATTCCATTTTCTTAATGATATATCATATTTCCATAATTGATTATTAAAACCTACTGATAATCCACCAAATAAATATAATTTATTATTATAAATACTTATTGAAAATTGACTTAATGCATTTGGTCTATATGCTAATTTAATTAATGATATTAATGCATTTACATGATGTATTTCTTTTTTTGATTTTTTTCCATTTTTTAATGAATTTGAAGTTAATATTCCATTATATGATATTCTACGAAATAAATTTATTGATATTCTTCTCTTTTTGGATTCTTTATTTTTTTCACTTAAATTTTCTGTTTTAAATATTATTTCATTTGATTTATTTAAAAATTTTATATTATCTACTATTTCTTCATCATCTGATTTTATTAATTTAATTTTAATTTTTGGCATTTTTTTTATTAATAATTTTGTTGATTCATTTTGATTTATTTTATCATTATATTTTTCTAATTGAAAATATTTTCCCATTTCATTTATTCTTAAATTTATTTGTTTATTAGTTTGAATTATTTTATTTGCACTATCTAAATTTTTAAAATATTTTTCTCTTATTATATAAGTTAAATCCTTATCTTCAATTTTTGGAAGATGCAAATTTTTTGTTAAATTTTTGGTATTTATTTTATATCTTTGAAAAATACTTTTTTTTTCATATTCATTTTCTATGTTCTTTTTTTCCATATTTTTATTATTAAGAGTAGTTTTATAAAATGTTGTTAATTTTTCTCTATCATTAAATGTAGGACTTAATGAAATAATTTTTTTTTTAACAACATTTAAATTTTTTATCTTCTTCAATATTTTATTTTGTTTCAAACTTTTATTTTTATTTTTTGAAAAAAATCTATTTTCTTTTATACTATCTCTTAACATTGTTCTAATAAATGATGAAGATTTTAACAAAATATTTGAATTTGAATCCATAATATTTGTGACATTATTTGAATAATTTGATTTTTCAGGGAATTGGCTTATATTCATTATATAATTAATTAAAATTTATTTCTAAATATAATTTCAATAGTAATTATTAATATTTTTATTTTTAATTTTTAATTTTGATAATTTTTTTAATATTTAAAACTAATATATATAATTTATTCTAATACATATAACAATTGTTATTATATTTCTGAGGTGTATAAGGAAATATAATAAAAATTTGAAATTATAAATTTTCATAGAAATTCAGAAACAAATTTTCTTGGGTTTTAAATATTAAAT
>JAEEGL015963916.1_pt1 | contig 14633 bp, 11 predicted proteins | sample 9134231 | NCBI WGS metagenome assembly JAEEGL01 (sample SAMN16246548, study PRJNA631951) | gut metagenome | biome: gut microbiome; feature: rumen; material: fiber-attached | host: Bos | place: Iran: Karaj | collected 2018-10 | reverse complement strand
TCTTCACTGGTACTTCAATATCACCGGGTGCATTGCCGAGACAGTGCTCAAATAATTACGCCTTTCGTGCGGGTCGGAACTTACCCGACAAGGAATTTCGCTACCTTAGAACCGTTCTAGTTACGGCCGCCGTCTACCCGGGCTTCGATTCAGACCTTCGCTTGCGCTGAGCCCCCCTCTTAACCTTCCGTCACCGGGCAGGTGTCAGGCCATATACTGCATCTTAACGATTTAGCATAGCCATGTGTTTTTGGTAAACAGTCGCCTGGGCCGATTCATTCCATATGACTGTATTGTCAAATGACATAGTCTACAAAGATAATCATTTTTTAGATTCTTCGCTTCGCTCAGAATGACAAAGGGGATGGGACATAAAAAAAGAAGCCACAAATTATCTTGTGGCCTCAATGGTGTAGGTGAAACTGTCGGATCTGTAATAGCCGATATTGTATTCCACCGGTATTCCGTTTTCGTCGTAAACGAAACGCTTTCTGATGAGGATTGCGTCACTTGGAGATATCTCCAGTTTCTGGGCTATTGAATCCCCCGCAAGGCGGGCGGAAATCTCTTCTTTTGAAGTTTTGACCACAATCCCCTTATCCTGCTCCAGCATCTCATAAAGGGGCTTTACGTAGTTCTCTTCACCGGTGAGCGGGATGGCCGGATTGAAATAGGACACAAAAAAGACAAAAGGATTCTCCACGTTTCCCCTGAGCCTTTCCAAAACCAGGCACTTGGTGTTTTCATCTATCTCAAAGAACCCGGCAATCTCCGGATTAGGCTTTTTCAGACTAAGGTGGAGCTCATAGTTCTTGATTTCTATACCAAGCATGCGCATCTCCTGGGAGAAGCTCATCCAGTTCTTAACACCTACGCTGATACCCCTGCGGGCAACCTTTGTGCCCACGCCTTTCTTACGGACAAGCAGGCCTTCGTTTACAAGCCGCGTGATGGCAAGACGAAGCGTGTTGCGGGAAATGTGCAACCGCTCCGACAACTCCACTTCCTTAGGCAGCAACTTGCCTGACTTGTATTCATCAGACTCAATAAGATCACGCAAGACTCTTTCTGCCTGCTCATGCAGCGGGGTATTTCCTCCCCTTTTTAGTTCCATCTATGTTCAGTTAATAATACTGATACAAAGATAATCAAAATGTTCCTACTATTTATTCAACGTAACTGGAATTTTCAGTTTGTTTGAATATACCGCCGGGACATTCTCCCCCTCTATAAGCAGTCTGACGTATAGGTCGTAATTGTCAACCACACCAAAAGTCCCATGCATGTTCTTCAAGTCTTTGTAGGTCACAATGAATGACTGGCTGCTGGATCTCAGGATATAAGGATCCAGGAATTCTTTCTCGGCCGAGAACTGAACATACGTCTGTTTTATCTCGGCACTGCCGCCCGTACATTCCCAGGAAAGCGTAAACGCTACGCTATTGGTATAGGCGTCTACCTGAATGGCATCCTTGTCGGAGGAAAGTGCCACCGAAGGCAGTTGGGTTTTGGTGCAACCTGCCAATGTAACAATAACTGACAGTAAAGACAGAATGATGGAAAAACGTTTCATTTTATTTTGTTTCTTGTTATTCAACAACTATCATGGTCCAGTATTTCAGATACGGCACGGTGACGGTTATGGCCGTCTTTGCCTGGTTCTCCTTGAACTCAAGTTCCTGGGGAGCGCCTCCCGCAATATCGGGGGATGCGGCCCAAACCTTCTTTACGGCTTTGATTGTAGGGACCGTTATGCTGAACTCTTCAATAGCCTTTGGCTCGGCCTGGTTTCTCTTGTCATCCCGCCAGTTCATATGAACCGCGTCACAGAAATTCAAAAGATGAATCATAATCTTTCCGTCTTTCTGGCTGCCATATACATTAACTGAGCCCTGTGACGGTTCCCAGTAGGTAACAGGGATATCGGAAGACGTGATTTTCAACTTGAACTCCTTACCGCCATCCCTCAGTATATTCTCATAGGCCGTCAGGAAATCATAGTATTTTACAAGGGCCAATTCAAGTTCCGGCTTCAGCTTCATTTTGCAAGCCGGCCAATAAATATCGCAAATCAGGGTCTCTCCCAACTCTATGTGGGAAGCGCCCATTGCAAACATGACTGCCTCTGTGAGCAGCACTGCCGGTGTATTAAAATATCCGTCATTGGCCGAGTGCATATATGCGGCCAAAACCGTATTTCGGGATGGATCTATGGCACGGTTCTCGTCCAGCGTCCTTTTTATGGCACCGTAGTTGGTGTCCCAGACTTCATTATATAGGAATGAAACCGGTGCCGATGCTATCTCCTTCTGCCCCCAGCCGCTCACCGCGTTGAATGCAAGTATCTTATCAGGCTGGGCCGTCTTCATTGCCTTGATCATCTTCGCGTATCCGTCGGGGAGGTAGACGGGATTGCCATTATAATCATATATCTTTCCCCTGTTTCCCAGCTGGTCTATGTGGAAGCCGTCAAAATCAAAGACCTTGTAAACGTCGTCAATCTGCCTGGCAAAGTATTCCAGCCATGCATCAAGAGACGGGTCCACAAGATAGAGGTTGCTCCTGAACGGAGGAACATCAAGCGGATGATAGTCTTTATTTGTGTGGTTTTTGTCAGTATAGGTATACCATGTGCTTCCGCACCCGTCTTGTTCGCACCACTCGAAAACACCATTGTTGAGGTCATAGAACATTGATGCGATATTATGGTCGTGGCCCAGCTTGATATAGCCCTGGATTACTTCCAACTGGCAAGTAGAGCCGGTGAGATACTTGTCCCACTCCGGCTCCGGATTCTCCGGCGTACCACAAAGGGGATGGTGGTGGTCATACGCCCATTCATAGTACTGAAGTCCGTTGATGTGATGCCTGTTGAGTTTGGAAATAACTTTTTCCCTTTTGACGTTTGGCGCATTGCAGAATGTCCCCAGATAGCCATACCTCGGGAAGCGGGTCCAGTCGCTTGAGACATCAACCGCGCACGTGCCCAGTGAAACCAGTTTACCATCGGCATCCTTACCCACAAGTTCCGCCATATAGCCTTTGAAATCATTTGCGGGTGGAGTCCATTTCCATTCCCTGGTATTAGAGACAAAGTTTTCTTCTATTACCTCTCCAAGATGCCAATAACGTATTCCAAGGTCTTTTTTGCTCACAGAGCTGGTGAAGACAACCTCATCCCCGGGATTGTAGCGGGCCTTGTCTGAAGAAAACGATATCTCTTTCAGTTCCGAGGCCACGGGAAGATTATCCAGGGAGACTGTCTGTTCTGAGGGAGTCAGGCCATTGCAAGCAGCCAGTGCAACTACCGCCAGAGATATTTCCAATAAGCGTTTTATATACATTTTTGCTATCTGATTTTTGCAACGTTCAACTGCCGTACTATCCAGTCGTTAAGGTTGTCCCTGTTGAATGACATGTTGTTGTCATAGCCAAGGCCTTCGGGGTTCAGGCGGATGCATACTTCGTGCTTCCCGGCACTCATACCCCTCAGGACCATATGGTTACTGAGCGTATACATACTCCAGTCACCCTCGGCAGAAAGTATGGCCGTGGCCCTGTCTTCTCCGTCCACAAAGATGGAACGGACAGCGCAATACACGTCATGCGGTCCCCGGCCGTTTGTCCCTTCAAACCAAAGGACATAGTCTCCGGAAGCCGGAAGGTCTACCTGAATGGTAAAGTCCTCATGGCTTTCCCTGAAATCTTTGACGCCAACAGGATATGACGCCTCCCAGGACGCCTTGAGTACGGGATTTGACAAGTCTGACTCAAAACCCTGCACATTTGTTGCGACCACGGAATAATAGCCATCCGGCAGCTTTGAGATATTGTAGGGGGCGTGGATATTGTCTATCCTGATACCCTTCCCCACCAGGCTATAAACGCATCCCGGAGCGAACGACCAGGATAATTCATTGTTCTCAATCCTGATCACGGGCTCAACAGGCGCCCAGCAATTACCAGGACCGGAAGGAACAATGTTGGCCTTTCCTGAGACGGGAGAGTTTTTCAGGGTTATCTCAATGTTATATTTTCCTTTGGCCGATGCCGGCAGCACATAAGAAAGGCTTTTCTTTTTACCGTTAACCTTGAGCATTGCCACCTCTGAGCCATTTCCAATGACTTTGATATTGAGCACGGCCTTGCGGTATTTGAATCCGTCCAGTTTAATCTCCCGGCCAAGGTAATCGGGGACAAAAGGCTTGAAGGAAAGGCCTTGGGCCGACATTTCCATGCCGAAAAAGACCCTGTATACAATGCTGAGGTAAGAAGCCACAGACCAAAGCTGGCGGTCTGAATTCAGGGCGGTATTCCTGTCGTAGCCGGTGTCGTAGGTCATGTTTTCCTTGTGGGTAAGGAACATTGCGCCCGCGCGGACTGCAGAATTAATGAGATGCAGCGTTACGGCATCATTGCCCGCCCGGTGTGCGGCATACATCAGTGGAGTTTGCCAAACAGGCCAGATAGATTTGTTATGGTAGGCGTATCCGTCCGGTTTTGAAGGATAAAGGACAGACGCGCCATAGGCATAGAGGGGATAGTTTTCAATTATCTTTTCCGCCTTTTCGGGATCGGCCGCCCCAAGCATTATGGCAAGGCCGTTGGACATATCTCCCACCTTTCCGGACCTGAGATAACCAGTGTACTCCGGATACAGCCAGCATTTGTACAGGTTTTGGCTCTCATCCCAGAACGCCTTGTTTATACCTTCCCTAAGTTCAGCCTCCACACTCATCCAAAGATCTGTTTCCTCTTTGGGTTTCTTGAGTATCTGTGAACTTCTGGAAAGGAATGTGTACAGGAAGAGGTGGAGAGCATTTGTTCCGCTGGAATAGGATTCCCCAATGATTGTGTTTGTAAACCAGAAGGGATAAGTATGGGTTCTCCAGTCCATGGAGCAAGTTTCTCCCTTAAACAGATGAATATTCTTGTCGTAGGCAATGTGGAGATCCTTTCTGGCCGTGTAACTGAGCCCTTCATAGGCCTCTTCAAGCCATTTTTTGTCTCCGGTGGCAAGATAATATTCCCAAGCGGCCACAGCCCAAACCACACGATCCGTGGATATGGGATAAGAGCCGCCGCTTCCCGTATCCTGAAGAGCCTCCGAAGGATTCTTGAGAGTCTGCTTTTCAAGAGTCTTCCTTGCAATATCCGGGAAGAGCCAGGAATAGGCGAAATAGATGCTGTACACTATGTCCCTTGTCCAGGTATCGGGCCATAGCATTCCTGCCATAAACGTTCCGTCCTGGGGGCGGATATCCAGCAGGGACTCCTCCAGTGCCATGTTATACAGGGCCGGGACAAGAAGATTATCCGGTGCGGAGAACTTGGGGAAAGAAGAAATATCGGCCGATAATTTCCAAGTATGGGGGCCGTGGTAATTAGATTCTATCTCCATAGCACTGATGGCCCTGGCACAACGTTTTCCAAGGAAAGAAGATTCCGTAACGGAATTGGGGCCGATAGTATATGGTATCTCCTCAGACCCGACACGCACGAATGTCCAGAGACTTGAAAAATCCTCAACCCTGTTTGTCTTTGAAAGTTCCGCCTTTCCGTCTTTAAGGCAAAGGACGGCCGTGGGATTCCCAACGGAGGAGAGGGTGTACCAGCCGGCATTCAGCTTGGTTTCAAAGTCGAACCCGCCGTAGGTCCACTCCGTATCCATATTGAGAAGGCGCTGTCCGGTAGATGCGCTTACTATCTTGACCGGCTCCCCTTCCCCGGCCACTATCTTCCACAGGGCCGATGGTGTAGCTGGAGACTCCGTCAGAGTGCCGTCGGAACATAAATAACTGCCGCACTGCCTGTTGTGGAGAAGCCATAACGCATCCTTACCCTGCGCCTGAAGCCACAGGGCGGATACCAAAACCGATAACGTGACAATGATTCTTCTTACCATATTCTCTATTTCAATGTGCGGGGAGTACCTCCCTCCCTCCAGTGTTTTTCAATTGCCTCAAGGCTCTTACCCTTGGTCTCAGGCATAAAGAATAACCCCCAGACAATACCCAGGAGGGCTATTCCAGCATAGAAAAGGAATGAACCGGCCGGATTGGCCATGGTTTCCCCGTCAATGGTAATCTCCTTTCCGGGAATTGAAAGAAGATTTGCAATCTTGAAGAATGTGAACGTAACTATGCTATTGAACACCCACACGGACAGGGAGCCGATGGATGCGCCCAGGCCGCGCAGCTTCTGGGGGAAGATCTCAGATATTATCAACCATCCCAGAGGGCCGACGCTTATGGCATAGAAAGTAACATACAGCAGCGTGCAGGCAACTGTAACGAATTTGCTTGCACTTCCAAGGTCTATGACAAAACTGCCAGAGAGGAGTGACAGGGAAACAACCATTCCTACCATACCGATATAGAACAGTTTCCTTCGGCCAATCCTGTCCACGAACCATACGGAAATGATTGTGGCTATCACATTGATGACTCCCACCCCTATGGATGCGCCGATTGCGGAAACTGAACCGCTGAAACCGGCCATACGGAATATCTTGGGGCTGTAATAGATAACCGTGTTTATTCCCACAAACTGTTGAATGAACATAATGCCCACGGCAATTATCAGGGGGTATTTCCACTCCTTCCGGAAAAGGTCTCCCCAACCCGCCGTATTCTGCTGGTCCTTGCGGACTTCTTCCACTATTGAACCGGCAACTGCCTCTGCGGCATCTCCCTCGGTCTTGCGGAGGATAGCCAGAGCCTCCGCACCGCGTCCTTTGGAAAAAAGCCAGCGGGGGCTTTCCGGCATACAGATCATACCTATCAAAAGGATCAAAGCCGGGACCACGCCCACGTAAAACATAGGACGCCAACAGGCAGGATTGGCATCATTCGCAAAGATGAAATCCGAGAAATAGGCCACCAGTATGCCGATGGTTATCATTAGCTGGAAGAGCGAAACCAGCGTTCCGCGCACTCTTACCGGGGAAATCTCTGCAATATACAGAGGAACTGCAAAGGATGATGTTCCTATTGCAAGTCCCAGGAACAGCCTGGCGGCAATGAGGCTGGCCGGACTGCTTGCAAAACCGGACCACAGTGCTCCTATGGCAAAGATCACTCCGGAAGCCATAAGTACAAAACGGCGTCCGAAACGGTCTGTCACAGTGCCTCCGAAGAAAGCGCCGAAGATTGCGCCAACAAGGCCCGCCGTGGTTATGAACTCAATGGTTCCGGCATCTATTCCAAAGTCTTTCTGAAGGAACGGGATGGCTCCTGATATCACTCCGGTATCAAATCCGAACAGCAAGCCGCCGGTAGCGGCCACGATGGCCATAATGACCACAAAAAACGGTATTCTGTTTTTCTCTGGCATATTACGGGATATAATTCTTCCAAACTTCTGCTTTAATTGAAGGATCCACCACATACTTGAATGTCTCCGGATTCTTCTCAAATGTCCTGTATATGGGTTCACCTTTTACTATTCCAAGTTCCGGATGGTCTCCGGGACTCTTGCACACTATCTCCGAAGGGAGATAAGCCGGATTGGGTTTCCAGCCAAGGACGCCCTTGCTGTCATAGACGGGGAACCAGGCTATGCCGCCGTGGGCCCTTACACCTTTGTAATCAAATCCGTAATCCCTGACGCACCATGCTCCAAATGTCATTGGAGCATCTTTTTCCGACGACAGGCTCACTGTGGCGTGCGCCCAATAAGGAGGGACAATCACCACGTCTCCTGGCCCGGCAGTCACGGCAAAGCATCGGCCGGGATTATCCTCTGCATACTCCTGCATATAGATGACGGCCTTTCCGGACCATATTTCATATACTTCCGGCGTTGAGCGTGAACTGAATGCCGATATTGCATGGATGTGTCCCTGGCTGCGCACAGGTTCTTTTCCCAGGTGGCCCTGGGCATATGCGACAGCCCCATAAAGCAGGTGAAGCTTCTCAAGAAGCGGCTTGTGCTTTTCCTTTCCAACGTCCATGGCTATGGCGTAAACAGTCTCCGGGCCGTCACATTCCGGGTCCATCAGGCTCCCCCTTATGGCATCCAGGCTGCGTTTCTCCACTTTAGGGCCGAACACGCCTTCACCATATACGAAGCCCATTCCGTCCTTTGTGGGACGGATATCAAACCCCGGATCATATTCATAACGGTTCATTTTCTGATACATGCTTTTATGGTTGCTATCTCCTGTCCTTCAGTTTCTCCATAAGGACTGATTGTGTATTCTCCAACTGCGGCAGGGATGATGAAAGTCTCCGCATAATGCACCACATAAGGCTTAAATGCACCCGTGGGGCTTTCAACCAGCGCTTCACGGCCTTGAACCAGGTTCATGACCTGGACGGAACCGTTGGTGTTGAACGTAACTTTCTTGCTGAACCAGTGACGGCGGGTTTCAATGAACTCACGTTCGTGGAGGCCGGTTTTCTCCTCACGCCACCCGTCTCCGCTTGCTATTGGCTTGATATCATTGATTCCTTCTCGGAGAACCCAGTCCGTATCCCTTTCCCACTGAATTACATTCTTTCCGTGCTCCACGTTGATTGGACGGGGACGGCCGTCAAGGTCCAAGCGGCCCCAGTCCCACAATTTAAATGTGAAGATGTAAGGGGTTGCGCTTATCTCCAGTACCATACTGCCCGCTCCAGAGCAATGGATGGTGCCCGGAGGGATTAGGACGTGGTCGTGTTTCTTGACGGGATAATTGCCCACAAACTTGGTGGCATCGAAGGACCCCGTCTTTTGGGCCTGGCGCAAACTGTCTATCATCTCTTCAGGGTTTATCCCCTTCTTCACACCCAGATAGACGCTGGCGTTTTCTTGGGCGTCAAGTATATAATAACTCTCTTCCTGAGTGTAGTGCATACCAAACTTCTCCTGGATGTACTCTATCAGGGGATGCACCTGAAGGCTCAGATTGCCTCCGCCCATGGTGTCAAGAAAGTCAAAGCGGATGGGGAATTCGTCACCGAAGCGGCCATAGACATTGGGGCCGAGAAGCTCTACGGGATGGGTGAACACAAGGTCTATGGACGGTATCTCCACGTGGACTCCGCCAAAACCCAGATACAGGCTGTTTTCTTCCGGGACGCAGTCAAAACACCAGGCAAAGTTGGGGCGGGTTTTGTCAAGGTCACAGATCTCCTTCATCCACTGGCCTCCCCATACTCCGGGGTCAAAGTAAGGAACCACCCTGAAAGGACGGGCAGCTGCTTCCTTAAGTCCGGCAAAGAAGGCGGCGGAAGGTATCATCTTTGGGGCATCGGCCACATTGGTGTCCAGGATATAATCCATCCTCTTCCATAGTTTTTTCTTCCAACGGTCAAGTACACGCCAGTCTACAAAGAATGCCTGCTTATACTGGAGCGCTGCGCGGATATCCTTATTCCGGAATCCCACATTTGAAACCTCATTGCGCCTGAAACGCATCTGTATCTCCCACCGGGCCATGTCAAGATATACAAGGGTGGACTGTCCCTGATAGATATAAGACGCACCTACGCCGTACACTATTTTTAACGGACTATTGTCTTCCTCAATTTGAGAAAGCATACTTTCGCACTTTCCCTTGTCAAAATAGACGTCTATGGTGTGGCGGGTAAGATAGCCAAAGATGGAGTCGTCCGTGATATCGTCTTTCAAGATGGCATACAGCTCATCTTCCGGCTTCATTGCATCGGCCGAGAAATATAATGACGCACCTGGGAAAGCGTTTTTTATGGCAGTCACAACCTCAGCATCATGTACGCCCTGATAGCATTCAAACACAATTACGCCCTTGCTGACATTGCGCAAATGTCCCATAATTGCATCCCAGCCGCACACGCACGCACCTTCAAATCCTGGAACCTCAACTACCGGATACTTGTCATAATTGGGTTTGACTCCTTTTGCCAGATATCGGTTCATATACAATTATTGTTTTACCGAATAAGAGAACTTGCACAAAATGGGATAGTGGTCCGATATGTACGTAATGCCGTCATACTCATCAATAACCGTTTCAAATACTATCGGACACATCCCAGAATAAAAGATATGGTCTATGACACTTGGCGAATTCCCCCCAAAATCATTATAGGACATATGGTCATCGGTGACAGGGGCTTCCAGCCGGGCCGATTGATAGGGGCTGTCGGCAAATATATCATCGTCTATGGTGGTATTGAAATCACCTGTAAGGAATACGGGAAGGCCCTCTGTGTTTATCTCCTTTATCCTTGACCATATCAGTTTAATACCCTCTTTCCTTGCGGTTACCCCCACGTGGTCAAGATGGGTGTTGAAGATGTAGAATTCCTGCCGACTGCTTTTCACCCTAAGTTTCATCCAACTGCATATTCTTGTACAGGCGGCATCCCATCCAAAAGACCTGGAAGACGGGGTCTCGCTAAGCCAGAATGTCCCCCTGTCATAAGTCACGGCTATGGAGTCTTTCAGGTACAGTATTCCGTTGGTTTCATTACCGGTATTCTGGCCGTCCCGTGAGACATAATAACCTCTGTACATTGGCAATTCCGTCAGAATATCCTCAATCTGGGACTCATATCCTTCCTGAGTGCCTATCACAAGAGGCTTTTTGTCCCTGAGCATTGCAAAGACACCAGGCTTACGTTTATCCCAGCTATACTCCGTGCCTATGTCTCCCTGAAGATACCGTACATTAAAAGACATGACAGACATCTCGTAGGAGACTTCACGGGGCTCTTCCGGAACGCTATCATCGGCACCTTTATTCCAGCTTGAGCAGGCAGATACCGACAAAAGGGAGAAAATGATGGTCAGGAGAACAGTTTTTCTCATACGCCTTGATTGAAATAATACTCAGAGCCAATGAGGGCGGCATCATCACCAAGGATGGAAGACACTATCTCAGGTTTCTCACCGGGACACCACGCCAAAGAGCCCACTTTCTCACGGATATAGGGAAGGATGATGTCTGAACTTTTCATTATGCCGCCGCCAAGTACAATCTTTTCTGGATCATAAGCGTGGATATAATTCACTATGGCAGCAGCCCATACGTCCATACATCCATTCACAACATTCACTGCATCGGGGTTGTTTAGCCTGTACTTATCGAAAAGGACCTTGAATGAACGGTTTGAAGGATCATTGCGGAAACTCTCCTGCAGGGAGAGGTTTTCTTCAATGATACGGGGAAGGAAGAAAGATGACCCGTGGGCCTCTACGCAACCTATATTGCCACAGGTGCACCTGCGCCCGCGATAGTCTACGATCATATGCCCTCCAAGGGAGCCGGCACAACCGTTACGCCCGTAGAGCGGACGGGAATCAATGACAACGCCCGTGCCAATTCCTGTGCCGATTGTCATCATTACCATATTCTCCACCCCCTTCCCGGCACCGGATGTCCATTCACCTATCATTGCCATACGGGCATCGTTGTCCATTATGAGCGGTGCGTCATAGCGCTGCGCCGCCCATTCCTCAACATCTACCGAAGGAGCGTCATCGTATTTGGCGTTGGTGAGCGCAGCACGCCTGGCGGGGAAATCGACTATCCCCGGGAAAGCCATGGCTACCCCGCTAATACTGGACTTGGATATGCCGTTCTGAGCCAGGAGAGAATCTGCCGCCTCCCCAATGGGGCCGAGCATCCGCCGGAGGCCGGATATTGAATTGGCCTGAACCCTGGTTCCAGCCAAAACCTTACCGTCACTCACCAGCCCTATCTTGACGATGGTTCCGCCAAGGTCTATCCCGATAATGCAATTCATACAAGTTCCGGTTTTCCGTTTACTTCCACAAGCCTTTTCTCAAACCCCTCATGCGCTATGGTCTCATAATCGTGACCGGCATTTGACGGCCAAGAGGCGGCAAAAACCAGGATCTCATTACCGGTATTGGCCACTCTGTGAGCCACGCGGGGCGGTATGTAATGCAGCGTTCCAGGGCCCATACGTTCCGCCCACACATTCCTGTCCTCATCCATAAGGATAAGCATTCCCTGGCCGGAAACGCCCCAGTAAAACTCTGTGCTTTCACGGTTAAGATGAAAGTGCCCCTTGGTCATGAAATACTCATTGCCCACTTTGCCGGGGTACAGGTAAGTAATTCCCATATAAAGGTCCCCCGGGGTTCCCTGGGGGGCAAGTTCAAGGGACGCCACTTTATAAGCCAGCGTGTCCTTATCCATTGCCTCCCAGGACTTCTCATCGGCAAAAATGCCTTTCAGGTCCCCAAGATGACGCTCGGAATACTTTACACCATCACCTTTTAAAACATCGGACGTAAAGTAAAATGGAGTATCAATTATTCCTTGTTTCATTATCAATAACCAGGATTCTGGACAATGTTAGGATTGTTGTCAATAATCTGCTGAGGTATAGGGAACAGCAGGGTGTGATTGTCATCAGGGTCGTTGGTGGTCTTGAAGTCAAACGGCTTTGTGAATTTTCCAAAGCGGATAAGGTCATTTCTGCGCCATCCCTCCAGGACAAGTTCACGGCCACGCTCGGCCAGAAGTTCGTCAAGTGTGAGGGCCTTGATCTGCTTGTCGGAGGAGTAATTGTCAAAGTTGCGCTCACGGCACTCGTTGACAATTGCCCTGGCTCCGGGCTCATCTCCGGTACGGAGAAGACATTCGGCCTTCATAAGGAGCACATCAACATAACGGAAAATGGCGAAGTCGTTGTTCATATGGTTATAGCCGTCCTTTTCCAATTCCCATTTGAAGATTCTTGCGCCTTCCACTTCCGTTGCGTTGGCATAGTCTGCTATCTCAAATGTAAAGTTAAGCAGATTTCCCTTGCGGTCGTTAAGGGGCTTCCCCTTTTTGTCGTATTGCTGTCCGTAAAGGAACCAGGAAAGGCGTTTGTCGTCCTTATCATATGACTTCATGAAAGACTCTGTGAAGCAAGGGCCGTTCCAACAGTCAAAACGCACGTCAAACTGATCTATCTGATTGTAGTGCAGCGACATCTGGTAAGGAATGAAGTAGCAGATAAAGTGCTCGTAGTCGTAGGGAACCACAAAAATGTTTTCCCTGGAGCCTTCATTGTGCACCAGGAAGTTGTCGTTGTTGTTGGGCTCAAGGATATATTTCTGACTGTCTATCACCTTGTTGCAGCACGCAAGTGCCTTTTCCCACTGGGGGGTGCCGGAATAGATTTCTGCGTTCAGGTACAGTTTTGCAAGAAGGGTATAACCTGCCCATTTGGTCATCTTGCCGTAAGTAGAAATGGAGACATCCTCGTTCATATCCTCCACAACATCCTCCAGTTCCTTGACGGTCCATTCATATACATCCTTCCTTGTCAGGCCATCGTTGGAAGGCAGTTCTTCTGCAAACTTTGTCACAATTGGCACAGGGCCGATCCTGTCAAGCATGAAGAAATACCACCACGCGCGAAGTCCCCTCAGTTCTGCCAACACCCTTTCCCTATGGTCAATGGTGGCCTCAGTGTTCTCTACCATATCCAGCACCTTATTGATGTTGGTAATAGCGTTGAAACGCCAGAAATTATAATAGGAATTGGCTTCCAAGGCATTGAAAGAATGCTCGTGGATGCGGCGGAAGACTCCGCCGTGGTTCCAGTCGTATCCGCGGGAAGGGATGATATAGTCATCTCCGGAGCACATGCCGTACCAGTAATAGCCGTCTATGTACTCGCAGATAGAACCATAAGCGGGGCCGATGAGTGAATTCATCTCTGCCGGCGTCTTGCCGAAGTTCTCCTGTGAGACGACGCTGAATATTTCCTCGTCCAGATTAGTGCAAGCCGAGACAGCGGCACCGGCCACCATCGTCAAAACAAAGAATCTAATTATTGTCTTCATAGCGCTCGCATTTAAAATTTCACATTCAAACCAAGGGCGAAGGAACGCGTCTTGGGATAATAATCACGGGCATCGATACCGAACACCAATCCGTTCTGGCTCACCTCCGGGTCAATTCCGGAGTACTTGGTGATGTTGAACAGGTTGTTGGCAGTGAGCGAGATGCGCATGCTCTGAATGGGAGACTTGGGCTTGAATTTGAAGTCATAACCGAACTGGAGGTTATCCATTCTTACAAAGCTGCCGTCTTCCACATAGTATGATGAGTACACCATTGTCTGGGAAGCCTTGTTAAGGGCAGCCCTCAGGACATTCTCACCGGGATATCTACCTATATCACTAAGGTACAGTGATGTACCATTGATAACATCGTTGCCGAACACACCTCTCAGAAGGAACGACATGAAGAAGTTCTTGTAGGAGAATGAGCTGCTGATGTTGGCGGTGAAATCCGGCTGGGCGCATCCAATGTACGTCCTGTCATCGGCATAGACAAACTTACCGTCTCCGTTGATATCATCGTAGAGGAGGATGCCGTCTTCATCTACACCCAAGCATCTGGCGCCGAAGAAGGTGCCAAGCGGAAGGCCTTCTTCAAGGATGACGGTTGTTTCGGCCAGGCCCTTTATGGAGTATGAGCCGAGGTAAACCTTGTCACGGGAGAAATTCTCATTGGACAGGCTCACAAGTACGTTCCTGTTACGGGCAAAGTTGAATGAAAGGTCCCATTTGAAATCACTCGTAAGCACGGGAGTACCGGATATGGTAACTTCAAAGCCCTTGTTGGAAACCTCACCCACGTTGGCCGTCATGGAGTTGTACTGATACGGAGGCACCGGAACATCATAGTCATA